>OIZI01000944.1_pt1 | contig 13364 bp, 14 predicted proteins | sample 1588441 | NCBI WGS metagenome assembly OIZI01 (sample SAMN03283284) | human gut metagenome | biome: human-associated habitat; material: feces | host: Homo sapiens | place: Peru | collected 2012
GAAGGAAAAGATCGTCATGGGCAAGATGAACAAGTTCTACGAGGAGAACTGCCTGATGCAGATGGAGTTCGTCCGCGGCGATATCTTCCAGGGCACTGTGGAGAAGTACGTGGCCGACGCCGCCAAGAAGCTGGGCGGCAGCGTCAAGTTTGTGGATGCCGTTCGCTATCAGACCGGCGAGGGTATCGAGAAGAAGCAGGAGGACTTCGCTGCTGAGGTCGCTGCTCAGATGAACATGGGCAAGTAATTGCGATACAACCAATAAAAAAACATCCGTGAGCAAAAACTCACGGATGTTTTTTTATTATTGTTTTACAGATCTCCGGACGCCACGTCCACGTCCGCGTAATCCGCCATATCTTCGCCCCTGGCACGCAGCGACTTGAACCACTCTGTCTTTTTATAGAACCAGTCCAGCAGTTTCTGGTCAAGATTCCAATAATACACCGCAGCCACGACACCGGCGATAGCCGCCAGAATGGCAAACACTTTGAGAATGATCTTTCCGACCTTACACATGGGCTTTTCCTCCTGTCGATCGTAATGTTGTCCTTGTCGGCAGACACCTGTCTGTCTATTGATGGCCTTATTGTATCACACCCCACAGCCGATTGCAATATTTTGCCGCCACTTCTTCCTGCGTCACCGCAGGGCTGGTCTTTTCATAAGATGAGATAGAACCTTAGCAGGGAGGAGGGAACCACATGAGAGGAAACGGTGAGCGGTGTCTTGGCATTTGTGCGCTGGCGCTGGGGCTGGGCATTTTCATTACCGCCGTGTTTCCGGTAGGCTGTTTGATGTTTCTGGTGGCCTTCCTGCTAATCGGCTGTGGTATCGCATGTTTGAAAAGGAGGTAGTTATATGAAGATCGTTGTCTGGAAAGCGCCAAAATTCCTGCGGGGTATTCTGCGGGGCATTTTCGGAATGAAGGAATAAACGGAGCGTGGCCCTCATACAGTGGACTAACAATACCGATTGAGAGGGCTGGACATATGGAATTGGGCTTGCAATTTGAAGATATTCTCTGCTATGAAGCGACGGCGGCGATCTCCTCCGCACACGAGGAATCATTGGAGACGGCCATCCCGGAGTACTGTCCCGATATCGCCCGGATCGTCGAGGCAACAGGCCGCCTGACGATTCGGGAAAAGCAGCTGAACGAGGAGCGCTGCACCATCTCCGGCAGCGTGAAGGTCACGGTGCTCTATACCTCGGAGGAGGCGACAGGACTGCGGAGTCTCACCATGTCGGTGCCGTTTTCCTGCGTGATGGACGACCGCACCTTGACACGGTGCGGAACGGTCTGCGCCGAAGGCCGTGTGCTGCTGACGGAGGCTCGGGCCGTCACCTCCCGTAAGCTGTACATCAAGGTTTTGCCGGAGATCACGGCAGTAGGCTACCGTGCGGTCAAGCGCCGCCTTTGTACCGGCACGCAGGAGGAGTCGACGATCCGGACGCAGTGCCGCAATGTAGAGCTAAGTCTTTTGACAGCAATATCTGAAAAGGGATTTTCCTTTACGGATGATGTGCTGCTTGACGACGGCTGTCTGCCGGAAGATCTGCTGCTGCATCGGATGTGCCCGTCCATATCATCGGTACAGCGTCTGGGTAACAAGCTGATGATAAAGGGTGATATGTGGTTCCATGCCATCTATCGGGGCGAGGATCAGGGGCTGCGGCAGTATTGCGGCTCGCTGCCTTTCTCACAGATATTGGATGTGGCGGAGTTGCCGGAGAACGCGGAATATATCCTGTGTCCGCAGATTGGCGAGTGCGACGCACGCATTTTACGCACCGACGGTGGAAACGGCTTTGGGCTGACGGCACATGTGGACGTCTGCATCAAGGTGTATCAGCAGCGCATGGTCAATTATCTGGCCGATATTTACAGCACCCGCTGCGACACATCGGTGGAGCGGCAGGAGGTGGCGATCCCACTGGCCGCACCGGCCCGTACCGTCTCACAGGACGCTCAGCTCCGCCTGGAGTTTGACGGTAGTCAGCCGTTCATCAGCGTAACGGCGGTGGATTGCTCCCCGGTGGAGGTGGCCGCTGAGGAAGCGCGTACAGCGCTGCGGGCGACGCTGCATGTGCGTCTGCTCTATCTGGATGAATCCGGCGCGCCGGTCAGCACCGAGCGTACCGTGGAGGTGGGCGCGGAGACCGGCGAGGTCGGCGGGACGGTCACGGCGTCCTGCTGCCAGATAACGATGCAATTCTCCGGCGGCGCGTGTCAGGTGCGTATCCCGGTCGACTTCTCCATCGGCTGCGAGGGGGAGAAAACCATCAGCGGCATCACCGCCGTGGCGCTGACGGATATAGCTGCCGCGCCCGGCCCAAGTCTGATCCTGTGCCGCATGGGGTGTGAGGAAACGCTCTGGGATGTTGCCAAGCGGTATCACACGGACGAGGATGCTATACGCGCCGCCAACCAACTGGAAAATGACGAGGACGCGGCAAAGTATATGCTGCTGATCCCGAGAATACGGTAAGAAAAAATCCCGGAAAATCCGGGATTTTTTCTTACCGTTCCACAACGCCCGCCATGGCGCTGCGGTTGATGGGGTGGCGCTGCAAAAGCGCGGTGTCGCAGCTGCGCAAAGCTATTTTCGTCCATGCGGTGGAGTCGAAGGGCTGCAAATACATGGCCTGCTGCTCCGGCGCGTACATCACGCAGTACTGGGTGTAGCCGTCGCTGCGTCCGGCAGGCATGCCGTGTTCGTCCAGCCGACGGTAGTGGTACACGCCGCGGCTGTGAGGCTCGAAAACGCTGTGCAGCAGGCCGCTGCCCAGCGGCAGCATCTGCGCGTCATCGATCCACTGTCCGTCGTGATTCAGCGCCTTCAGTACTGCCAGACGGACAAAGCGGTCATAGGGCGCATAGGAGGCGGGCAGCACGCCGCTCTGCGTCATGTGGAGCGCGTTGGGATCCGCTGCCAGCCGAACGCCCTCCCATGCAGGCTGGCAGATGGGACAATCATCGCCGCCATGGTGCAGCTCCGGCGACTGGGAGAGAAACCAACGCAGGTTGTCCAGCTGCCGGGGATAGGGAGGGGAATTCGTCATCACGCCGATGCTGTCTTCCCGATAGCAGGTGAGCCGCCCCGGCTGCGTAGGATCGGCGGCTTCCAGCACGACGGTGTTTCCGGCGGCGTCCAGAAAGAAATAGTGCATGGTGGCGGGCAGAAAGCCGGTTTCTGCTGGAATGTCCGTGATCCGGATATCTTTCGCCGCCTGGCAGACCTCCGTTACGTCGCGGCAGGTGGCCAGCAGCGCCGTAACAAGCTCCATGCCCATGACGCCGCCGGAGCCTGCCTCCGCTGCCGTGACGCTGGTGCCTTCCTCCAGCAGGAGCAGACCGCCCACAAGTCCCTCGCTGTTGACGCCGTCCAGCAGCCAGCTGTCCACCGTGCAATAGGACATGCCCAACAGGGCATAGCGGGTGCGCAGCGTTCCGTTGGCCGTCGTGATAGCATAGCCGGCAGGAAACGACACCGCGTGGGCGCCGGCATCCCAGATGCTGGTATTCAGGTCGCAGGTGCGGAACCAGTAGGGCCGTCCCTGTTTTGACGTCAGCTTCATGCAGGAGCAGCTGGCCGGAAAATCAGAAAGTGTGATGTGGTTCGTCATAGGCGATATCCTCCCTTGTTGATAGAAACTATATGCTTCAGTATGCCCCGCAGACGGCGGTATATGAATGAACTGCCCAGCGGGTTATTTCCGCCGGGCAGGTTTACATGTATCGATTTACCGCAAAAAGCCGACGCCTTTCATAATGATCTCACCCGCCAGCTGCGCCATTTCCTTCGGCGATTCCTTTGCTCCCTCGTTGAGCCATGTCAGCGCGAGATTCAGGTTGCCGGACACGATAAACGCGCAGAAATACTCCAATTTCTGCCGGTTTTCGGGATAGAACCGCGAAAGAAAGTCATAGAGAAAATCGTCGTGCAGAATACCGCAGATCCGCTGACGATAGGCAATGTCGCCATTTGTTCCCAGCAGTACCTTGCAGATATCGGCGTTATCCAGCATAAAGCCGTAGAGATCCGTCAGGAAAGGATAAGAGTCGATCTCGGTATTTCTGGCGTGAAGGCAGCACATTTCGGACAGGCGATCCGCCATCTCGTCCTCCAGCTGCTGCAAAAGATCGGACACGTCCTTATAGTGGATGTAAAATGTGCCGCGGTTAATATCCGCACGTTCCGCCAGCTCCCGAACAGAAATATGCTTCTGCGGCTTCTCGCACATCAGCTCCATGAGAGCCAGGCGCAGCTGCCGTTTCGTTTTCTTCACTCTGCGGTCAACGTTTTCTCCCGGCATAGTCAGCGCTCCCTTCTATACTATAAACAATTTGCATAGTATATTTTACCATACAGCCCGGCTGGTATTCAACAGGTTTCGACAATATGGTAAGAAATTTTTTGCATAGAACAGGGCACGGCCACATAGACATGAAATAAAACCAGCAGCGGAGGGCGGTACTATGAATCAATCCACATGCATCTATCAGGACATGGCGGCACGAACCCAGAACAGCATTTATATCGGCGTTGTAGGGCCGGTCAGAACCGGAAAATCTACCTTTATCAAGCGGTTTATGGAAACGCAGGTGATCCCCCATATCGACAACGTGTACCGCCGGGACAGAGCCACCGACGAGCTGCCCCAGAGCGGATCGGGGCGCACCATCATGACGGCGGAGCCAAAATTCGTTCCAGAAGAAGCGGTAGAGGTACATCTTGACGAAGGCGTCAGCTTTTCCATGCGGATGATCGACTGCGTGGGGTACATGGTGCCCGGCGCGGTGGGACAGTTTGAGGATCTGGCACCGCGTATGGTGATGACGCCGTGGTACGACTACGAGATTCCCATGACGGAAGCTGCGGAGATCGGCACGCGGAAGGTCATCACCGATCATTCCACCGTGGGCATCGTCATCACCACCGACGGCACCGTGACGGACATTCCCCGGCAGGATTATCAGGAGGCGGAGGAACGGGTCATCCGGGAGCTTCAGGAGATTGGCAAGCCCTTCGTCGTGCTGCTGAACTCCAGCGATCCCACCGGAGAGCGGGCCTGCGCCATCTCCACCGAGATCAGCGGCAAATACAACGTAAAATGCATTCCCGTCAACTGCCTGACGCTGGACGAGACGGCCATCACCGCGCTGATGCGCAGCCTGCTGTTTGAGTTCCCGCTTCAGGAGCTGGACTTGTATCTTCCCAGCTGGGTGGAGGCGCTGCCGCTGGAGCATCCCATCAAAAGCAGCGTTTATCAGACCGTGCGGGAGGAGGCCCGTCAGTTGACCCGTATCCGGGAATTGGACGGTGCGCTGGAGGGTATGCGGGGCTGCGACTCGATTCAGGGCACGGTTATTCGCAGCGTTGATCTGGGAACCGGCGTGGCGCAGGCGGAGCTGCAATTGCCCCGCAGTCTGTTCTATGACACATTGAGCCAGCGGTCGGGCCTGACGGTCACGGACGACGGCGACCTGATGGAGCTGTTGACCGAGCTTGGCAAGGCGCGGCAGGAATATGACAAGGTGGCGGCCGCCCTGAAGTCGGCGCGTGAGAATGGCTACGGCATCGTCATGCCCAGCGTGGAGGAGCTGGATCTGGAGGATCCGGAGATCGTAAAGCAGGGAGGACGCTACGGCGTCCGCATGAAGGCCAGCGCGCCGTCTATCCACATGATCCGGGCGGACATTGAGACGACCGTTTCGCCCATCGTGGGGAACGAGAAGCAGTCGGAGGACATGGTGAACTATCTGCTGCAGGAGTTCGAGGGGGATACCAGCAAGATCTGGAACTCCAATATCTTCGGCCGAAGCTTCCACGAGATCGTGGGGGAGGACTTGCAGGCAAAGCTGAAGCGTATGCCAGCCGAAGCACAGGTCAAACTGCGTCAGGCGCTGGAACGTATCATCAACGAAGGCGGCGGGGGTCTGATCTGCATTATCCTATAAAAGCAAAAGGCGGGCACAGCCCGCCTTTCACTTTTATAATTGCCGTCACGGCTGCATGGGGAGCCGCACCGTAAAGCGGCAGCCCGCTTCCGGCAGATTCTCAACGGAAACCGTTCCGCCGCTGAATTCCACGATCTGCTTGACCAGCGCCAGTCCCAGACCGTTGCCGCTCATTTCGCGGGAGCTGTCGCTCTGGTAGAACTTATGGAAGATCCGCTTCTGCTCCTCCGGCGCTACGCCGGGGCCGTTGTCATCAATAGTGAACACCGCCTCATCGCCGGTTTGCCGTAGACGCAGGCAGATCATGCCGCCCTGCGGATCGAATTTGATGGCGTTGTCAATGAGATTGCTCCAGACATGGAGCAGCAGGCTTTCGTAGCCGCTGTACGTTACCTTGTCCAACTCCACATCAAAGTCGATGTTTTTCTCCGTCCATTTCTGTTCCAGTGCCACAATGGCCTGCCGTATCTGCTCGTCAAGACGGAATACTGTGCGCTGTGGCCGGATAGACTGGTTGTTGATCTTGGACAGCAGCAGGATGTTGCCCGTCAGCGTGGACAGCCGCCTAGTGTTGAACAGGATTTTTTCAATGTATGTCTCCTGCTCCTCCGGGGACTGGTGGTGATCCTGCAGGAGAGAGGCGTACCCCTCAATGGCGTTGATGGGCGTCTTGAATTCGTGGGACACGCTGGAAATGAAATCTGTTTGCAGTGTCTCGGTGTTTCCCAGCTCCTTGACCATCCGATTGAAGCTTTCATAAATATCCCGTACTTCCTTCAACTTGCTGTCGCTTTGCATGGTCACATGAAAATTTCCGCCCGCTACCTCCTTCATGGCCTTTCCCAGGCGGGTGATGGGGTCGATGAAGGAATGGGTGATATAGTTGGTGACAGCGCCGCCCACCACAACGCTGAACAGTATCGCCCAGACGAAGATGGGAATGTCCATTGTAACGCCCAGCCAGCGCTTCAAGAGCCAGCCAGCCAATTCGGACAGCAGCACCACGGCGATAAATTCTGCCATGCAGATCAGAAAAAATTTGACCCGCAGTGTTACCTTGGGCGCGATCTCTTTTTTCATAGCTTTACCACCTTATAGCCGACGCCCCGCATGGTAACGATCTTGAAATCAGGATTGTCCCGAAAGCGCTCCCGCAGACGGCCGATGTGGACGTCCACCGTGTGGGTGTCCGTCTCGGAGCTGTAGCCCCAGATATCATCCATCAGCTGCTGGCGGGTAAAAATACGGCCTGGGAAGGACACCATCTTATAGAGCAGCATGAATTCCTTCTGGGGCAGCGTCATCGTCTCGTTTCCGGTATGCACCGACAGGGAATCGCATTCCAGCACCGTACCGCCGATGATCTGCCGACGCTCATTGGCCATCTGCGCCCGACGCAGCAGCGCCCCCACCCGCAGCACCATTTCATTGACATTGACAGGCTTTACCATATAGTCGTCGCTGCCGGACAGGAAGCCCAGCCGCATGTCGTCAAACGCGTCCTTTGCGGTGATCATCATGACAGGGATCGTCATGCCAGCCTCCCGCAATGCCCGTACCAGCTCATAGCCGTCCATTTTCGGCATCATGATATCCGAGATGATCATGTCGTAGTAGCTGGCGTCCATGGCCCGCAGGGCTTCTTCGCCGTTGGACACGCCCACCACCGTATAGCCGTTTTTGGTCAGCACATGCTGAAACAGCTGCCGCAGTTCATGGTCATCCTCCGCGATCAATATCTTAAACATGGTGTTCCTCCTGTGTATGTCTTGCAATTATTATAGCACAAATTATGAAGCGTGATATCAAATATTCTTCAAGTCTGGTTCAATAATTGTTGAACTTGAGAGAACAACGGAGAGGGAAGTCCCTCTCCGTTGTTCGTCCGCTTACTGGTCAAAGCTGGGGTTGATATAGTAAACGTTCTTCTGATCCATGCGCTCCTTTGCCAGCCGCAGGCCCTCACCGAAGCGCTGAAAATGAACGACCTCGCGGGCACGCAGGAACTTAATGACGTCGTTCACGTCAGGGTCGTCGCTGAGCCGCAGAATGTTGTCGTAGGTAACACGCGCTTTCTGTTCAGCGGCCAGATCCTCCGTCAGGTCGGCGATCAGGTCGCCTTTGACCGCCATAGACGCGGCGTTCCAAGGAAAGCCGGAAGCGGCTGTCGGGTAGACACTGGCGGTGTGATCCACGAAGTAGGCATCAAATCCGGCAGTTTTGATATCGTCCTCGTTAAGATTGCGGGTCAGCTGGTGGACGATGGTACCGATCATCTCCAGATGCCCCAGTTCCTCTGTACCGACTAGGGAAACGAAAAAGCCACAAAGCGCGGAAAGCCTTGTGCCGCAAGGCCTTCAAGGCGCGGAAACCGACGAAAACACGAATGTGCGAAAGGCGGGGTGGCTCTGTTCCTTTGCTACGAACTACCGGCACCGCGGAGTAAGCAAGCACTACTGCGTCGATGTGGTGGCCGCACTTCCGGAGGGAGGTGTGGCAGAGTGAAGGAGTACATTCAGCAGCTTTCACCGGACAAGCTGGCGCCATTCCAGAACCATCCCTATCAGGTGCGGGAGGATGCCGCACTGTCAGAGCTGATGGAAAGCATCCGCACACATGGCGTATTATCGCCGTTGCTGGCACGGCCAAAAGGGGAGAGCTACGAGTTGGTCAGTGGACACCGGAGGCGGTTGGCGGCGCAGAAGCTGGGGCTAAAGACCGTCCCTGTGCTGGTGCGGGAGATGACCGACGATGAAGCGGTGATCCTGATGGTGGACAGTAACCTCCAGCGGGAAAACCTGCTGCCCAGCGAAAAGGCGTTTGCTTACAAGATGAAGTTGGAGGCAATGAAGCATCAGGGGAGAGCAACTTCCCGACAACTTGTCGGGAAGTCAGAGAGCGCAGATGAAGTAGGGCAGGAAAGCGGCAAAAGTGGCCGCACTATTCAGTGTTGCCGGAGCGCTGGTTTTCGGCGTTCAATAAGACAGAGAGAATAAAACTAATTGGTTAAGAAACTGAATGTGACAGGAAAGGACGGAATGATTATGAAAGAGAATAAGATCAGAAGCAAACAAGTCAATCTTCGTTTGACAGAGGCAGAATACAGGCGTTTGGATGTGGCAGCACAGGCCAGCGGATTAGGGCGGTCGGCTTATCTTCGGATGGTACTGTACGCCTCATGGCTCCGTGAGGGAGCCAAAAAAGGAAAATAGAAATGGTGCGTGTTGCACGAGCAGCCACTATAATGGCGCAGAAGCTTCCGCCGTAGGAGGGAACAGATTCCGTATTGCGAATGCGATACGGAATCTGTTTCCGCAAGCATAGCATTTTGACAGCAAAATGCGCTTGTTAAGGGGACATCCCCCTAATACCCCCGCTATCGCAATATCAATAATTTGCACCTGAACGGGATTTTCCCGTTCAGGTGCAAATTTCATGTATAAAAGGTACGGTTTGTTTGACTTTATTCGCAGAAAGGTATATAATATATACAGTAAAAAACTGCGACAGGGCCAATCACCAGCCGCGCTATCCAACGGTCCTGTGCTTTCCGCAGGGCTGCTTTTTGCTATTTCGAGATAAGGAGAATGTCCATGGAATATATGTCCATCACACAGGCAGCAGAGAAATGGGGCATCACCCCTCGCCGTATTCAAGTCCTCTGCAAAGAAGAACGTATTCCCGGCGCGATCCGCATCGGCTATGTATGGGCCATCCCCGCAGATGCCGAGAAACCAAAGGACGCAAGGGTACGGAGTGGGAAGTATGTGAAGATAGCTCCGAACACTGTCAGCAAGGAAAAGTGAGGGAAAATTATGGCTCTTGAAAACAAATTAGGCATCACCAGCTCTGCCGAGCTCGTCTGCGAGGAGGAGCGTATCAGTAAAAAGAAAGCAGTTGAGCTTTTTGAAAGCGGCACACTGGACAAGCTGGAGCCGGGGAAGTTTTCCGCTCTGCAAGCGATCCACAAGGCGCTGTTTGAGGATATCTACGACTTTGCGGGGCAGCTTCGCACGGTGAATCTGGCAAAGGGAAACTTCCGCTTTGCGCCGCTGATCTATCTGGAGGCGGCGCTGGCCAACATCGACAAAATGCCGCAGTCCACCTATGACGAGATCATCGAGAAGTATGTGGAGATGAATGTCGCCCATCCATTCCGCGAGGGCAATGGCCGCAGCACACGCATCTGGCTTGACCTGATGCTGAAAAGCGGCATCGGTCAGGTGGTGGACTGGAGCAAGGTAGACAAGGAGGACTATCTCCTTGCCATGGAGCGCAGCCCTATTAAAGACGTGGAGATCAAGGTGTTGTTGAAAGACGCCCTTACCAGCGACGTGAACAGCCGCGAGATCTTTATGAAGGGCATCGATCACAGCTATTATTACGAGGGATATACGACATTTAAGGCGGAAGAACTGTAAATATAAAGGGACGCATTAGCAGAAACATTGATAGCCGTTAATTGCTGATTTTACTATTGTAAAATCGCAAGTTGTTTTGTAATATATACGAGGAGATTCTTGCGTGATACCGTTATTCTCCATCGAAAGGAGTACAAATGAAAGTGAATCATATATCCTCTCGGTGGTTGGGAGGCATTCTGGCTGTGATGCCCTTTCTGCTGGGCGGATTCTTCGAGTGGACAAGCTGTCTGCTTTCCATTCTGCTGCTGATTCTGCTGGTGCGGAAGCTGCGGCAGAGCAAAATGCTCCGCGTTTCTCTCAGCCTGTCCGGCGCAGCCATGGCGGCGTTGCCCCTGTGCTATCTGTTGACGGCCCTGTGGGCGCAGGACAGGGGAATGGCGCTGCCCGGTTTCTTCAAGTTCCTGCCGATGGGTCTGTTCGTTCTGTTGTTCCTGCAAGAAGAGCCGGAACAGCGTGACGCAGCGTTAGAGGTTCTCCCATGGTCCGGCGCTGTGATGATGCTGCTGTGTCTGCCGCTGTCGTATCTTCCGGCGATGGACGGTCACCTGCTAGTCGCTGGACGGCAGGCGGGACTATTTGAATACCCCAACACCTACGCTCTGTTTCTGCTGCTGGGAGTGATCGTGTTAGCCACGGGGACGCAGCGGAACTGGTATCATCTGGCGCTGGCGGCGGTGCTGCTGGCGGGTATCTTCCTCAGCGGCAGCCGTGCCGTATTTGTGCTGTTGGTGCTGACCGCCATTGCCATCGCTATCTTTGTCAAGGAGCGCTCCGTCCGGCTGACCACGCTGATTTTACTTCCGGCAGGAATTATGGCAGCAGTGGCCTATGTACTGGTCAGCGGTAAGGCCGGTTCCATCGGACGTTTTCTGACCACATCGCTGCATAGCTCTACACTGCTGGGGCGCTTGCTCTACGCGCAGGATGCCCTTCCGGTGATCCTGCGGCACCCCTTCGGCCTGGGCTATCGGAGCTACACCTACATGCAAGGCAGCTTCCAGACAGGCGTCTATTCCGTGCAGACGGTACATAACGATTTCCTTCAACTGTTGCTGGATGCCGGTTGGGTACCCGCTTTGCTGATCGCGGCGGCGGTTGTCCGCAGACTGTTCCAGCGTGACAACGCCCTGCGCCGCCGGCTACTGCTGGCAGTCATTTGTTTGCACGGACTATTTGATTTCAGTCTGCAATATCTCGCAATTCTGCTGACCTTTGCCACCGTGCTGGATTATGACAACTGCCGTGAGTTCAAGATCAAGCGGGCCGACCAACGCTTTTTGACTGCCGTAGCGGCGGTCTTGACGGCGGCAAGTCTTTATTTCGGCACGGTGACGATACTTTATTACGTTGGAAGCTACAGCAAGGCCACAGCGCTGGATCCATACTACACGGACGCGCTGGTAGCGCTGGCCATACGGCAAGGCGACACTGCGGCAGCGGACGACTACGCCCAGCGGGTGCTGGAATTGAACCGCTATGTGGCTCCGGCGTATCGTATCCGCGCCATGGCAGCGTACAGTCAGGGTGACATGGCAAATATGATACAGTACCAGAAATCTGCCATCGCCTGTGCGCCGTATGACAAAATGCTCTACACCGACTATTTGCAAATGCTGGAGACGGGCGAGACGCTTTATACCCAAGCAGGGGACACGCAAAGTGCCGCTGTCTGCCGTGAACAGATAAATGCCGTACCCGGTATGATGGAGGCTGCTCTGCAAAATACCAGCCGCCTTGGCTGGCTGATCGACGACAAACCGGATTTGACTCTGCCGTAATCGGCAATAAACAAAAAAGATATTGGGGGCGCGATATGTTCAAGAAATTTACTTGCTGGCTGCTTGCCATACTGATGGTGCTGAGCATTTGCATCGTTCCGGCGGCAGCGGAAACCACTACCTTGCCCGGTACTGGTTCCGCAAAAGGAAAGACGGTCACACTGTCTGTAACGCCGCGTACACCGGAGATACCCCGCAGCAGTGAGGACACCTATGTGACGTTTGACATCACCATTACCCCGCCCGAACGGCAAAAAATCGCCGCGTTTAGCTTTGCTCTTGCGGAGCTTACGGGGATGACGCTTGCGGCGCCGGAGGGCAACTGGTGGAAGCTGAACAGTGCCGCTCTGGCGAAGAATTACGCGCAAGTCAGCTTTTCACCGAGCTATACCCGGTATTTCGGCGCGGGCGGCAGTATCAACGGCGGTATTTCCGCCGCGACACGTGTGATGTCTGTCACCATGAAAATCCCAGCCGATACAGCGCCCGGCGACTACTATCTGCGTGTCGTGACCGAGAGTGAAGATAAGATCGATATCTTCACGGCAGGTTTGAAAAATGGCGACCAATATGACCGTAAGGTCGTCTATACGCCAGTGACGGTGGTCGATGAAAACGGTATACACGGACGTATTCGGGGAACAGGAGACGAGTCCGTGACATACACCCTTTACCGGGAGGATCGCAGCGAGCCCGTGCTGCAGGGCAGTGCCATCGATGAATTTTATTGGTTTGGCGTCAGTGACGGCACCTATCGTCTGGAGATCAGCGGCGGCAATATCGTCACCCGCTCTTTTGACGTTACAGTCAAGGGGCAAAGCATATCTGATTCCGAAGATATCCGTGTGGCGCAGTATGGCGATGTGAATGGCACCGGCGAGGTGGATATCAGCGATGTCGCCTGCCTGTACGAATACTTGACCACCAATGAGAATTCCGGTACGCTTTCTGATGATTATCTTGAGGAAGTGGCCGACCTGAACAGCGACGATGCTGTTGACGTTTATGATTTGCAATTTCTCTATGAGGTAGTCAGTGGGATCAGCAGTATTGGAAAGCAGCCCAGCGGTGAGACCGGTGCATATAGGATCGGTATCGTGACCGGTTCCGTCTCTCAGTCTGAGGACGACCGCCGTGGCGCTGAGGCTTTCCAGGCGGAGTATGGCGAGGATATGGTCACGCTGGCCATCTATCCCG
>OIZI01000945.1_pt1 | contig 13361 bp, 10 predicted proteins | sample 1588441 | NCBI WGS metagenome assembly OIZI01 (sample SAMN03283284) | human gut metagenome | biome: human-associated habitat; material: feces | host: Homo sapiens | place: Peru | collected 2012
CAAAGTAAAAAGGGGCTGTGAAGAAATGAGGATTCATTTCTTCACAGCTCCTTTTCTGTAGGGGGATTTCCTCGTGCCTTTGTGCCAAAGCGTACTGCCAACACGCCTGAACTGTGATACAATAGTCCCCATCGAGGTGAAAATTATGATCAAAAATAAAAAATTCATTCATCAGCTGCTGTGGCTCTTGGCGGGAATTCTTCCCTGGGGCTTCGGGGGATTTCTGGTACACACTGCTGAGGCCATGGCAGTGGGGACGCTCGCTTACTGGGGAATGGGGCTTCTGGTGCCGTTTCTTTTTTTCCTCTTCCAGCGGAAAGGCTATGGCAGTGAGTGGGGCGCATTACGCGCGGCAGTACATTTGCCGCTCTGGATCTCCTTTATCATCCTGCAGATGGTCATTTTCTGGAGCTATCTGCCGATGGCAGACAAGGCCTTCAAGGAAAGTCCGATACCGATCTCGATCGCGTTCTTTATCGTGCTGACGCTTTTTGCCGGGGCGGCGATCGTGCTGGACTACCTGCTTCCTTCGCTCTATGAGAAACTTGCGGAGAAGGGGGCTTGCCGGAAGGTCTGGCTGGGCGCGGCTTATTTCAGCGGGCTTATTCCCGGTTTTGTGATTCTCTCCTTTCTGGGGCTCTACTATGCGAATGGTATGCGCCTTGATCCTTTCACGGCGAGCTTCTTCCTGCTGGAGGTGTTCAGCTTTGTCTTCTACGGGAAAATCATCCTCGGCATGATGACATTCGGGATCTATCTTTTTCTGGCACTTTCCGGGACGAAGGGGCGGCGCATCACGGTGTGTGCTTTCAGCGGGATATTCTGGCTGATGCTCCTCTATATCCCGATGGTGATCTCCCTCCATCTTCCGCAGGCAAGCTGGCAGGTTTATATGGATCCGTCCTACCTTCCCATGATCCCCTTCGTTTCAGACCTTTGGCTGACAGGGATCGCGATCTGGGGCGGGAAAAAGGTCACGGAGTGGATATTTAGATAATGGAGTCAGCCCATGGGGCGGGCTGCCCCCCTGATTGTTTGCGAAAGAGGGGGGGGAGCGGGTTCTATAGGTGGAGAGGGTTCAGCGGGGGCGATGCCCGAAGGTGGCATTTAATCACCTTTCGGACACCGCCTTCTTTTTGAACCTATAGAACCTGTTGAACCTATTTCATCCGCAATCAAAGGGCAAAACGTCTCAGGGGCTCGTCCGGCACCTTCACCGTGAAATTCTAATTTTTCTCCATTGGACAGGTATGATAAAATGTAACTGTATTAGTGGCTTTTTTCATTTCCGACTGGGACCTGCGCCTTTGCGCCGGCGAGTAACGAGGAAGGAGTGTTGAACTTGTCTGATATCAGACGTTTGTATGTACGAAAGAAGGCTGGTTTCCGTCAGGGCGAAGAGAGCCTGACGGCTGAGCTGAAAGAGGTGCTGGGAGACCGCATCGAAGGCTGTGGGATCTATCATCGCTACGATGTCGACGGACTTTCCGGAGAAGACTATGAGAAAGCGGTCTCGACCGTATTCTCTGAACCGCCGGTCGACAGTGTAGAGACAGAACTGCCAAAGGGCGATCTCGTCATCGGCGTCGAATTCCTGCCGGGGCAGTATGACCAGAGAGCGGACTCGGCAGAGCAGTGTCTCACCATTGTCACCGGAAAAGATGGCGCGCGTGTGCGTTGTGCGCTGGTCTACACCTTTGATGGACATTTCGCAGAAGGCGATCGCGAGAAGATCCTGAAATTCCTTGTGAATCCGGTGGAGTCCCGTGAAGCAAGTCTCGCTCCTGCGGAAACGCTGGATCTTCCCATCGAAGACCCGAAGGCAGTACCCGTTGTCAAGGGCGTCTGCGAGCTGGATGATGCAGGGATCGATGCACTGATCGCCGACATGGGCCTTGCCATGAGCCATGATGACATGGCGATGATCCGTGACTATTTCCGCGATGAAGAGAAGAGAGATCCGACCGTGACAGAGATCCGTGTGCTCGATACCTACTGGTCCGACCACTGCCGTCACACCACTTTCTCCACCAAGCTCTCCTCGGTCGAAGTCGAAGACGGCACTTTTACCGCTCCGATCTCCAAGGCGCTCAAAGACTATGAAGAGACACGTATCCATATCTATGGCAAGGACACGAAGCGCCCTGTGACGCTGATGGATATGGCAACGGCGGCTGTCAAGGCTCTCCGCAAGGAAGGAAAGCTGGAAAATTTGGATCAGTCGGAAGAGATCAATGCCTGCACCATCAAGGTGAAGATCGATACCATCGACGGCGAGGAAGACTGGCTGCTCCTTTTCAAAAATGAAACACACAACCATCCGACCGAGATCGAGCCATTCGGCGGGGCAGCGACCTGCCTGGGCGGATGTATCCGAGACCCTCTCTCCGGACGCTCCTATGTGTATCAGGCGATGCGCGTGACGGGCGCCGCAGACCCGCGCATGCCGCTTTCCGAAACGCTTGCAGGCAAGCTCCCTCAGAGAAAGATCGTCGTCGAAGCGGCCAAGGGCTACTCCTCCTATGGCAATCAGATCGGTCTTGCCACCGGTGAGGTCAAGGAATATTATCATCCGGGATTCATGGCGAAGCGCATGGAGATCGGTGCTGTCGTCGCAGTGGCTCCGGAAGACCATGTCATCCGTCTCTCCCCGACACCCGGTGACGTCGTCATCCTGGTCGGCGGGCGCACGGGCCGTGACGGCATGGGCGGTGCGACAGGCTCTTCGAAGGAGCTGAATACCGAGTCCATTGAGACTTGCGGCGCAGAAGTCCAGAAGGGCAATCCGATCACGGAAAGAAAGATCCAGTGCCTCTTCCGTCGCGGAGAAGTCACACGCCTCATCAAACGCTGCAATGACTTCGGTGCAGGCGGTGTCTCTGTCGCTGTCGGTGAACTGACAGACGGCCTTGACATCGATCTTGATCAGGTACCGAAGAAATACGAAGGCCTTGATGGGACTGAACTCGCGATTTCCGAATCGCAGGAGCGTATGGCGGTCGTCGTCAGAAAAGAAGATGCAGACCAGTTCATCCGCTATGCCGCAGAGGAAAACCTCGAAGCCACTATCGTGGCCGATGTGACCGATACCCGCCGCCTCGTCATGAAGTGGAGAGGGGATACCATCGTCGATATTTCGAGAGATTTCCTCGACACGAATGGCGCGCAGCAGGTGAAGGAAGCCTACATCGCAAAGCCGGATGAAGCTGGCTATTTCCATAAAGAAGAGATCCATGACATCAAAAAGACATGGCTTTCTGCCATGGCAGATCTCAATAACTGCTCGGAGCAGGGACTCTCCGAACGCTTCGACTCCACCATCGGTGCCGGTACCGTACTCATGCCATTCGGCGGCAAGTACCAGAAGACCCCGACCGACGGGATGGTAGCGAAATTCCCGGTTCGCAAAGGAGAGACTGACAGCGCCAGCTTCATGGCACATGGCTTCGATCCGTATCTGGCATCCTGGAGCCCGTTCCATGGTGCAGCCTATGCCGTACTCCTCTCCGTGGCCCGCCTCGTGGCGATGGGGGCTGACTGGAGAAAAGCCTACCTGACGCTGCAGGAATACTTCGAAAAGCTCACTGACAAGACCAGCTGGGGCAAACCGGCGGCCGCACTCCTCGGTGCTTTCCATATGCAGGAAAGCCTTGGTCTGGGAGCGATCGGCGGCAAGGACTCCATGAGCGGTACCTTCAATGATATCCACGTCCCGCCGACGCTCGTTTCCTTCGCAATCGCTCCGGGGAAAGCCTCCGAAGCGGTCAGCCAGGAACTCAAGAAGGAGGGCGATGTCCTCATCCTCTTCGGTCAGCCGAAGGACGAAGCCGGCATGCCGCTTCTTGATGTGTTCAAAGCGCATGCGGATTTCCTCTATCAGGAAGTGAAGGCCGGACACATCGCAGCGATGAAAGCGGTCGAACACGGCGGCGTCGCAGTGACCGCTGCCAAGATGGCCTTCGGCAACAAGCTCGGCGTCACCTTTGGTGAAAATCTGCCGCTCTTCAAATACTTCAGCAATTTCTATGGCGCGATCCTTGTAGAAACTACGCCAGAACTGGCAGAGGCATTTGCCAAACAGCCGCACACGAAGATCCTCGGCACCGTCGGCGGTGACAGCATGAAGCTCTGCGGGGAAGAGATCGCCGTCGAAGAGCTCCTGCGCTCCTATGAAGGTACGCTCGATCCGATATTCCCGCGCCGCGCAGCAGACATCCGGAAAGAAGCGCCGATCCTGCCGGAAACGAAAGCGATCCCGCAGTTCTATGTCCATACGAATCTTTCGCGTCCGCGCGTCTTCATCCCGACCATGCCGGGCAACAACTGTGAAGTCGACTGCGCGAGAGCCTTTGAACGTGCCGGTGCGGTCAGCGATATCTTCATCTTCAGAAATCGCGATGCAGCCGAACTCAAGGACTCCGTCGATGAAATGGCAGAACGCATCCGCCATGCGCAGATCGTCATGTTCCCGGGTGGCTTCTCTGCGGGCGATGAACCGGACGGCAGCGGTAAATTTATCGCCGCTGTATTCAGAAATCAGAAGCTCATGGAGGCCATGGACCAGCTCCTTCACGTCAGAGACGGTCTTGCCATGGGCATCTGCAACGGTTTCCAGGCTCTGATCAAGCTCGGACTCGTACCGTATGGCGAATTCAAGCCGCTCACCGATGACGCACCGACGCTCACCTTCAACACGCTCGGCCGTCATATCTCCCGCTTCGTCACGACCAAGGTCGTATCGACCAAGTCTCCGTGGCTTGCCCTCTGCCAGCCCGGTGACCTCCACTCCATCGCCATCAGCCACGGCGAAGGACGCTTCATCGCTTCTGATGAACAGATCCGGGCACTCGCAGCCAATGGCCAGATCGCGACACAGTACGTGGGGCCAGATGGCGAGCCGACCTACGACAGCCGCTACAATCCGAACGGCTCCTCCTGGGCTGTCGAAGGCATCACCAGTCCTGACGGACGCGTCCTCGGTAAGATGGGTCATACCGAACGCCGCGGTCAGAATGTCGCAAAGAACATCGCCGGTGATACCTACCAGCCACTCTTCGAAGCCGGTGTGAAGTACTTCAAGGGCTAATGGTCCATGCATAGAAAAAACGCTCTCGTGAATGCGGGAGCGTTTTTGTTCAAGGTTCAAGGTTCAAGGTTCAGGGCTAACCCCGAACCCTGAACCTTAAAAATTTTCCTCCTAAAAACTATTTGACACGCACGTAAAAAAACTATATAATACTCCTTGTGAGATTTGTCCGGAAACCACTAGCCCCGGAGGAAGGATGACATCTTGCGGTTCTGTTTTTTATTCAGAAGGAGTCATTACTAATGAAAACAACATTCATGGCCAATGCGGGCAACATCACTCGCAAATGGTATATCGTTGATGCTGCAGGACTGACTGTTGGCCGTCTGGCTGCCAGCGTTGCCAAAGTTCTGACCGGCAAGAATAAACCTACCTACACACCGCATGTTGACACTGGTGACAACGTCATCATCATCAACGCAGATAAAGTCGTTTTCTCCGGCAAAAAAGAACTGAAGAAAGTTTACTTCCACTACACCGGATATATCGGCGGCGACAGATACCAGAAGGCTGGCGACGCTCTTCGTGAAAAACCGGTATGGGTCGTAGAACATGCTATCCGCGGCATGCTTCCGAAGAACAAGCTCGGTGCTCAGATGTACCGCAAGCTCCACGTATACGCAGGCGCTGAACATCCGCATGCAGCACAGCAGCCTGAAGAACTGAAATTTGATATCCGTTAACCAGAAGGGAAGGAAATAAGAAATGGCAGAAGCTACATACTACGGCACTGGCCGCAGAAAAACATCCGTTGCCAGAGTCCGTCTGGTACCGGGACAGGGTAACATCACAATCAATGGCCGTGATCTGAAGGATTACTTCGATCTCGCAACCCTCGAACTGATCATTAAACAGCCGCTCGAACTGACCGGCACCACCACCGCATATGACGTCATCGCTAACGTAAAAGGCGGCGGACGTACAGGCCAGGCTGGCGCTATCCGTCATGGCATCAGCCGTGCTCTCCTCGATGTCGATGGAGACTACAGAAAAGTTCTGAAAGTCGCAGGTCTCCTGACCCGTGATCCAAGAATGAAAGAACGTAAGAAATACGGTCTCAAGAAAGCAAGAAAAGCAAGCCAGTTCTCCAAACGTTAATCATTGGACGAATGCCGAAAACGCTCATGGATTTCCATGGGCGTTTTTTGATGCATGAGAAGCAGAAACGAAGGGGATGAGCAGCATATGATGAAAGCGTACCATCCCGCCTTCCTCGCGGCTCCTCTTTTTTTATAAGCTGTTTCCCGTCCCGGATCCACCAACTAAGTGCCTTTCCCTACTATTTCCTTCCTCTATGAAGTATAATAAGGGAGACCGATTCACCAAGGAGGATTTATGACTGCAAACGATATTCATGACGCGATAGAGACATTTGCTCGCTACGGTGTGCCGCGGGAGCGGATTTTTAATGAAGTCATGCGTGCGCGCTATCTGGACTATGTACTTTTCCTGAATCCGGAGAATGTCCAGTACGGGATCTCCATCGATGACCTGTATGAGAATATGAAACGCACGGCAGACAAGCTGGGCATGTATGAGGGCGATGCAGATACCTATGCGCGCGTTTATACACTTGCGCTCCGTGTGGAGCCGCTGGTCTTTGCACCGGAAATGCCGACGGCACCTGCCAAAGTGCATGCGCTGCTCGCAGAAGCGGTAAAGAAGGCAGAGGCTGCTGGGAATACGGTGCTTTTCACCGGCGCAGAAGAGTATCTGCCTTACCTTGCCGGAATTTTCCAGGATCTCGGGGGAAAACGTATAGCTGTTGCGGTGAAGGATGCCATCTGGAAGGAGCGTCTTCACTACGTCTTCCCACGCGGCCGTGCGATGCTGGAGAGCGAACTTGCGGAAGATACCGAACACTACGATTACATTTTTGATTTTGAAACAGACGGCATCGCAGCGGCCGCTGATTTGAGACATCGCCTCGCCGAGAAAGGCGTCATGGACGTGATCATTCCTTCGGCGCTGCTGACGGAAGAGGGAGATGCTGCGCTTGCTGCCAGAAGAAGCTTGGCGGCCGAGAAGAAACTGACGGCTTTCTATGATACGGAAATCGGCGGGAACGAGTACGCTTACCTGCGCTTTGCCGGAGAAGCAGCTAAGACCGTGTCTTTCGGTCTGTCGGATTTCGCAGATGGCGCCTTCCGCGGTGTAGACCAGCTCTCGCTTCCGTCGGACACCTTCATCGAAGCCGATGACTGGAACTATGATCTCTACGCTTTCAATGGCTCGCCGAGCGTGCAGATGCTCCTTTCTCAAAATATCGTTTCACCTGATTTCACGCTTGGAAACGTCTTCTCTGATGTGCCGATGGAAGAAATTGAAACCGACCTGCCGCTGATTTCTAGGGAAGCGGTGACGGACTCGGGCGTGCGGATGGATCTCGCGGCGCATGTACGTGAAAAAACGCCGGCGGTTCTGCGCGTCCTTGCAGCAGGCGACCTCGTTCTGACCACGCTCGAAGGGCATCTTCACACTGCCGTCGTAAAAGAGCCCTGCGTTACATCTGACGAAGGCATCCTGGCATTCCGCCCAGTGGATGCCTATACCGGCGAATACGTGAAACTCTATTTCGATGGGAAACTGGGCGAACTTTTTCTCGCAACCATGAAAGCAGGGAAGCATTGGTATCTCACGACATCCCGACTCCTCCGTTTGCCCATTCCGCGGGCAGGAAAGGAGACCATCGAAGCGCTCACCAGACTTTGCGATGACCGTACCCAAGCTCTTGCTGCTGCGGAAGCCGCATGGAGAGAAGCCAAAGAAGAGAGTGTCAGAAGGATGGTCGGGAAATAGGTTTAAGGAAACGCTGATTCAATCGCAGAGTCTGATTTTACAAGAATTTTTACACATAGCTTCGTCATAACCTTCCTTAAATAGCTCGCTATTCGCGTCAGGTTATTCCTCGCTATGCATAGAAATTTAAGAGTAAAATCTGACAACGATTTAATCAGTGTTTCCTTAACAGGCTGGGAAGGGGCAGCGGGCTTCTCATCTTTGGGGAATGTCGTATTCCTGTCAATCAAAAACTCCGCGGCGCTTCCATATTTTTATGCGCCTTTGAAAGCAGGGATGAGTGGCTAGGGATTAGGAACAAGTGGTGATTGAAGCAGCGCAATTAGCATACTGACCGTTCTGCAAGGAAGAGCGAGGGCTGCGCTAGAGATGACGACGGCGCGAATCGCTATCAAAATTCTGCGGCGCTTCATTATTTTTGCGCCGCACCACCATTTCTAATTTCTAATTTCTCATTTCTCATTCGAGCAGAGCTTTCATCCGCAATCAAAGGGCGTCTCGCTCCGCGGACTAACCCTGAACCTTGAACCCTAAACCCTATCTACCAAGAGGAGATTCAAAATGATGGAAACGAAAAAAATCGTACTGGCTACGCACAATCAAGGAAAGATCAGAGAATTTCAGAAAGCCTTTGCAGAGATCGGATGGCAAGCTGTGCCGATCGCAGACATTGCGGAGGTAGAAGACCCGGAAGAGACGGGGACGACCTTCGAAGAAAATGCGCTGCAGAAGGCCCGCTGCTATGCGAAGGCGGTGGATCTTCCCGTGCTCTCCGATGACTCGGGCATCATTGCCTGTGCGCTCGGAGACAGGCCTGGGGTATACTCGGCGCGCTATGCTGGACACCATGGCGACGATGAAGCCAATAACCAGAAGCTCATCCGGGATCTCGCCCCTTACACGGGAGATGACCGCAAGGGCTACTATGCCTGCGTCGTCGCACTTGTCTGGCCGGATGGCAGATCCCTTACGGGAAAAGGGACGTGTGATGGAATCATCCGTGATTTCTATCAGGGGGAAGGCGGCTTCGGCTATGATCCGCTCTTCTATCTGCCGGAATTTGGAAAAACCATGGCAGAGCTTTCGATGGAAGAGAAGAACCAGATCAGCCATAGAGGAAGAGCTCTCCGGGACTTACTGTCGAAAATAGGGAAATAGGGTTCAGGGCACGCCCCTCGGGGCGTCCTTTGATTGTTTGCAAAAGAGGGGGAGCAGGTTCTATAGGTTCAAAGGGTTCAGCGGGGTGGTGCGGCGCATAAAAATCAAAAGCGCCGCGGAGGTTTGAAACTGGGGGTTTTCTCGTATCGCAAACCTAATCCCTAGCTACCAGTCACTAGTCACTTTGAGCCCCTAATCCCCAATCCCTAGCTACTCATCTGTGCTTGCCATGTGAACCATTGACTTTTATTTCCCAAAACTCATACATAATGTATCTACCTATACAGAAATAGTATACTCGATTTTAAGCAGTTTCATTCAATAAGGCTCTATGTTATAATGGGAAAAGTTCCAATCCATAGAGGAAAAGAACGGGGGTGGCAGTTTACTTCATGAAACGGGGTAAGCTCAAGCTGCTGGGTTTCAACAATTTGACCAAGACACTCAGCTTCAACATGTACGACATCTGCTATGCCAGTACAGAAACAGAAAGAAAAAAATACATCGCTTACATTGACGAGGTCTACAGCGCCGAGCGCCTGACCCAGATCCTCGTGAAGGTCGCCGAGATGATCGGAGCCCATGTGCTGAACATCGCTTCACAGGACTATGACCCGCAGGGCGCATCCGTCACGATGCTGATCGCAGAGGAAGAAGTCGAGAAGCAGGATGTGGTGTGCCATCTTGACAAGAGCCATATCACTGTCCATACGTATCCGGAAATGCATCCGCAGGATGGCATCTGTACCTTCCGTGCAGACATCGATGTATCGACCTGCGGGAAGATCTCGCCACTGAATGCGCTGAATTTTCTTCTCCAGTCCTTCGATGCAGATATCGTCATCACTGACTACCGCGTGCGCGGCTTTACGCGTGACGTGCAGGGCAAGAAGATCTTCATCGACCACCGTATCAATTCCATCCAGAACTACATGGCACCGAAGCTGCGCTATAAGTACGACATGGTGGACGTCAATGTATATCAGGAAAATATTTTCCACACGAAGATGCTGATCCATGATTTCAATCTGGATAACTACCTCTTCGATATGAAAGAGGCAGAGCTGGATCGCAAGGAAGGGAAACGCATCCGCCGCCTGCTGAAGCAGGAAATGTATGAGATCTTCAATGGCAGAAATCTTCCTGCCATCAGAGATTAAATATAAAGCGGCTCCATTCGAAGTCGCCGACGCATAAAGTATCAGTCTTTTTTTTAGGAGGAAACAATGGATACTGCAAAACTCAAAGAAGAAGCACTCGCACTCAGAAGAGAAAAACATCAGATGATCAAGACCGGCTTGAATGCTGCTGTCGAATGCAATCACGACCTCGCGATCGTATACACCCCGGGTGTATCCGCTCCGTGCCTTGCTATCAAAGATGATGAAGACCTGTCCCTGGAACTGACCTGGAGAGGCAATGTCGTAGCCGTCATTTCCGATGGCACCCGTGTCCTCGGCATGGGCGATATCGGCGCAGCTGCTGCTATGCCGGTCATGGAAGGCAAATCCGCACTGTACAAGAGATTCGGACAGATTGATGCGATCCCGATCACTCTGGACACCAAGGATCCGCAGGAATTCATCCACACCGTCAAACTGCTGGAAAAGAACTTCGCCGGCATCAACCTCGAAGATATCTCTTCCCCGAAATGCTATGACATCGAAGACGAACTGAAAAAGATCATGAACATCCCGGTCTTCCACGATGACCAGCACGGCACTGCGATCGCTGCTCTGGCAGCACTCCTCGGTGCTCTCGAAGTCGTCGGCAAAAAGATCGAAGATGTGAAAGTCGTCATGAATGGCGCTGGCGCTGCCGGCACCGCGATCGCTCGTCTGCTCCTCGAAGACGGCGTAAAACCGGAAAACATGACCATCCTGAACTCCAAAGGCATCCTCTTTGACAATGGCAAGAGAGACCGCGTACAGCAGGAACTCATCGCCAAAGTCAATCCGGAAAACAAACAGGGCACATTCGATGACGCTGTCAAAGGCGCTGATGTCCTCATCGGCTGCTCTGCACCGGGCGTATTCAACGTAGAAGCTATCAAGACCATGAACGACAAGAGCATTGTCTTCGCTATGGCAAACCCGGTACCGGAAATCATGTACGAAGAAGCCAAAGAAAAAGGCGTTTACATCTATGGCTCCGGCAGAAGCGATATGCCGAACCAGGTCAATAACTCCTCCGTATTCCCAGGCCTCTTCCGCGGCGCTCTCGATGTACGTGCCCGCCAGATCAATGAGGAAATGAAACTCGCTGCTGCTCATGCTCTCGCAGACCTTGCTATCCATAGCGGCAAACTCGACCCGGATCATGTCGTCGTCGACGTATTCGATCCGCAGGTTCCGTTCGCTGTAGCGAAAGCCGTTGCCAAAGCAGCCATCGCTTCCGGCGTAGCAAGAGCCACCGAACTCCCGGAAAAATACAGAGACTAATTGAGCTCTCGCGCATAGAAAAAGCAGGAAATGAGACGTTCTCATTTCCTGCTTTTTGTTTTGGATGATTAGTGACTAGTGACCGGTAGCTAGGGATTAGTGGCTAGGGATTAGTGGCTAGGGATTAGGTTTGCTATACGAGAAAACCGCTAGTTTCAAACCTCCGCGGCGCTTCCATAATTTTATGCGCCGCACCACCATTTCGCATTTCGCATTTCGCATTTCGCATTTCTTATTTCTAATTTCTCATTCAAGTGGGGCTTTCCATCGTAATCAAGGGGCGGCACGCCCTTGGGCTAACCCTGAACCCTGCCCCGAACCATTTTACTTCAGCCCCAATTCATCCTTATGTGCGGTCATGCCATCGATGCAAGCCTGCATGACCTCGCCCGCTTCCATGCCAAGCATGGCAAAGCCCTGTTTGATCACATCGCGGTTGCAGCCAGCTGCAAATTTCTTGTCCTTGAATTTCTTCTTGAGCCCTTTGAGCTCCATGCCGCTGATGCCTTCGGGACGCATGAGTGCATACGCCATGACGACACCCGTCAGCTCATCAACCGTGAAAAGACTCTTCTCGATATCAGTTGTCGGCTCTACTTCATTGCTGCAGAGACCCCAGCCGTGGGAGATGATGGTCTTGATGTCTTCTTCGTCCACCCCTTCCGGTTCCAAAAATTCGCGGACGTGATGGCAGTGCTCATGCGGGAAGGCTTCGTAGTCGACGTCGTGCAGATAGCCGATGGCTTCCCAGTGATCTTTGTCACCGCCGAAGATGCTCGCCATCGCGCCCATGGCAGCGCTGACAGCCGCCGCATGGGTGAAAAGATGGTCTTCTGTGGTGTGCTTCTTCAGGATCTCTTTGGCTTTCGCAAGGGTAAGTGTGGACATAGTAGGATCTCCTTTTTAATCAGGGACTAGTGACTTGTGACTGGTAGCTGGGGATGAGGCAGGAAGCCCGAGACACGCCCTCCTTCCTCTGGAGGGAGGTTGGCCGAGCAAAAACATTTTTAAAATATATCTCGATGGTAGAACATATGGAATGAATTGTCAATGAGAAAGGGAGAAATTGTGATACAATGAGAGAAAGAAGGGTTCAGGGTTAGCCCTTGGGGCTGCTCTACCCTTGATTAAGTTTGAAAGCATCGATTGAATGAGAAATGAGAAATAATGGTGCGGCGAATAAAAGTATGGAAGCGCTGCGAACTATAAATAGTGGCGATGTCCGAAAGTGGTACTTCAGTCACCAGTCCCTAGTCACTTTGATTCTATTCCACGAAAGGAGCCAACATCATGACCGACATCGAGAAACTGAGAGCTATGATCGCATCCCATCACCGCATCGTCTTTTTCGGCGGAGCAGGGGTCTCCACGGAGTCGAACATCCCTGATTTTCGCGGAGCGAATGGCCTTTACCGGCAGAAAACGGGCCTCCCATGGACGCCGGAGGAAATGCTTTCCCACCATTTCTATGAGGAGCATCCCGTGGAATTTTTCACCATGTATAAGCAGTTCGTAGAAGCCATGTTAAAGGCCTCTCCGAACCGCGCGCACTTTGCGCTGGCAAAGCTCGAGCAAGAGGGCAGGCTCTCTGCCGTCATCACGCAGAACATCGATGGTCTTCATCAGCGCGCGGGGAGCCGGAATGTCATCGAGGTCCACGGCACCATCCTGACGAATACCTGCGAGAAATGCTTTGCGACATATGATGCGAAGACCCTACTTACTTTGGCATCGCCCGTGCCGCACTGTCCCAGTTGCGGCGGCGTGATCAAGCCGGACGTCGTGCTCTATGAGGAAGCGCTCGATACGAATGATATCGATGAGGCGATCGATGAGATCTCCAAGGCCGATATGCTCATCATCGGCGGTACGAGCCT
>OIZI01000946.1_pt1 | contig 13354 bp, 10 predicted proteins | sample 1588441 | NCBI WGS metagenome assembly OIZI01 (sample SAMN03283284) | human gut metagenome | biome: human-associated habitat; material: feces | host: Homo sapiens | place: Peru | collected 2012
GGCCAGCCCGCCGGCAACGCCGCCGGTGATCTGGGAATTGACCAGAACGGCATTGGAAATTTTACCGGAAAAGGTGGAAAACAGCCCGGCGGCGGACGAAGAGGAAACGGTCAGCCCGTTGATGATATGTTGTTCATAACTGCCGCTGGTAAAATGTATTCCGCAGAAAGAAGTCAGATTTTTGTTGTAAATTGGAGAAAATTTTACACCATTTGTGGTGTAAAGGCTGTACCAGTCGGTTTTGTCGGCGGGGTCATCGAAAAACGAAATATCGTCAACCTGGACGGCGGAGGTGATGATGGCAGCATTGACATGGGATGTGTCGGACAAATTAGCCAAATGTCGTCCATACGCCACCAGAGCCGTGTTCTCGTCATAGCCAAGATCGGTCCTGTCATCGAACAATCCGTTGGTGGTCCGGGTGGTGAAAACCGTGTCAATAGAAGGGTCGGTGGACGATACGGTGAGCTTGATGGTGATGGGGGTGCCGCAGGAAACTTTACCGACGGTCTGCGCGAAAAATCGCTTATTTGGGGAGGCAAGATCGTCCAGCACCCACTGGTATTTATAGTTGCGGCTGTCCAGCTGCTGCAGGCCGCCCTGCAGACCGGTGACGGTGCGGGTATAGCTGCCGCCGAACTGGTCGGAAATGGTGATGGAAAAAGTGAGAGGATGGGCGGAGGTGTCGTCAGAGGGGTTGTTGGAGTAGAAAGTGACTGTGAGTTTTTCTGCATTTTCTATGCTGATACTGGGGTTAAATTTGCTAATATCCTGTGTTTGTGCAATATCTCCACCGTAATAGCCGACGGCAGCGGTGCGGGCGCGGTAGTTGAAGTTCCGATAATTGCCGTTCAGGTCGGTGTGGGAGGGGAGGGGGGACTCACTGTAAAAAACGGCATAAATGCTGCCAGTTGAGGGGGCATATTCGATGCACCAGCAGCCGTTCCACAGGTCCTTGTCCACCGCGGTGTCGGGGAGGAGGGCGGCGGGCGCACCGGTGCGTTTATCCGAAGCATCGTTGACATAGAGATAGCAGAATTCCACGTCGCGGGAGCTTTCATCCATGTGCGTGCCGTCGAAGGCCATGGCATAGACGCCGTTGTCTCCATCGCTCAAGCCCTTGCTGTATAAGCCCTCGCAGCCCGCGGCACGCAGCTCGGCCATGCGGTTCTGTGCGGCCACGTAGATGATCTCGGCCCTGGCGTCCAGCTCGTGCTGGCGCAGGGAGCGGCGGAGCTTGCTCAACGAAAAAACGGCAATAAGGCCCACCAGGAGGAGTATGGCGACGACTGTGAGAAGCTCGACCATGGTGAAGCCGGAATTTGCCGTTTCAGATTTGCGATATTTCGTTTTTTGAGAGAAAAATGGGGTCATGAGATGCTCCTGAGAGGTTGAAAAAAACTTATAATTACCTTGAAAAAACTTATAAAACAATGGAATTTTGGTGGAAAATTAAATGAAAAAACGGGAAATTTCTTGAAGGGGGGAGAGGTGCATGATGTCTCTCCCTCCGTCACCCTACGGGCGACACCTCCCTCGCAGAGGGAGGCAGGGGACGGGGGACGCGGATTGCCGCGTCGCTGCGCTCCTCGCAATGACAGGGTAGGGGAGCAAGGGGTGCGTCCGTGAACCGGGCGGGCGGGGTAGAACCCCGCCCCTACGGGCGAGCAACGAGGGTGCGTTCATACAATGTCGCTCCAGCCTTCGCAGAGGGAGGCAAGACGGGGGATGCGGATTGCCGCGTCGCTGCGCTCCTCGCAATGACAGAGTAGGGAGGAAGGTAGGGGACGGGGGTCACGGATTGCGAGGGCGCGATGCGCCCTCGCAAGGACAAGCGTGCGAGGGGCGCAGGGTCATTTCTGCAATTCAAAGTAGGTGATGGAGAGGGAGGTCTGAACGGTGCGGCCCTCCAGGTCCATGCGGAGGTCGGAGATCAGGTTCACATACTGGCTGTCATGCAGGGCAACCAGCACGGCCCGGGCCGAGGTGTAGCTGCTGACCTCAAAGGTGAGGGTGATGGGGCGGCACATGATGGCGCTGCCGTCCTCCAGCGGGACGGTGTTGCCGAAATTCAGTGTATAGTCCGTGCCGGAGAGGATGGTGTTCAGCTCCACCAGCAGCCGCTCGGAATTGTCATAGTCCGGCAGGGGCTTGGCATCGGGATCGGCCAGCACCGTTTCCAGCTCGGACTTCATGCGGTTGAGCTGGGAGAGTTGGGCAGCGCTCTGGATCATGGCGTCCTGCTCGGAGGCGGTTTTGGACTGGAGATCGGCGATGTCGTCGTTGATGGGGGTGAGGATGAGCTTCCAGTAGCCCACGGCGATGAGCATGATGGCCAGGATCACCAGCAGGACCTTTTCGCGGTTGGTAAAGACGTGTTTCATTGGGCGGCCTCCCTTTCTGCGGCGCTCCGGAGGGTGACGGTGATGGAGAAATCCACCTTGTCGCCGGGATTGGCGCTGGGGGTGGCGGCCAGGGTCAGGGTGGCGGCCTTGACGGCGGGCTGGAGCTGAAGCCGCTGGAACATGGCGGAGATCTGCTCCAAATTCATATCGGACATGGTGACGATCATCACATCCTCATCCACCACCAAAGTGTTGACCGTGCCGTAGGGCATCAGGTACTCCTGCACCAAATCCAGCACCTCCATGCGGTCCACGGGGACGTAGACGGGGGAGTTCTCATCGTGCATCCAGGCGCGCGACCAGGTGCGGTATTGCAGCTCCACCTCATCGTAGTCCGCCAGCGCCTTCTGCATCTCGGTGTACTGGGAGTGGGCGGTGCTGTACGCCTGCTCGGCAGCCCGCTGGCGGTCCAGCTGGCGGAGCACGCCGAAGTTGGCCACGCAGAAGGACAGAAGCAGGATGATGAGCAGACCCAGGGACAGGGTGAGGGTGCTGCGGGAGTGGCTCTCCCGCTGGGCCAGGTTGACGGTGCGTTTGGTGGGGTATTTTGGCGCTTTGACGTGGGAGGTCTTGGCGCCGGATATGGTTTTCATGGCGAGACCTCCTTAGTCTTGCAGGGCGCAGCCGATGGCGCGGGGATAGAGATAGGGCGTGTCGGGGGCGACGCCCTCAGGCAGCAGGGCGGAGATGGGGGTGACCTCCAGGTCCGTGAGCTGGCGGATGGCGTCGTGTATCTGAGGGATGGCCGCGCCGCCGCCGCAGAGATAGACGCGCTCCAGCGTCTTTTCCCGGTTGTTGTAGTTGTAGAAGTTGACGGCCTTGGTGATCTCGGCGGCCATGCGGTGGTAGATGTCCAGGCTGGCGGGGTCGGTGGTCGCGCCGTCGTAATCGGAGAGCAGGTGGGCCAGGGCGATGTGCTCGTCCACGCCCTGCCGCTGGGAGATGGAGCGGACCAGATCGGCCACGCCCAGGTCGATGGTGCGGCGGGTGATAAAGCGGTCGCCCCGGAGAACATACATACGGATGCCGGTGTGGCCCACGTCCACCAGACAGTGGTCGGCGTCGCTGCCCGGCTGGGCGCTGCCGGCGGCCAGCAGCGCGGCGTAGGCGGCCTCCTCGGGGATGGCGGACGTCAGCCTCATGCCCGCACGGGCGAACATATTGCGGTAGTCCTCCACGGTGGACCTGAGGGCGGCGCAGGCGAAGAGCTTCATCTGCTTCACCTGGCCGTTTTCATCGTGGGTCAGCTCCTGCACGGCGTAGTCGAAGTAATACTGGTTCTTCTCGTGGGTCAGGTAGTCCTTGAACTCGAAGGGCAGGTTATAGGTCAGCTGGCCGGCGGTCATGGGGGGCAGCTCGGTGACGCGGGTGAAGGTCAGGGCGGCGGGCAGCACCACGGCGGCCTGCGCCCTGCGGGGCAGGCCGTTTTCCTTGGCCAGCTGCCAAAGGAAGTCCGCCATGGCGTCCATAGAGACGATGACGCCGCCGCGGACCAGTCCGTCGGGGACGGGCGCGGAGACGGCCAGCTTATAGGTCTTACCGGCGAACCAGACCAGCTTGACCTGGGCTGTGCCGATGTCAAAGGCGATGATATTGGAGGGCATGGGGTTACCTCACTTTCAGGGGTGCGTTTGTGGTTTGGGCGGGAGGGGCGGCGCACCCCAAGGGTACTTGCTTCGCGGCGTGGGCTGCTCTCCCGGAGGGAGAGCCAAGGCCCTCTCAGTCACCTGCGGTGACAGCTCTCCCAAAGGGAGAGCCAAGGCCCTCTCAGTCACTTGCGGTGACAGCTCTCCCAAAGGGAGAGCCAAGGCCCTCTCAGTCACCTGCGGTGACAGCTCTCCCGGAGGGAGAGCCAAGGGGGTGCTCCTTCAGAAGAGGGAGAGGTAGGCGGAGGTGATGGCGTCGCCGCAGAGCAGGGTGAGAATGGCGGCGGCGGCGATAGAGGGCCCCCAGGGGATGAGACGGGTATTTTCCTGCGTGCTGCGGCGCTTCTGAGTGGCCAGGCCGAAGACGATGCCCAGCAGGCAGGCCAGCAGCAGGCAGAGCAGGTTTTCCAGCCAGCCCAGGTACAGGCCGGTGAGGAACAGCAGCTTCAGATCGCCGCCGCCCATGGCGTCCACGCGGCGGAGCTTCTCATAGAGCAGCACCACCAGCAGCAGGCCGCCGCCTACGGCGAGGCCGCCCAGGGCGGCGCTGAGGAGCTGACCCTTCAGGTCGGGGAGCAGGAAGAAAAAGGGGATACGAAGGACAACGCCGACCAGCACATACCGGTCGGGGATGATATATCCCTCCAAATCCGCAAAGGCGCAGGCCAGCAGGACGCAGGCCAGCAGCAGGGCTTGGAGCATTTGGAGCGAAATATCATAGCGCAGCAGGAGCAGCAGGAACGTGAGGGCGGTGCAGACCTCGGCCCACAGGTGGCGGGGGGAGAGCTTCGCGCCGCAGTAACGGCAGCGGCCCTTGGAAAGAAGATAGCTGAGGACGGGGATCAGGTCGCGGGGGACGAGGGTATGGCCGCAGGCGTCGCAGTGGGAGCGGCCGCGGAGGGCGGACTGGCCGTGTACCCGGCGGGAGGCCATGCAGTTGAGGAAGCTGCCCATGCAGGCGCCCAGCAGCAGGGCCAGGAGGCAGCAGTAGGCGGTGATGGCGGGGGAGAGATAGAGCATGGCGGCGATCCTTTCTGATGCCTGCACCACAGAAGCCGCAACCCTTCGGCTTCTGTGGTGCAGGTGATATAGGGGTACATGGGTTGATAGGGGTGGGGGTTACTTTGTGACAGTGATTTCAACTTTGCCACCAGTAGTATAGGTGTAGGTAACGGTTGCACCGGATTCCCAACCAGTAGTGATAGCCTGACCAGCGACCGCAGTGTTCGCATCGGCCTTGCCAAAGGTGAGGTATTTGTTCTGATCAGTGTCGGTGGAGGGCTTGACGGAGCCGTCCTTCTGCAGAGTATATTCGGTACCTGCGGCGACGGGGTTAGCAGCACCGCCCAGATCGGACTCCAGGACCTTCAGCATGACGGAGGCATAGCCGGCGCGGATGTTGGCCTGATCGGTGGCGACCTTGGCCTTGTTCAGAGAGCTGTTGAAGGTGGGGATGGCGATGGCCACCAGGACGGCGATGATGGCGACGACGATGAGCATCTCCATCAGGGTGAAGCCTTTTTCATTCTTCTTGATCTTGGAAAGCATTTTGTTTTTTCTCCTTTTGTGTTTTTTATCTATGTAACCGCCCGCTTGAAAGGGTTGCCGGGGCGAGATACAACTCGTTCAGATGAGACTGCCGTACATGGTGAACATGGGCAGGTAGACCGCCAGCAGCAGGATGACCGTGATGACGGCCAGGGCGATGGTGATGGCGGGCTCGAGGAGGGACAGCAGCCGCTGGGTGGTGACGCTGACCTCGTTGTCGAAGTAGTCGCCGATGACGGTGAGGGTCTGCTCCAGGTTGCCGGAGCGCTCGCCCACGCCGGTCATCTCCGTCAGCAGGCGGGGAAAGGCGGGGTCGGTGAGCATACAGTCGGCCAGGGCGCGGCCCTGCTCCACGCCCTGACGGACGCGGCGGACGGCATCGGCAAACAGGTAGTTGCTGACCACGCCGGAGGTGACCTCCAGCGCCCGGGTGACGGGCAGGCCCGCCGTGAGCATGGTGGCCATGGTGGAAGCGAACTGGGACGCGGCGTTCATCTGGTGCAGGCGGCGGAGGGGCGAGCGCCTGAGCTTGCCGGCGGCGAGGAACAGGCGGCCCTGCTCGCTGCGGCGCAGCAGCAGACGGACGATGAGGATCACCAGCACGATGAGGAGGATGGTCCACCAGTAGTGCTGGAAGAACCCGGACACGGCCATGAGGCCGCGGGTGATGGCGGGCAGCTCGCTGCCCATCTCCGCGAAGGCGGAGGTGAACATGGGGACGGCCACCACCATGATGATGAGAAAGACGATGGCCGCCACGATGAGGACCAGCACGGGGTAGGTCAGGGTGCTGACCAGCTTGGCGCGGGTCTTGGCGGATTTGTCGTAGTAGGTGTGGAGACGCTGGAAGCACAGCTCCAGCGTGCCGGACTGCTCGCCGGCCCGGACGGTCTCGATGAACGTGACGGGCAGCAGCGTGCCGGCGTTGGAAAAGCTCTGGGCCAGGCTGTAGCCGCCGGACACATCCTCGGCCACGCGCTCCAGCAGCTGGCGCACCTCGCGGGTGCGGGCCTGGGCGGCCACCATCTCCACACAGCGGACGATGGGCAGGCCGGAGGTGAGGATGATGGCGAACTGGGAGCAGAGGATAGCCAGCTCCTTGTCCTTGATGCGTTTGCGGCCGATGGTGATCGGGCCGCTGCGCTGCTCGGGGACGGGCTCGATCTTCGTCACCACGGAGCAGGTCTCCCGGAGCTGGGCGACGGCTTCGTATTCGTCGTAGGCCTTGATGACGCCGGAGACCTTTGCGCCGTCGGGGGAGAGACCTTTGTATTTGAAGGTGGTCAAGGGGCGTCACCTCGGTTCGGAGTGGGATGGGGGGATTGATGACGCGGCGCTGCCGCGTCATACGGGGCGATGTGGGCATCGCCCCCTACGGAGTGTCTATCGGGGGGTTAATAGGGTTGGGCGGCGGAGCGGAAGGCCTCCCGGTCGCGGGCGTAGGACAGGGCGGTGTCAAAGGACACGGTGCGGTCCTCCACCAGGCGGCGGAGGGATTGGTCCATAGTGATGCTGCCGCTGCGGCCGTCCATGGTGATGAAGCTGTCGATCTGGGGGGTCTTGGCCTCCCGGATCAGGTTGCGGATGGCGTCCGTGACCACCATGATCTCGCAGGCGGCGATGCGCCCGGCGCTGGCCCGTTTGGGCAGCAGCTGCTGGGACAAAACGGCCCGGAGGGTGGTGGAGAGCTGAAGCCGTATCTGCGATTGCTGGCCGTCGGGGAATACGTTGACCATGCGGTCAACGGCATCGGCGGCGGAGTTGGTGTGCAGCGTGGCAAAGACCAGATGGCCGGTCTCGGCGGCGGTGAGCGCCGTCTCGATGGTGTTCAGATCCCGCATCTCGCCGATGAGGATCACGTCCGGGTCTTCCCGGAGGATGGCCCGTAGACCGTCGGCATAGGAGCGGGTGTCCGCGCCGACCTCCCGCTGGTTGATGATGCAGCGGTCGGGGGTGTAGACGTACTCGATGGGGTCCTCCAGGGTGATGATGTGGCCGGGGCGGGAGTGGTTGATGCGGTCCAGCAGCGCGGCCAGGGTGGTGGATTTGCCCGAGCCCGTCTCGCCGGTGACGAGGACGATGCCGCTGCGGTAGGCGGCGAAATCGGCCACCACAGGGGGCAGGGACAGCTCCTCCAAAGAGGGGATATGGTCGGCCAGCAGACGGATGGCGGCGGAGACGCAGCCCTGCTGGCGGAACAGGTTGACACGGGTGCGGGCGATGCCGGGGAAGGAACGGGCCAGGTCCAGCTCGCCGATGGAGGACATGGTCTCGTAAACGTTACCGGCCAGTGCGCGGGCATACAGCTCGCAGTCCTGCGCGGTAAGGACCTCATCGGTCAGGTCGGTGACAGCGCCGTCGATGCGGCACTTGGCCGGCAGGCCGCAGACGAGATGGACGTCGGAGGCGTGCAGGCCGTGGGCCTTTTCCAAAAGCTGGTTCAGGGAGAGCATGGCGCGGACCTCCTCAGTCGATGGTGGAATGGATGGCGCGGGCGGCCTCGGCGGCGGTGGTCTCACCGGCCAGCACCAGCTGGCGGCAGTTGTCCCGCATGGAGGTGAAATCGGTGTCGGCGGCGGCCTTCAGCAGCGCGTCGTAGTCGGCGCCCCGGCTGATGAGGCGGCGCAGGCCGTTGTTCACCGTAAGGATCTCGAACACGGCCCGGCGGCCGTGGTAGCCGGTGTGGCGGCATTCGGGACAGCCCTCGCCGCGGTAGAACGTCACGTCGGCGTCGTCGGGCAGCTTCAGCAGATCCAGCTCGTCGCCGCCGGGACGGTAGGGCTTTTTGCAGTGGGGGCAGATGCGGCGCACCAGCCGCTGGGAGATGACGCCCCGGAGGGCGTTGGCGATGAGGTAGGGCTCTACGCCGATGTCCACCAGACGGGGAATGGCGGAGACGGCGTCGTTGGTATGAAGGGTGGACAGCACCAGGTGGCCGGTAATGGCGGAGCGGATGGCGATAGAGCCGGTCTCGCCGTCCCGGATCTCGCCCACGGAGATGATGTCCGGGTCCTGCCGGAGGATAGCCCGCAGTCCGGCGGCAAAGGTCATGCCCGCCTTTTCGTTGATCTGACACTGGCTGACGCCGGGGATGTCGTACTCCACCGGGTCCTCCAGCGTCATGATGTTGGTCTCCTCGCTGGAAAGCTGCTGGAGCATGGCGCACATGGTGGTGGACTTGCCTGAGCCGGTAGGGCCGACGATGAGGATAACGCCGGAGCTGTTCTGCAGCAGGGCGTCGTATTTCCGCAGGTCCTCGCCGGTGAGGCCGATGCTCTCCCGGCTGATGTCGCGGCGGGACTTGTCCAGCAGGCGCAGGACGATCTTCTCGCCGTAGATGGTGGGCATGGAGGAGATACGCAGGTCCAGCTCGTGCTGGCGGAGGCGGATCATAGCCCGGCCGTCCTGGGGGATCTTGCGCTCGGAGATATTCATGCCGCCCATGATCTTCAGGCGGGAGATAACGGTGCTTTGCAGGTTGGCGGGGACGGTGAGCATCCTGTGGAGCAGACCGTCGATACGCATACGGACCACCATTTCGCCGTCCTGAGGCTCAAGATGGATGTCGCTGGCCCGCTCGCTGAACGCCCGCTCGATGAGGGAGTTGACGAAGCGGATGGTGGGCGCGGCATCGGCGTCCTCCGGGCCGGAGACCATCTGGGCGGGGACGATGTCCGCACCGGTGTCGCCGGCCTCCCGCTTCATCTCCTCGATGACGCGGGCCGTGCCCTCGTTGCCGTAGAGGGTGGCGATGGCCTGCTCCGTGGCGCGGCGGGTGGAGATCATGGGGACGATCTGCTTGCGGGAGGCGGCCTTCAGCTCCTCCTGGGCCATAAAGTCCAGCGGGTCGCTCATGGCCACGTACAGCTCGTCCTTTACCAGCTTGACGGGGACGACGCAGTATTTTTTGGCGATGGACCGGGGGACGTATTTGGCCAGCTCCACGGGGATGGAGACGCGGGTCAGGTCGATGTAGTCCACGCCCAGCTGCATTTGCAGCGCGTCGATGAGCTGACGCTGGGTGATGACGCCGCTGTCGATGAGCACGTCGCCCAGCCGCTGGCCGCTGGTTTTTTGGGCTTGCAGCGCGGCCTGAAGCTGCTCGTCGGTGATCGCGCCGGCGGCGATCAGCAGGTCGCCCAAACGCATATAGGCCATAACGCGCTTCCTTTCTTGATGATCATTCAAAGAGCTTGTATTCGCCGGAGAGAAGGTGGTGCTCCAGCTCCTCCGGCTGCATGGGGCGGGCGAACCAGTAGCCCTGCATCCGGCGGCAGCCCAGGCGGCGCAGGCCCTGGGCCTGCTGCTCCGTCTCCACGCCCTCGGCGATGACCTCGGTGTTCAGGCTGCGGGCCATCCAGATCACGGAGGAGAGGATGGTGCGGGTGCGGTCGTCGTCGTCCTTGTAGCCGGAGAGGAACTTCATGTCCAGCTTCAGCACGTCCACGGGGATGTCCTTCAGAATGTTCAGGCAGGAATGGCCTGCGCCGAAGTCGTCCAGCTCCACGGTGAAGCCGGCCTGACGCAGGCGGGCGATCTGAAGGGACATAAGCTCGGTGTTTTCCGCGCAGATGCTCTCCGTGATCTCCAAATGGAGCTGGGAGGGGGACAGCTGATAGCGGGAGGTCAGGCTGATGAGGCCGCCGCACAGGTCGTGAAATTGAAACTCGTTGCGGGAGATGTTGACGGACACGGGGAAGTGAAGGCCCATGTCGCTCCAGCGCCTGACCCAGCGGCAGGCCTTCTCCCACACGATGCGGTCCAGCCGGGAGATCAGGTTGCTGCGCTCCAGCAGGGGGATGAACTCGCCGGGGGAGATCAGGCCGCGGGTGGGATGCTGCCAGCGCACCAGGGCCTCCGCGCCGATGAGGGTGCTGCTGGTGTAGTTGAACTGGGGCTGAAACCAGACCTGGAACTGGTCCTCCTCCAGGGCGGTGCGTACATCGCTGAGGAGCACGTGGTCGCGGTGGGAGCGCTCGCCCATGTCGGCGGTGTAGTAGGCGATGCGCCGGGTCTGGTCGCCGAGGATGGTCTGCTGGGCCAGCAGGGCCTTGTAGATCATGGTGTAGGCGTCGCAGTCCGGCTCACACAGGTCGTAGACGCCCATGTGGATCTGAATGGGGTAATCCAGCTTGTAGCGGCGGTAGTACTTGAGGAACAGGGCGTAGCTCTCCTCAGGGGTGAGGCCGTCGTCCACGGCGCAGAAGCGGACGAACTGGTCCAGGCTCAGGTGGCCGGAGAAGCAGTTCGGGCCGTCGTGCTCGTGGAGGTAGAGACCGTTGTCCTGGAGCAGGTCCATGCTGGCCTGGTAGCCGAAGGTGGCGTTGATGTAGCGGAAATCGTCGAAGTCGAAGAACATCAGGCGGTAGGGGCGGCCCGGGTTGTCCCGCAGCCAGCCGTCCACACGCTGGACGAAGCCGTGGGAGTTGTAGAGGGCGGTGAGGGGGTCGATGGTGGTGGCCACCAGGGCGGAGATGTCCACAGAGGTGAAGACGATGCTCTCCCGCAGGTCGTTGAGGTAGCGGTAGCGCAGCTTCAGGTAGCGCATGGGGCGCTCCGCCGTGGGAGCGGTGCGGAGCGTCAGGTCGTAGAAGGGCTGATGCTCCAGGGCGGCAACGATGCGGTCCAGCGAAAGAGAGGGACGGAGGTCCTTGTACTCCGCAGGGTACATCAGGCTCTCGAGGTCATGGAGCATATCGCCCTCGTAGCTGCGGAAGCCGGCGTCCTCGTCCACCGTGCCGGAGAGCTCGTGGCCGGTGCGGAAGGGGAGATACCAGCCGGAGCGCGCATCCAGCAGGCCCATGCAGGTATACTCGGTGGTGATGAGCTTTTCGCAGATATCCTCCAGGCGCTTGAGGCGGTTGATGTCCAGGCCGTAGCCCAAAGCCATGATGTGGCCGGTGTTGGGGTCACGGTTCAGCTCGGCGTAGACGCGAAGCCAGACGTAGCCCTTGCCCTCCAGCAGGAAGAGATAGGGCTCGCGGACGGAGTAGGTGCCGCTGTCGTAGAGGAAGAGCAGGTTCTGACGGCGGAATTGGTTGAAGAAATCGTCCTGCATGGAGGGATGCACCAGCCGGCGCATACGGTCGGCCAGCTCGTCCAGCGGGCCGTCGTAGCGGTGGGAGGGGAAACCAAAAACGGGCTTACAGCCGCCGGAAACGGTATCCGCCGTCAGGTCGATGCGGAACGAGCCCACCAGGTTATCCCGGCGGAGAAAGCGGCTGTTGTCACCCAGCAGGTCATCGGCAGGGACGCTGTCGTTCCGCTGGCGGCGCAGCGCGCGAAGCAGGCCGCTCATGCGGAGCATTACCAAAACGGCTATGACCAGCAGGACGGCCAGGACGATATAAATAGTCTGGGAAGGGTCGCTGTGAGGGGGACGCGCGGCGTCAGCGGCGGCGAACACAGCGGACATACGGCAGAGCTCCATAGCAATTCTCACATCCCATGCAAAGGAAATGGAAACGGCGCACGCGCACGGTGGAACGCGCAATTTAACACATATAGTATATCATTGCGGGATGGGAGTTTTCAATTTCTCAGCAGAGCCCTTTTGTGCATATTTTGCGCAGATTTGCGCGAGTTTTGCACACGGGAAGGGAAAACAGGGACGGGTCGCCGCGCAAGCCGGGCTCACATAATTCCAAAAAATGGGAGAACGTGAAGGAGGTTGCGCGGCAGGGGGAAAAGTGATACAATACGGGGGAATTTATATTTTCACAGGAGAGAGCGTGGAGTACGATGATCGTTTTGGATCTGGAGTGGAGTCAGCCCTACGGCGGCGGGATGGAGGAGATCCTGCAGATCGGCGCGGTGCGGCTGGACCACTTGGGCGCGCCGCTGTCGGGGCGCTTTAATGTTTACATAAAACCGGCCATACAGAAAAAGCTGTCGCCCATCGCCCGGAAGCTGCCGGACGGCAGGCTGTCCATGACGGAGGGTGTCCCCTTTGCGGAGGGGTATGAGGCGTTTCTGACGTGGTGCGGCGGGGAGACGGTGTTTGCCGGCTGGGGCGGACAGGACGACGGCGTGCTGACGAAAAACGCCCGGCTGTGGAAGCTGCCGCTGCTGGAGATGCCGGAATACGTGGACCTGCAGGCGTCGTTCAACCGCACGCTGGGCATCGGTACGGGCCGGCGGCTGGCGCTGGAGAACGCGGTGGCGTACTGCGGGATACCGGAGGTGTTCGAGTACCACAACGCGCTGCACGACGCCATGTATGCGGCGCTGGTCAGCGGCTGGATCAAGCCGGAGGCGGTGGAAGAGCCGAAGCAGGAGAAGTCGCGCCGGGTGCGGGGCAGGTCGCTGACAACGCTGGAGTATCCGAAGCAGGCCCGGCAGCGGACAGAGTGCTGTCCGGCCCGGGAGGATGTGCTGAACAGCCGTTCGGCGCGGTTCGTGACCTGCCCCATCTGCCAGCGCCGGGGCACGGTGAGCTGCTGGTATCCCCAGGGGAAGGAGCTGTATTACGGCACGTTCTGCTGCGAGGAGCACGGGCGGTTTCCCGTGCGTATGGCGGTGGTGCAGAGGAAGGACGGCCAGTGGCAGGGGCGGCGGACTGTGCCCCAGGTGACGGAGCAGGAGCGCTCGGCGCTGCGCAGCGCGCGGCGAAACGAGCCGGTGCGCTGCCGTCGGAAGCGGAAAAAGTGAACAAACGCCCGACCGGGTCTCCCGGCCGGGCGTTTTGGCAGTTCCGCGTCTGCGGTGTGGGGAGTTCCGCGCCCCGGCGCGGGTCACTTTTGGCCGCAGCCCCAA
>OIZI01000947.1_pt1 | contig 13351 bp, 15 predicted proteins | sample 1588441 | NCBI WGS metagenome assembly OIZI01 (sample SAMN03283284) | human gut metagenome | biome: human-associated habitat; material: feces | host: Homo sapiens | place: Peru | collected 2012
TCGTCAAAAACCATAGAAGAGAAGATTTCCGTTACCATACTGATTTCCCCTTTTTTGAAAATAAAAAGGCGGCAAGAGCGCTATGACTTTCGCCATAGCGACATCCTTGTCGCCTTCTGCTTTTTCGGAGGACCGCCAAGCGGTTTTCCGATGTCTGTTGCCTGCACTATACCACCGGAAATGCAATTTGTCAAACAGGAAATTGCATTTTGGCAACTCCTCTAATTTGTCCGATTCCCTTTCCCTTCGATTCCGTCATTTTCCACATACTGTAGGCATCTGTCCGTACGCCAGCGATTTCCCTTGAAGATTCCGCCGAAAAATCATTGACAGCACCGAAAAAAACATGTATAATTCCAGGAAGTAGACAAGGATGTTTGCTGAACCTGGGCGATTGCCCTCGTCCGGTGAGCGTCCTTTTTTCCATTTTTTGACGGAAAGGATCGCCTATGCTGTATACCGAAGAAGATGTATTTTCCTATGTGGAGCAGGAGGATGTGAAATTCATCCGCCTGGCCTTCTGCGACGTCAGCGGAAAGCAAAAGAATATTTCCATCATGCCCCAGGAGTTAAAACGCGCTTTCTCCCAGGGCATTTCCTTTGATGCCTCCGCGGTCAGCGGCTTTGGCGGCGTGGAGGAATCGGACCTGTTCCTCTTCCCCATCCCCTCCACGCTGACGGACCTTCCCTGGCGGCCCAGCCGGGGGAAGGTCGTGCGGATGCTCTGCCAGATTCGCTATCCGGACGGCACCCCCTTCCCCATGGATTGCCGGGCCCTCCTGGCCCGGGCCATTCAGGATGCAAGACAGGCCGGGCTTTCCGTGCAGATTGGCGCGGAATTTGAATTCTACCTGTTCAAAACCGATGCCGACGGAAATCCCACCACCCAGCCCTTTGACCACGCCGGATATATGGACGTGGCCCCGGAGGACAAGGGGGAAAACGTGCGCCGGGAGATCTGCCTGACCCTGGAACACATGGGCATTGCCCCGGAGAGCTCCCACCACGAGGAGGGCCCCGGGCAGAATGAAATCGACTTCCGCTATTCCGATGCCATGACCGCCGCGGACAACGCCCTTTTGTTTACCTCCGTTGTCAAGGCGGTGGCCGTCAGCAACGGCCTTTACGCCGACTTCTCCCCCAAGCCCATCGCCGACCAGGCAGGCAACGGCCTGCACATCAATATCTCTGTCCGGCAGGACCAGGGCGAGCATGTCAGCCAATATTTCATGGCCGGAATCCTGGAGCATATCCGGGAGATGACTGCTTTCCTAAACCCCTGTGATGCCTCCTACCGCCGTCTGGGAGAGCGGAAGGCCCCCAGGTACGTCACCTGGTCCCCGGGAAACCGCTCCCAGCTCATCCGCATTCCCGCGGCCCAGGGGGAATACAAGCGCATGGAGCTTCGCTCCCCGGACCCCATGGTGAATCCCCATCTGGCCTATGCCCTGGTGATTTACGCGGGACTGGACGGGGTGAAGCGAAAGCTTCTGCCCCCGGAGCCTTTGAACGTGAATCTCTACACAGCGGACCGCAGCGTCACCGCCGGTCTGGAAACCCTGCCCGGCAGCCTGAAGGAGGCCCGGGACATCGCCACGGAGAGCCCCTTTATCCAGTCGGTGCTGCCGGAGGGCTTCTGGAAATAGGCCAAACATCAGAAAGGAGTGTATCGGTTATGTCCTCAGGGAAGAATATCTACCGTTGTCTGATTGCCGGGACAAGCGAAAAGACCTATACGCTTCTGCAGTCCCTTCTCCCGGGCTCCAGTTACGAGCCGCCCCTGCGGGCGTTCAGCGCCGGGGAGGCCAAGCGCATGGCCCTGGAAAACGCCATCGACATTGCCATTCTCAACGCCCCCCTGCGGGACGAATTCGGAAGCCAGCTGGCCCTGCGTCTGGCCGAGGACAACATCGGTGTTCTCCTGCTGGTGCCGGGAGAGACCTTCGACCAGGTGTGCGACCGGGTGGAGGACGAGGGGGTTCTGGTTCTGTCCAAGCCCCTGACCCAGCAGGCCCTCCAAGGCGGCATCCGGCTGGTCACCGCCCTGCGGGGAAAGCTCATGCGGATGGATAAGAAAAACCAGGCCCTACAGGAAAAAATGGCGGATATCCGCACCGTCAGCCGGGCCAAATGGCTCCTCATTGAACAGCTGCGCATGACGGAGAGCGAGGCCCACCATTACATCGAAAAGCAGGCTATGGACATGCGCCTGTCCCGCCGGGAGGTGGCAGAGAATATTATAAGGTCTTACGATCAATAACCAGCGCATCATCGGAAACGGAGGATTATTATGAAAGAAACCAAGTATATTTTCGTCACCGGCGGCGTGGTCTCCGGTTTGGGCAAGGGCATTACTGCCGCGTCCCTGGGCCGCCTCTTAAAGGCCAGAGGGCTGAAAGTGGCCGCCCAGAAGCTGGACCCCTATATCAACGTGGACCCGGGCACCATGAGCCCCTACCAGCACGGCGAGGTCTACGTCACCGAGGACGGTGCGGAGACGGACCTGGACCTGGGCCACTACGAGCGGTTCATTGACGAGAACCTGAACAAATACTCCAACCTGACCACCGGCAAGGTCTACTGGAACGTGCTCAACAAGGAGCGCCAGGGCGAATACCTGGGCTCCACCGTGCAGGTCATCCCCCACATCACCAACGAAATCAAGGAATTTGTCTATCGGGTGGGCAAGCAGACCGACGCGGACGTGGTCATTACGGAAATCGGCGGCACCATCGGCGACATTGAATCCCAGCCCTTTCTGGAGGCCGTGCGGCAGATTTCCCTGGAGGTGGGGCCCGCCAACAGCCTGTTCATCCACGTAACCCTGGTGCCCTTCCTGCGGGGCTCTGATGAGCATAAGAGCAAGCCCACCCAGCACTCCGTCAAGGAGCTGCAGGGCATGGGTGTCAAGCCGGATATCATCGTTCTGCGCTGCGACGAGCCTCTGGAGGAGAGCATCTTCCAGAAAATCGCCATGTTCTGCAACGTAAAAAAGGACTGTGTCATCGAAAACATCACCCTGCCCACCCTGTACGAAGCCCCCATTATGCTGGAAAAGCAGAACTTTTCGGCCATCGTCTGCCGGGAGCTGCACATCGATGCCCCGGCAATTGACCTGTCCGACTGGAACCAGATGCTCCACAAAATCGAAACCCGGAGCAAAAACGTCACCATCGGCCTGATTGGCAAGTATGTCCAGCTCCACGATGCCTATCTGTCCGTGGCCGAGGCCCTGCGCCACGCGGGCTACGAGCTGGGGGCCAATGTGGACATCCGCTGGATTGACTCGGAGACCATCACCGGAGAGAACGTCCATGAGGTTCTCAAGGGCTGTTCCGGCATCATCGTCCCCGGCGGCTTTGGAAACCGGGGCATCGACGGCATGATTGTCACCGCCGACTACTGCCGGGAACACCACGTGCCCTACTTTGGCATCTGCCTTGGGATGCAGATTTCCGTCATCGCCTTTGCCCGGAGCGTGGCCGGAATGGCGGATGCCAATTCCGGAGAATTTGACCCGGAGAGCACCCACAAGGTCATCGACTTCCTGCCGGACCAGAACGATTCTGTCGCCAAGGGCGGCACATTGCGGCTGGGAGCCTATCCCTGCCAGATTGTCCCCGGCACCCAGATGTTCTCCGCCTACGGCGCTTCCCATATCTACGAGCGCCACCGCCACCGCTACGAATTCAACAACGATTTCCGGAAGCTTCTACAGGATGCCGGCCTCGTCGTCAGCGGCACCTCCCCCGACGGCTACATTGTAGAGACCGTAGAGCTGCCGGACAGCCCCTTCTATGTGGGTGTCCAGTTCCACCCGGAATTCAAGAGCCGCCCCAATAAGCCCCATCCCCTGTTTGTCTCCTTCGTCAGAGCCAGCCTGGAGCTGTCGGACAACAGCTGAGGGGGTACAGCGGAACGAACCAAATCCGAACCGTTTTCTTTTTCCGTGAGTGCGGTTTCTACGTCATCCAGCGTGATGGTTCCCGGCGCAAAAAAATCTGCCCGCTGGGGCAGTGTGAAGTTGACAACCTTCCCGGCCCCCGGTTCTGCATTGGCAGGATCGGGGGAATGCTGTATTTGGGATTGTGGACTTACGAACCTACTCGTGTGCTAAATCGGGAACGCAAAAATTTCTATCCCCTAGGGGGGCTTCCGAAGCGAAGCATGATTTGCTATAGTAAATCCACTGAGTTATGCAGGCGATTCCACCCAACCCCAACGGTGAAGCACAGCGCTTTCTGGGGAGAACGCGCTGTGCTTTTATATAGTGGCCAGAAGCGGCGGAAGGAGGGGCAGCTTTGAAGGAGCCTGTTTTGCAATATGACACGCGAGAAATTTCCGCAAGGCTGGATTCCGGGGAAAAGAAGCTGGTACAGGACGTTTCTTTTGAAATCTTCGCTGGCGAGAGCCTGGCCTTGATCGGTGAGACCGGTTCCGGGAAGACCATGATTGCGCAGTCCATTATGGGGACGCTGCCCCGGAACGTCCGCACAGAGGGGGCTTCTATTCTGCTTTGCGGTCAGCCACTGTCTGCCGGGAGGAAACTCCAGGCCATGCTGGGCCGTGAGATCGTGTATATTCCTCAGAACGGTCATGAATTTCTGAATCCCTCCCGGACGGTTTGGAAGCACATGGTGGATGGACTGAAACGAATGAATCGCCCTGCCTCAGAACATCGGGCGGAAACTTGCAGACTGTTGGCACTGGCCGGATTTGACACACCGGAGGAGATTCTGCAAAAATATCCCTTTCAGCTTTCCGGCGGCATGGCGCAGCGTGTCACCATTGCGCTGGCACTTTGCTCCGACGCAAAGCTGCTCATTGCCGATGAGCCAACCAACGGACTGGACCAGGCTGCAAAGCAGCAGTTTCTGGGACTGCTGGACAGTCTGTTTCCAATGGCGGCAAAGCTGGTGATCACCCACGATATCTCCGTTGCCGCGCTTTGTGACCGCATTCTGGTGCTGTGCGGTGGAAAAAGCATGGAGACCGGACCCAGCAACGATGTCCTGAAATTCCCGGATAGTCCCTACACGAAGGCACTCTTGGGAGCGTTGGTAGAAAACGGAATGGAGGAAACACTGGTGCTTCGCAAATCGGAGGGGGATTGCCCGTTTTACGATAGATGTCCTCAGGCACGTCGACGCTGCCGTTCGGAACGGATTCCCCAAAATATCCGGGGCAAAAAAGAATGGCGGTGTGCGTGTTCATGATTGCAATTCAAAAACTGTGCAAAGCCTTTGGCAGCAAACAAATTCTGAACAATCTCTCCATGGAAGTCCCGGATGGCACGATTTATGGGGTATATGGAAGAAGCGGCATTGGAAAATCCACCCTGGCAAAGGTACTCTGCGGTGTTTTGCCGCCGGACAGCGGAGCTGTTTTTTTGGATGGAGTACCCTTGTTTGATCAGAAAATGCGGTATGACCGAAGCCGCGGTATCCAAATTCAGATGGTATACCAGCAGCCCTATGCGACTCTGGACCCACGGCAGCGAATCGGCGACGGCTTTCGGGAATTGATTGCCTATCACCGCTTTGCCCTCAAGGGGACAGAGCGGAGAATGACAGAGGAGGTCCTTCAAAAAGTCGGTTTGCAACCGGACGTTCTGGGCCATCTGCCCCATCAGATCTCCGGCGGGGAAGCCCAACGGGTTGCCATTGCCCGGAGTCTGCTCTTTCATCCGCGGCTTTTGATCCTGGATGAGGCGACCTCCATGCTGGATGTCTCCACCCAGGCAAACGTTTTGGGGATGGTTCGCAGACAAATGGAGGATACCGGCGGAAGCATTTTGATGATCAGCCATGACGAAGCACTGGTCCACCGATACTGTGATCAAATATATATATTTGACATACAAAACCAAAGAGGAGAAACATTATGAAAAAAGCATTGTCCATTTTGCTGGCAGTTCTCATGGTTCTTTCCATGACGGCTTGCGCCGGAAATTCCGGAACCGCAACCACAGCGGCCCCGGCACAGGAAACCACGGCCCCGGCTACGGAGGCAGCCACAGAGCCGACCTCCGTTTACGGAATTGACCGGCTGACCATCGGAACCACCGCATCCATCGAAACCGCCGTCTTCGGCGAATACAATTTTGATATGCTGGCCAGCGGCGTTTCCGAGCTGCCCCTGGTGTATCAGGATACCAAGGGCGAGTATCATCCGCTGCTGGCCGCTTACTCCACGGAGGATTCCGCTACCTGGACCTACACCATCCAAGACGGTATGACCTGGTCCGACGGGGAGCCTGTGACCGCCGAGGATATTCTGTTTACCCTGGAATATGAGGATGCGGGCGGCAGTGCCAATTTTACTTCGCAAACCGATGCGGACGGCAAAACCACCAAGGCAAAGTACACCGGCTATGCCCTGTCCGATGACAAGCAGAGCATCTGTCTGACGCTGGCCAGCGCCAATGTCCGGGAACTGAGCAACATGACCTCCTTCCGGGTCATGCCCAAGCACATCTATGAGGGCAAGGATGCCGTCACCGGGGAGGAAGGACGCATTACCTGCGGCCCCTATGTGCTGGAAGCCTTTCACAAGGAAGCCGGAACACTTCGCTTTGTTGTGAATGAATATTACCCCCAGAAGCCCAATGTAGAGGAGATCGTTTACCAGCTGTTCAACAACGAGGACACCATGTATCTGGCACTCCAGCAGGGCGACATTGATATGGTTTGGGCATACTCCACCGGTGTGTCCGGGACCTACCAGGATGTGCTTGCTTCCGATGAAAATGTATCCCTTGTCAATGTAGCTGCCGCAAACGCCCCCGCAGTGCTGGCCTTCAACAACGCAAAGGGCCTTTTTGCGGATGAAAACCTGCGTCAGGCTGTGTCCTATGCCCTGGATTATGAGGCGTTCAAGACCTATTTTGGCAGTGCCTATGCCGAAATCCCCAACCGGGGCTTCGTACCGGAGACCACCGTTGGCTACAAGGAAACCGAGAAGCTGGCAACCAATACGGATAAAGCCGCGGAATACATGGCAGCCGCAGGCTACAGTGAGAAAAACGGGGACGGCTTCTATGTGAATGACAAGGGGGAGATCGCCGCCTTTACTCTGACGGTCAATGCCGCCAAGGAGGCCCATGTGGGCTATGCGGAGCTGGTAAAGACGCAGCTGGAGGCCTTCGGCATTCAGGTCAATCTGGAAACCCTGGACAAGGATGCTTACAATGCCAAGACCAGCAATAAGTTCTCCGAGAACAACATCACTATGGAAGCGGCTATTTACGGCTACACCGCCGCCGGTATGGGTATGGGCAACGGCCTTGGCTCCATCTATGTGGACGGCAATCATGCCGTGCAGGGCGGCTGCCAGGTGTTCGATGACGAATTTACCGGAATCCTGAGTGAAATGAAAGCGGCAAAGACGATTGAGGAATACTATGCGGGTACTGCCAAGCTTCAGGACTACTACGCTGCCCATATGCCCTTGATCGCGCTGTACTGGGACAACATGATGCTGGCCTATTCCGCCAAGCTGGACAATGTGACGGTGGATGCCGTCTTCGGCCTGAACAATGTCAATAACTGGTTCAGCGTCACTCAGAAATAAAGAAGAATGAAATAAGAATGTAGAACGGCAGGAGGCACACCGGTGAAAAAATATACAAAGAATCTCATATTGGCACTGGTGTGCTTTCTGATCGTTCTATGCCTGAACTTTTTCCTTCCCCGGCTTTTGCCGGGGAACCCCATCGCCTATCTCACCGGCTTTTCCGAGGAGGATATGACCCCTGCCCAGGTAATCTACTACCGACAGGCCCTCCATCTGGATGAGCCGGGATTTGTGCAGTTTGGGTATTACCTTCGCTCCCTGCTGGATGGTTCACTAGGCTACTCCTATAAGAAAGAAGCAGCGGTTTCTGCCCTGATCGCCCAGCGTTTGGGCTATACCCTGCAAATTACGCTGCCCGCCGTGCTTCTCAGCACGACCATTGGACTATTTTGGGGTCTGCGCAGCGGATATAAAAAGGGAAGCGTGGGGGACCAGGTATCCACCACATTTCAAATCGTTGTCAATACCATGCCCAGCTTCCTGATTGCGCTGCTGCTGATGATTTTTCTTTGCTTCCGGAAGCGGTGGTTTCCCTATACCGGGCTGAACAGCGGGGATGTATTTCCAGGAAGTGCGGCCTATTGGAAAGACAGGGTACACCATCTGATCCTGCCTGTGCTGACCCTGGTCATTGCCGCGACCCCGTCCCGGTATCTGCTGATGCGAAATACGGCAAGCCAGATCACAGACGCAAAGTACATCCTGTACGCCAAAGAGCGGGGCTTGTCGGACGGCACGATTCTATTTGGCTATATGCTCAAGAATATCGCACAGCCCTTTATTACAATGGTGGGGATGAGCGTCAGTACCTGCATCGGCGGCTCGATCGTCATTGAAAATATTTTCTCCATCGGCGGAATGGGCAGTCTGCTGTCCGAGGCGGTTTACACGCTGGATTATCCACTGATGCAGGGGATCCTGTTTGTAACCACCGGAATTATGACGCTGTCCATTGTGGTGACGGACATGATCTGCATTCTTATCGATCCCAGAGTACGGTTGGGAGGTGGGGCGGCATGAAAAAGCGGCATATTCCTCTGCTTGTCGGCTGCGTGATTCTGGCTGTATTTCTTTTGGCGGCACTATTCCCGTCGCTGCTCACTTCCTATGGACAGAAAGAAATGTTCGGTCGCTGGCTTCCTCCGTCCCCGGAGCATCTTTTGGGGACCAACGCACTGGGCTATGATATTTTTGCGGAGCTGGTATACGGAACCCGTCAGACGCTGCTTGTAGGGATTTCCAGCAGCATTCTGACCATGCTTCTGGGCAGCTTTATCGGTACAGGCGCAGCGGGAAAAGGGCCGGTTGGCCACATTCTGAACGGCTGCATCAATATCTTTGCGCTGCTGCCCAAGCTGGTGACGATGATCGTCCTGGCAACCTTTTTGGGCAGCTCCAGCAGAAATCTGATTCTGCTCATTGCCGCATTCAGCTGGGTCGGCACCGCCCGGGCCATCCGTGCCAAGGTCATCCATCTGAATACACAACCCTTTGTGGAGAACTGCGTGATTCAGGGCTACAGCCGGAGCCATATCGTTCTGCGTCATATACTCCCCAATCTGTATGACGTGCTGATTTCCCGGTTTTTATTAGGGGTAAACAGCTGCATCATGATGGAGTCAACGCTGAGCTTTTTGGGTTTTGGAGATCTGTATTATCCCACCTGGGGAACCATGATGAACTTTGCCTACAAACGGGGAGCCCTTCTGCGTCGGGCGTATGGATATTTGCTTTCCCCGGGCATCTGCATTATGCTATTATCCCTATCCTTTTATTTTATCAGCCTGTACTTTGAAAGCCGACAGGCATCCATTCGAAATCCATAGGAGGCTGCAATGCAATATCCCTTTGATCCCATTCACGCCAATATTGAAAGTCAGGTGTTCGGGCTGCCAACAGGAATTCCTGATTCTGATGCCGTCCGTCAGGCACGGCAAGAGGTATCATCTTCGGAAGACTTTGCAGCACTCGGTCAAGCCCTTTCCCGGCAGCTTCGCTACCGGGAGGCCATCGAAGCCTATACGGCAGGACTGAACCTAGAGCCGGAGAATTTGTCCATTCTCCGGCTGCGGGCGGGACGCTATCTTACAACGCTTCAGCCAGAACTGGCAATCCGGGATTTTGAGGTGTGCCTGTCCCTGGGAGCAGAGAGGCTGGACTGCCTGTATCGCATGGGCCTTGCCCACTACTATGCCGGACGGTATTCGGAAGCGGCAGAATGCTTTGAAGCGTGCAGTCCCCTGTGTGACGATGAAATGGGTATTGCGGTGATTTACTGGCATACCCTTAGCAGCACCCGCGCAGAAAAAGACTGCTCCTTGCTGCGGAAGTATCACACCGGCATGGCGGTGGGACACCACACCGCCTATGAGATGGCCATGGGCATATGGGGAAAAGCCGAAGATCCGCAAGCCGTGCTCCACCGGCTGGAGCGGGAACCAGATGATTTAGAATACGGCATAACCATGTATGGACTATGCTGGCATCCCGATTGCAGCTCCCGGGAGTCGCTGCTGAAAAGAATCCTTCACCGAAACGGCTTCTGGCCCAGCTTCGCCTATCTGGCCGCATGGAATGATACCCATCCAAGCAACGCAAACTAGGAGGGAACGAATGTATACACTGGAAGAATGCGAAAAATTATGGGATGAGGCCGGAAAGCACGGCGCTGCACCGGACCGGATGGCATGGACAAGGCGCTGGTTTCCCTATTACAGTTATCTGGCCAGTACCATGAAGAATGTGCCCTATTCTCTGCCGGAACAACCAAGCTCCTTTGTGGACTTTATGCGCAGAGAGAACATTTTGCGGGATACGGATACGCTGCTGGACATCGGCGCGGGGATGGGCGGCTTTTCTCTGGAGGCTTCCCGATACTGCCGGAGCGTTGCGGCGCTGGAGCCCAATGGCGACTGCCTGGGGCTGCTGCGGCAGCGGGCAGAGCTGTGCGGCGTGGAGAACGTAACGCCCTTGGAGGGCTTCTGGGAGACGTACAGCCCGGAGGAAGCCTTTGACGTCACCTTCAGTGCCATGTGCCCTGCCATCTGCAATGTGGAGGAGCTGCAAAAAATGGAGACCATGACGAAGCGTACCTGCTGCCTGGTGGCCGTGACCCGGGGTTCCTATGAAAAGCACCGCAAAGCCATGATGCAGGAGCTGGGCATTCGCCCCCAGGGCGGTATGACAACGGAAGCCATCCATTATATAAACGCCCTGTACCTGCTGGGCCGCCAGGTAAATATCCACTGTATAACGACCCAGGCCTCTTATCAGGTGCCGGAGAATAGAATCTTGGAGCAATACCCCATTTATTTCCAAATCTTTGGCATCCCGGAAGAGAAGTCCGTCAGATTTTTGAAGGACTATCTGAACCGCAATGCCGTGGACGGCTTCCTGGAGGATGAGGTGCTGCTGAATCAGGCTCTGATCTACTGGGCCGTTCCCGAAAAGAAATGACCATCGCAAGTTGTAAAGAACGAATAAGCAGCCGTACTTGGGCGAGTACGGCTGCTTTTTCATTAGGAAGGAAATAAAGGACATCTGTTACGGGTCTTATTATATCGGAACGCAAGGAAAAACGGAAGCCCCCATGGGGGATATGATTTTTGAGAGAATGCGTGCCTTGCCGGGGGATAGATGACTGCATTTCGTGAAATGCAACAAATATTCTAAAAAGCAGGCCAAATTGCAGGGCCAATTTCCCGGCTGAGACAGAAAATTTTTGTACATATTCCACAAATAAACCCTACCTAGGGGATATTTGCCGCGGAAAATTGCATCCCCCGCCGGGGGTTGCGGGAAGGAAGGTATCGTCCTATAATGCCAAATATAGGAACGCGGAAATGGGTTCCGAAGATGAAAGGAGAAATGATCTATGGCGTGTTTTCTGGTTCCCGCGGCGGAGGCAGTTGTTACCTCTGTGGCAACAAAGGTTATGAAAAAGGATGAAAAGGCTTCTGAGGTAAAAATCTCCTGGGCACACAAGCTGGGCACTCTGAGCAAGATGCTGTGGGGCGGCTGCGTCCTGCTGTGCTACGAGCACCTCTGGCACGGAGAGGTGGTACCGTTCTTCCCCTTCCTGACGGCAATGAACGATCCCGCAGACACCCAGGTGATGCTGCACGAGATGGCCACTGTGGGCAGCTCCATGGCGGTATTCCTGACCGTTGTGTGGGCCGTTGGCTGTGTTGCTGCGGAGAAGATTTTAAGCCGTCCTGCTATCCAGCAGGCGCATATCTAAGAGACAAGGAGGAACCGACATGACGCTTCTTACCTGCTTGTTTGCCGCAATCGCCGTTACGATTTTGTGGTACAAAGGTGTCCCCGAAAACAAGATGAAGCTCCATGTGCCCTGCTACCTGTTCTGGGGTGCTTCTCTGATGTGGTTCATCGATGCCTGCTTTGAATATGCTGAGTTGGGTGCGGAATATTTTACCCCCGCCGCGGAGGATATGCTCAATGATTTCTATTTGGGCCTGTCCGTTGTCGCACTGGGCCTGGTTATCTGGCTGGTCTATCTGGTTGTGAAAGACCCGGAGGGAAAAATCAAGGCAGTTCTTACCAAGAAAAAGTAAACTTTCTTTCAGCGGCTCTTCGGGGCCGCTGAAACTGTATTTCCTGCAAAATACGCTTTTTAATCAATTCTATCCCCCATGGGGGCTTGTGGAAGGCAGGCATATATGATAGGATCTTCAAAACGGAGAGGGGAGGAAACGGCATGGCAGAATATACGGAACAGCATGACCACGCGTATTGTCACGCCCACGGTATTGCCCACACCCATGGCCATGTCCACGAGAACCAGAAGGCTGTTCTGAACCGGCTGTCCCGAGCCTTAGGCCATCTGGAAAAGGTAAAACGGATGGTGGAGGAAGGGCAGGATTGCTCGCAGGTATTGGTTCAGCTGGCGGCGGTCCGTTCCGCACTGGACAGCACAGGAAAGGTCATTCTCAAGGATCATCTGCGCCATTGTATCGTGGATGCAGTGGCTGCGGGGGATGTGGATGCCGTTGATACCCTTTGTGAAGCTGTTGATAAATTCATGAAATGATTTTTTGATCGGAGGATGCGTAATGATCGACCAGAACTTCAACCCATGGAAACACTTTGACAATTACCATGAGCAGATGTTTGACGACAAATCCAGCGATTTGCAGCAGTGGCCTATCAAACTGTGGAAGGTGCCGGTGGTGTCGCCCTACTTTCATCATGCACATCTGCTGATTGCGGCAGACTGCACTGCTTTTTCCTGCCCTACCTTTCATGACAAGCTGTCGAAGGGCAAGGTAACTTTGATATGCTGCCCGGAGTCCGATTTCGATATTGCAACCCGTCTTGGAGATATTTTCTCCAACAACGAAATTGCCAGTGTCACCATTGTAAAGATGGAAAAGTCTTGCTGCGCAGACCTGGCCACCTTTGTGTTTCAGGCAGCCAGAATGAGCCGCCTGCCTGTTCCGATCCAGGTGACAAATCTGTTTGTGGAAGCGGAAGATATAACGGAGTGAGAACAGCTATGTGGGAAATTGGGGATATACTCTGATGCCCGCCTTTTCCTCCGCTTCGCTCGATAAGAAAACAAATAATCCGAACCCTTCTCTGACTGAGATAAGGTTCGGATTATTCTTCTTTGGTACGCCGGAAGGGACTCGATTACACTATGGTGCAAACTCCGTCAAGCCGGAGTTTGGGGCTTGATACAATAATCATTCGAAAGACAGATTCCAATTTCATCCACATCCCTTGCGGGATGCGTCTGAAATTGGAGGGACTCTCC
>OIZI01000952.1_pt1 | contig 13289 bp, 13 predicted proteins | sample 1588441 | NCBI WGS metagenome assembly OIZI01 (sample SAMN03283284) | human gut metagenome | biome: human-associated habitat; material: feces | host: Homo sapiens | place: Peru | collected 2012
CGGCCATGACAGCTCCCTTTACACAAGGGAGCCGGGGGTGCTCCCGCACCAGTGCTTTTTTCGATGTTTCTCGGAATGTTTGGGGGATTGCCACACCAGTGTGAGCACTGGTTCGCAATGACATTGTTCTTTCGTTTCTGCTCTGTAAAACAGAACGATACCGAGCGGTGCCCTATGGTGTAACGACAACGCATCCGCTGGCGCACGCATTGCCAGCCGGGGCATCCCGGCCTTTACTTTCCATGAAAAATCAGGTAGAATAGGCAGAAAGGAGGGGTGAGAATGCTGTTTCACGATAACCCCAAGGAGAAGCTGGTCTGGCTGGAGGACGAGCTGCTGGACGACGAGCTGGAAGAAATCCTCTACGGCGGCGAGGACGGGGATCCCGAAGACGACTGGGATGCGGATTCCGATGAGGAAGCCGATGAGGACGAGGAAGAAGAATACGAAGCGCCCCGAAAAAAGCGGAAAAAGAAAAAGCGCCGTCCCGCTCCTCCGGACGAGGACGACGAGGAACGGTATATGCTCCTGCCGAAGAAAAAGGGCATAAAAGGGCTGGTGTTTCTGGCCTGCCTGGAAATTCTGGCAATTCTGGCGATTTTAGGATGGTGGCTCCAATGGCTGATCTGAAACCTGTGGGGCGGTTCGCGCCCACCCCCTCCGGGCGGATGCACCTGGGCAACGTCTTTGCAGCCCTCATCGCCTGGCTGTCCGTGCGGAGCCGGGACGGGGAAATGGTGCTGCGGATGGAGGATCTGGACACCCAGCGCACCAGCGCGGAATATGCGGAAACGCTCCGGGACGACCTGCGCTGGCTGGGCCTTACCTGGGATCGGGAAACGCCGGCTCAAAGTCAGCGTTCCGCCGTTTATGACAAATACTTTGAAATTCTCCGGGAAAAGGGTCTGCTCTATCCCTGCTACTGCACCCGCAGCCAGCTCCACAGCGTCAACGCCCCCCACCTGTCCGACGGCACCTACGTCTACCCCGGAACCTGCCGGAATCTGACGGAAGGGGAGCGGGCGGCGTTCCGCCGAGCCCCGGCCTGGCGTGTGGTCGTGCCGGATCGGGTGTGGGCGGTGGAGGATAAGATTCAGGGCACCTACCGGTGCAATCTGGCCACCGAATGCGGCGATATGGTGGTGCGCCGGGCAGACGGAGTCTACGTCTACCAGCTGGCCGTCACCGTGGACGACGGGGAAGCGGGGGTCACGGAGGTGGTTCGGGGCATGGATTTGCTCAGCTCCGCCCCCCGGCAGATGTATTTGCAGGAGCTGTTCGGCTTCCCCCACCCGGAATACGCCCATGTGCCCATGCTCCTGGCGCCTGACGGCCGTCGGCTGAGCAAGCGGGACCGGGATCTGGATTTGGGCATTCTCCGGCAAAGGCTATCCCGGGAGGCGCTTCTGGGAGCGCTGGCCTTCGCTGCTGGGCTCATCGATCAGGAGGTTTCCGTATCCCTCAAGGAATTAACCAAGGAATTTTCTTGGAAAAAGCTGTCCGGCGACCACATTTTTCTGGATCCATCCCGGCTTGGTAACGCTAAGTGAAATACCCCTGTGCTATTCTATTGTCATACTGAACTCCAATTAAAATCTTTAAAAAAGATTTTAATTGCCTGAAGGGCATGGAGTTCATATGAGACTTGTTTTGTGATTTCTTTCCTTATAAATCACAAAACTGGCAGCGCCTTCAGGCGATGCCTTCCTGATTAAAATTAAGATTTTAATCAGGAAATAGTATCAGAATCGCAAAAGGAGTATTTCTTATGGACAAGGAATTTGAACTTCATACCACCCCGCGGGAAATCCTCATCTGTGCGGACAGCCACGATAAGGGCGTTCTCAGCGGTCGGCTTTTCTTCCCCGGGCAGAAGGCAGAGGCCTTCTCCTGCCTGACCCAGTGTCTGCTGCGCATTGATTCCCTGCTGAATGAGGACGGTCAGCTGCAATCCTTCACCGAGCACAGAACCTTCCGGGAGCCGTGGCTGCCGGAACGGCTGCCCACGTCGGAGTCGGGTCTGCCCCAGGGAGCCTTGGCCACCTTCCACTTGCAGGTGCTCTACCGCCGCAATTCCAGCTGGCAGGGAAAGCTGGCGTGGACGGAGCAGGAGCAGGCCCAGAGCTTCCGCAGTGTGCTGGAGCTGATGACCCTGATCGAAAGCGGCGTTCAGGGATAAACGCAAAATGGATGAAACGTCCCCCGGCTGTCAAGGACTGCCGGGGGACGTCAGCTTGTCAAAGAAATCCGAAAAACACGTTGCTTTTGCGAACCAGTGGTTAAGTGGTGTGGAAATCCCCTCTCAGTATCAGGATACTTCCCGGGCGAAGCGCAAAGCCCACCTTGTGTAAAGGGTGGTGCTCCCGCACCAGTGCGTTTATCGATGTTTCTCAGAAAAACCGGAAAATTGTACCACATTCTCCGGCTTTTCACAATGAGTTCTTCTATGGGAATACTCCGCAAGAACGATACCGAGCGGTACCCCATAGTGTACCGAATACAGACCGGCTGGGCACGCATTGGCTGTCGGCCCTGCCGACAAAAGCGCGGCGCGGAAAAACTTCCGCGCCGCGCTGATTCTGTTTACACTTCTTCGGAATCCGTCACCAGGGGACGAGTCAGATAGGTCACATTGGCATTGATGTAGGGATAGGTCCTGTGGAAAGCCTTGAGAATCCGGTCACAAATCCTCTGGGTATCCTCATAGCCGGTTCTGGGCAGCAGGATGGCAAACTGGCTGACGCTGCACTGGCAGAACAGGTCGCCCCGGCGAAGATTCAATCGTATCTGCTGGGACAGCTGCCCCATGATCCGATCCACGGAGCTTCTGGGGAAGGCCTTCTCCGCGCCGGAGGTCAGGTTCATCAGCACCACATGGGCAGCCTCACCGCTGCGGGCCATGGTACGGCTGGTGGCAAAGCACAGAATCCGGAAGTAATCGTAATCGCACTGGAGGGCGCCGGGCTGGGCATCGGACTCGGACAGATTGTTCATCACGTCATCCATGCTCAGCAGCCGATCCTCGGGGGAGTACACCGCCGCCCGATAGACGGCTCTGGTCTCCTCGGAGGGGGTAATGCCGAAATCGTCAAACAGGCGCTTATTCAGGGTCTCGAAGACCTCCGACGCACCCTTCCGGTCGCCGCTGCCCGCCAGCAGCTGCATGAGAATCTGGCAGAAGACTTCGCTGTAAGGCTCCAGGCTGATGGCCCGGCGGCAGACCTCCATTGCTTCCTTCGTCCGACCCTGCTCGGAAAGCAGATCCACCGCCTCCCGGGCGGAGGACAGATACAGGTTATGCAGATAAGTGCTGATGGGAATCACCCAGACCTCGGCAGACTGCCGGGGCAGGAAATCTCCCTTATAGATCGCCAGAGCCTCCAGCAGGTTGCTCAGCCGCTGCTGAGGATTCTCGGCCTTCTGATGGCAAAGCCGCTCGAAGACCTCCGCGTCCACCTCTTCCACGGGCACGCCCCACTGATAGCCGCCCCGGCGACGCTGGATCATGCTCCGGCCGATCTCCGGGCTGAACTGCTCCAGCAAAGCCCGGGTGCGGTGCATGGTGATCCGCAAAGCGTTCTCCGGATTGACCGAGTTGGGCTCCTCGCCCCACAGAAGATCAATCAGCTTCTTCTGAGATACCGTATATTCCCGCTGGCAAATCAGATACGCCAGCAAAATCCAGGCTTTTTTGGAGCGGGTATCCGTATCCAATAACTCCTGCCCATTCATCCGCAGGGCAAATCCGCCCAGCATTTGAACCTTTAATTCACCCACGCTGCCCACTCCTTCTAATTTGTACGCTTTTCAGCCAGCTGCGAAAATGTCACGAAATGTTCGGAAAATGCCTGTATTTTGGTATACAAGCACCCCCCCCCGGAAAAATTGTTGCCAAACCATTTTTCCAGTCTATTCATTATATCACATTTTCGCTATATTGCAAGAGAGGAATTCTGTTTTGGGTGACAAAAAAACATGGTTTTTGGGACGAAAGTGCGGGCAATGGTGTTTCAAAATTGCATATTTCAGCCATGCTGCCGTGCCAGGGCGCTGGCCGTAATTTGTACGAAATCCCGGGCATACTGGGGAACGAACTCATCCTTCCGATAGCAGGCGTAGAAATGGCGGTAATTTTCGTAATCCGCCAGGGGGTAGAAGCAGCCCTTGCGCTGGTTGCAGTAGCCGTCAATGTAGATGCTGGGCAGGAGCATACAGGCCCCGGCCTCCAGAGCCACCCGGCGGCCTACCTCCAGAGAGTCGGTCTCCAGCAGGATGTCGGGGCTCAGGCCGTACTTGCGGAAGAGCTTGTCCTGGGTGATCCGGGAGGAGTGGCTCTTGGTCAGGGAGATGAACGCTTCCCGGCGGAAGGTCTCCACCGTCAGGGCCGTGCCCGCCGGATATTGCCGGGCCACCGCCGTATCCCGACCCGCCAGGATTCCGATGGTCTCCTTCTCAATCAGCTCATAGGCAAGGCTTGGGCTGGTGGACTCCAGGGCGGCAAAGGCCAGGTCGATATCTCCGCAGCGCAGCAGCTCCTCCAGATTGGCAGAGCCGCTTTCCGTCAGCTGGAGATTCACGTTGGGGTACTGCTGCCGAAACACGGGAATAACCAGGGGCATGACCTGCATGGCTCTCGTGACGCTGATGCCCAGGCGAAGCCGTCCCGCGTGCTCCTGACGGATCTCCCGAAGCTGGCTGTCCAGCTCGGCGTTGGCCGCCAGAATCCGCTCCGCCGCGTGAAGGTACTTCTCCCCGGCGTAGGTCAGGCGCATGGGGCTGGTGCTCCGGTCAAAGATGGGAAGGCCGGTCTCCTGCTCCAGCTGTCGGAGCATCTGGCTCAGGGAGGGCTGGCTGACGAAGAGCTTTTTCGCCGCTGCCGTGATGCTGCCGCATTCGGCAATGGTTTTCACATACTGGGCCTGCTTGAGATTCATAACTTTCGCCCCCGAATTTGTCAAATTTCCACAAGAATTATCATATGCGGTTTATTATTAGTATAATATTTTTCTTATGAAAGTCAAGAAAAATTCATAATTATAAGTGAAACCTTATGCGCAAATAAAAATATATATATTTGCAATAATAATCCTTATGTTGTAGACTGTCCTCAGAAAAAAGGTTCGACAGGAACCCTTTATAAAGTATGGAGGAAGCACAATGGAAATTCTGAAATCCGCGGCAGCCGGAACTCTGGAATCCAGCGACTGCATGGTCACCGTTGAGCCCGGCGAGGGCATCAGCCTGGACTTGACCAGCAGCGTCATGAACCAGTACGGCCGCCAGATCAAGGCAGCGGTTCTGGAAACCCTGGATCGGCTGGACGTGAAGAACGCAAACGTCACCGTCGTGGACAAGGGCGCGCTGGAATGCACGCTGAAGGCCCGGGTGGAATGCGCCGTGTTCCGCAGCTGTGACGCTTCCAGCGCCAACATTCCCTGGGGAGGTGTCATCAAGTGATCAGAAGACCCAAGCCCGAACGGTTCCGCCTGCGCAGAACCATGATGTTCATGAACGCCCAGAAGCCGGGCCTCATCAAGGACGCTTACATCTACGGCTGCGACAGCATTATGCTGGATCTGGAGGACGCGGTGGCCGAGAACCAGAAGGACGCCGCCCGGTTCTCCCTGTATCATGCCCTGACCACCATTGACTACGGCAAGACCGAGGTCATCGTCCGCATCAACGGTCTGGACACCCCCCACTGGCAGGAGGACATCCGGGTGTGCGTGGCCGGCGGTGCCGACGGCATCCGGATCGCCAAGTGCGAAAGCGCCCAGGATGTGCACACCGTAGAGGCTGCCGTGGAGGCCGCCGAAAAGGAATTCGGCGTAGAGGTTGGCCGGACTCTGCTGATGGCCGCTCTGGAAAGCCCCAAGGGCATCCTGAACGCCTACGAAATCTGCTCCGCCTCCGACCGGATGTTCGGCGTGGCCATCTCCGGCGGCGACTTCCGCAAGTGTATGCAGACCAGCTTCCAGCCCAGCGGCGTGGATATGCTGGCCGCCCGGGGTCAGATGCTGCTGGCCGCCCGTGCCGCGGGCATTCAGTGCTTCGACACCGTGTTCACCGACCTGGACGACGAGGAAGGCTTCCGGGCAGAGGTCTTGCAGAACAAGGCCATGGGCTTTGACGGCAAGAGCCTGATTAACCCCAAGCAAATTCGTCTGGTTCATGAGGTATTCGCTCCCACCGAGAAGGAAGTCCGGCAGGCCGAGGCCGTTGTCCGTGCCTTCGTGGAGCAGTCCGCCGCCGGTGTGGGTGTGTTCACCGTGAACGGCAAAATGATCGACGTGGCCTTCATCCCCGGTGCCCAGCGGACACTGCGGCTGGCAAAGGCCTGCGGAATGTATGAGGGGGATCTGGTATGATTAACGCGGTAGGCAGAGATATTCCCGAGGAGCTGCTGGTAAACGGCAAAGAGGTTTACCAGGGCAAGTACTACATGGACGGCAAGTATCTGCAAAAGGCCGCCCCCAGAACCCGTCGCTATGAAAAGCCCCAGGAGACCAAGATCGTGGAGTCCATCGCCGCTGCCCTGAAGGCCTGCGGCGCCAAGGACGGCATGACCTTCTCCTTCCATCATCACCTGCGCAACGGCGACTACGTTGCCAACATGGTCATGAAGGCCGCCATTGAGGAGCTGGGTCTGAAGGATCTGACCATTGCCGCCACCTCTCTGGGCGACGCCCACGACCCCATCGCCGACTACATCGAGCAGGGCAAGGTCGTCGGCATCCAGACCTCCGGCATCCGCGGCCGGATCGGCGACGTGGTTTCCCACGGCGCGCTGAAGACCCCCGCCATCATCCGCTCTCACGGCGGCCGTCCCCGTGCCATTGAGGCCGGTGAAGTCCACATCGACATTGCCTTCGTTGCGGCTCCCACCTCCGACTGCGTGGGCAACTGCCGGGGCATCGGCGGCAAGTCCAACTGCGGTTCCATGGGTTATGCCATGACCGATGCCAAGTATGCCGACCATGTGGTGGTCGTCACCGACTGCCTGGTGGATTTCCCCAACATGCCCGCCTCTGTGGAGGCCATTGACGTGGATGCCGTTGTGGTGGTAGACTCCATCGGCAACCCTAAGAAGATTGCCTCCGCCGCTGCCCGTATCAGCCAGAACCCCCGGGATCTGATGATGGCGGAGAACGTGGCGAAGGTCATCGCCTCCACCCCCTATTTCAAGGACGGCTTCTCCTTCCAGACCGGCGTGGGCGGTCCCTCTCTGGCGGCCAACCTGTTCCTGGAGAAGTACATGGACGAGCGGAACATCAAGATGGGCTGGGCCATCGGCGGCATCTGCGGCCCCATGGTGGAGCTGCTGAAGAAAGGCAAGGTTGGCAAGGTGATCGACGTTCAGGACTTCGACCTGGATGCCGTCAACTCCATCAACCAGACCCCCAACCACTTTGAGATGTCCGCTTCCCAGTACGCCAACCCCGCCAATAAGGGCGCTTTTGTCAACAAGCTGGACTTTGTGGTTCTGGCCGCGCTGGAAATCGACACCGGCTTTAATGTCAACGTGCTGACCGGCTCCGACGGTGTGCTTCGCGGCGCGCCCGGCGGCCACCCCGACACCGCTGCCGGTTCCAAGGTCTGCATCATCGTGACCCCCCTGACCCGTGGCCGTATGGCGACGGTGTGCGAGAAGGTCGTCACCGTGACCACACCCGGCGACTGCGTGGATGTACTGGTCACCGATTACGGCATCGCCGTGAACCCCCTGCGTCCGGACCTCATCGAGTGCCTGGACAATGCGGGTATTCCCCATGTCTCCATTGAGAGCCTGAAGGAAAAGGCCTATTCTCTCGTTGGCCATCCCGATGACCTGGAGTGGGAGGACAAGGTGGTTGCCGTTCTGGAAGCCCGTGACGGCACCATCCTGGATGTGGTCCGCAAAATCAAGCCCCTGAGCCTGTAAGGTACATTCAGGGGGGCCAAAAGCCCCCCTTTTGTAAAAGAATTCCCAGCAATTGTATCCGCATATCCAAAAATAGAAAGGAATTTCGAGAATGAGTGATACCATTGTCGGCCTGCTTGGTCTCGTGACCATCGTAGCAATCGTTGTTACCCTGTTCAAGAGCAAGACCCAGCCTGCCATCGCTTTTATTGTTTTCCCCTCCATCCTGGGTCTGATTCTGGTCCTGGGCGGCCGGTTTACCTTTGATAACCTGGCGGCTATGATCAAGGCCGGTTTTAACTCCACCGCGCCTACCGCTGCTCTGTTTGTATTCTCCGTGCTGTACTTCGGTATTATGACCGATGCCGGCATGTTTGACGTGATCATCGGCAAGCTGATGAAGCTCATCGGCAACAATGTCATCGGTGTCTGCGTCATGACCTGCGTGATTGCCCTGATTGGCCACCTGGACGGCGGCGGCGCTTCCACCTTCTGCATTGTGGTTCCCGCTATGCTGCCCATCTATAAGAAAATGAACATGCGTCCCACCAGCATGCTGCGGATTGCGGTTCTGGCCATGGGTGTTCTGAACCTGATGCCCTGGGCCGGTCCCACCATGCGTGCCGCTACCGTGCTGGGCATGGAAGCCGGTCAGCTGTGGAACACCATCATCCCCATCCAGATTTTCGGTATCGTTCTGGCTCTGGCCCACGCTGTTCTTACCGGTTTCCAGGAGAAGAAGCGCGGCGCCGGCCTGCCCGCCGGTGCGACCCTGGACCTTGCTGAGAGCAAGTCCGACGAGGAGAAGGAGCTGGCCCGGCCCAAGCTGTTTGTCTTCAACCTGATTCTGACCGTTGCCGTTATCGCAATGCTCATCTGGGACGTGTTCCCCTCCTATGTGCCCTTCATGCTGGGTGTCTCCATCGCTCTGTTTGTGAACTACGGTGCCACCGCTAAGATGCACAAGAAGATCATCAACCTGCATGCCGGTCCCGCTCTGATGATGTGCTCCACCCTGATGGGCGCTGCCATCCTGATGGGCATTCTGACCACCTCCTTCGTTCTGAAGGATGGCAAGCTGGCTGCCGCCAGCGTGAAGGCGATGGAAGTTGACGTGCCCAGCGTGGTCCGCTGCCTGGCCGGTATCGTCCAGGAGATCCTGCCCGCTGCCATTGGTCAGCACCTGCCTCTGGTTATCGGCATCCTGTCCGTGCCTCTGGCTCTGGCCTTCGACACCGATTCCTACTTCTTCGGCATGCTGCCCGTTATCATTGCCATCGGCCAGAGCTTCGGCGTAGAGGCCCTGCCCATCGCTGTTGCCATGGTTGTCTGCCGGAACTGCGCTACCTTCATCAGCCCCATGGTTCCCGCTACCCTGCTGGGTGTTGGCCTGGCCGACGTGGACATCAAGGACCACCTGAAGGCAAGCTTCGGCTATGTTTGGGTATTCTCTATCCTGTGCATGCTGTTTGCCATCGCTCTGGGCATTATGCCTCTGTAATTGCGATTGATCGGTTGTTCCAACCCGGAGGGGTCCGTTCGTGGCGGACCGCTCCGGGGTAATGCCGGGCTGTGCTGGGAAGGCCCGGGGAAAAACCGAATTCAAAAACTGCCTTCCGAAAATTCGGAGGGCAGTTTTTGGGTTTGGGACCCTTCACAAATGACAAAAAATACGTTATAATACCACGATAGTAAGGCAACATCGGCCCGGAAGGAGTTATGTTTATGGAAGTTTCGCTTCAGGAGATGCTGGAGGCCAGGGAGGCCCGGGTGCGGCGGCAGGAGGAGCTGCTCGGCAGGTTCGGAAAGCCCATGGTCTCCTTTAGTATGAATATCGCTGGGCCCGTAAAGGAAAGCCCATTGATTGCCCAGGGTTTTGCCATCGGTCTGCGGCGGCTGGAGCAGATGCTCCCGGTGGAGGGAATTGCCTGTCTGGCCGTGGAAAAGGAGCGGGGGAAGACCGGGTGCGAGGCGATGCTCGTCCTGGATGGGTCCCCTGAGAAAATCAAAGCCGTCACATCGGAGATTGAGGAGCGGGACGAGCTGGGCCGCCTGTTTGATATGGATGTTTTGGATGCCCGGGGGCAGAAGCTGGGAAGAACGGCACCCAGACGGTGCCTGATCTGCGGGGAGATCGCCCAGGTCTGCGCCAGAAGCCGGACCCACACGGTGCAGCAGCTCCAGAAGAAGACAAAGGAAATCCTGGAACAGGCCGTTCTGGAGGAGGACAGCCGCTGCGTTGCCAGGCTTGCCCAGCAGGCCCTTTTGTATGAGGTGGGCATTACCCCCAAGCCAGGCCTGGTGGACCGGGAGAACAACGGAAGCCACAGCGATATGGATTTCTTTACCTTCCAGCGCAGTGCCGCCGCTCTGTACCCCTATTTTGAGGACTGCGCCGCCATCGGGAGAAGGACCCGGGCGGAGAGCCCGGAGAGGACCTTTGCCCTTCTGCGGGCTCCCGGCAAGGCGGCCCAGGGGCAGATGCTGGCAGCCACCGGCGGGGTGAATACCCACAAGGGGGCGATTTTCTCCCTGGGCATTCTCTGCGGGGCCCTGGGACGGCTGGATAGGACCCAGTGGCCGGATAGCAAGCTTGTGCTGGAGGTCTGCGGCCAGATGACCCAATCCCTGCTGGCGGATTTTACAAGCCAGGACGGCCCCGGGACGGTGGGGCAGACGCTGTACCGGGAATATGGCATCACTGGGGTCCGGGGGCAGGCTGCCGCGGGCTTTCCGGAGGTATTGGAGCTTGCCCTGCCAAAGCTCCGGGAGGGGCTGCGCCTGGGGCTGTCTCTCAACGAGTCCGCCTGGGGCTGCCTGATGGAGCTGATTGCCCACACGGTGGATACGTGCCTTATTCACCGGGGAGGCTGCGCGCGCCAGCAGCAGATTGCTGCCCAGGCACAGGCGCTGCTGCGGGAACAGCCGTTTCCTGACAGGGAGACTATGGAGGCGTGGAATGCCCGCTTTGTGGCGGAAAATCTCTCCCCCGGGGGCTGTGCCGATTTGCTGAGTATGACATTGATGCTGTATTTTTTGGAGGAGGAAGCCAATGAGTGAATATACGTTGACCCAGGTGTTCCAGTCGGATAAGCGGACCCTGGCTCAGGTGGACAGGCTCCTGGTAGAGGAGGGCATTACGCGGGATGCCAACCTGGACTATATCTGCGCCATGGAGGACGAGGATGGGGAAGTGATTGCCACCGGCAGCTGCTTTGGAGCTACCCTGCGTTGCTTTGCCGTCAGCGGCAGCCACCAGGGAGAGGGACTGCTCAACCAGGTGGTCTCCCATCTGATGGAATATCAGCTCTCCCGGGGGAACAGCCACCTGTTTTTGTACACGAAAATCAAATCCGCCAAGTTTTTTGCAAGCCTGGGCTTTTATGAAATCGCCCGAGTGGACGGAACCCTGGTGTTTATGGAGAACCGGCGCACCGGCTTTGCCGATTACCTGGTGCGGCTTCAAAAGACGGCCCGCCCCGGTGTTTCCGGGGCCATTGTGATGAACGCCAACCCCTTCACCCTGGGCCACCGGTACCTGGTGGAGACGGCGGCGGCCGCATGCGACACCCTGCATGTGTTTGTCCTCAGCGAGGATGCCAGCCTGGTGCCCTTTGCCGTGCGGAAGGAGCTGGTGCGGGAGGGGACGGCGGATATCCCCAATGTGGTGCTCCACGATTCCGGGCCCTATATCATCAGCAACGCCACCTTCCCCAGCTATTTTCTAAAGGACGACGCGGCGGTGATTGAGGGCCATGCCAGGCTGGACCTGGCGGTTTTTGGTAGAATCGCCCAGGCACTGGGGGTGAACATCCGGTTTGTGGGGGAGGAGCCCACCAGTCAGGTGACGGGAATTTACAATTCCATTATGGCTCAGGCTCTGCCAGAAATGGGCATCCAGTGCCGTATTATCCCCAGAAAAGAGGCTCAGGGCAGGCCCATCAGCGCCTCCACCGTGCGGACGGCGCTGAAGGAGGAGGACTGGGACACCCTAAAAGCGCTGGTGCCGGAGACAACCCTGCGCTACTTCCGGTCGGACAGGGCAAGGCCTGTATTGGAGAAAATCCGCAGGGCGGAAAATGTGGTCCATTACTAAGGAGAGGCTATGAGCAAAGCAAAATTCAAAAAGGCATGGGAGTGCTTCCTGTACTTTTTCAAAATCAGCTGGTTTACCTTCGGCGGGGGCTGGAGCATTGTGGCCCAGATGCAGAAGGATTTTGTGGATGAAAAAAAGGAGCTGACTGCCGAGGAACTGCTGGACATTGTCAGCGTGGGCAGAAGCCTGCCCGGAACCATGATTGGCAACGTGGCCTATCTGTTTGGCCACCGTCGGGCAGGGGCCCTGGGCGGGGTGGTTTCCGTCATTGGCATGGTGCTGCCGCCCATGCTGATTCTCTCCGTGCTGACCTATGGCTATGGGCTGCTGAAGGACAATATCTGGGTTGCCAAAATGCTCCAGGGGGTCCGGGCGGCGGTGGTGCCCATCATCCTGGTGGCGGCCATGAAGCTGCGCAACGGCGCGTTTCCCAATAAGGTCTGCTACGGGGTATGCCTGGGGGCCTGTGTACTCAATGCCTTCTTTGGAGTCAACTGTGTGCTGGTGATTCTACTGGGGGTTGCCGCGGGCCTTATTATGGGCAAATGGAAGGAGGCGGAGGCATGAGGGTTTTGCTGGAGCTGTTCTGGAGCTTCTGCCAGATTGGGTTTACGAGCTTTGGCGGCATGTCCATGGTGCCGCTGATCAATGACGAAATGGTCAGCCACGGCTGGATGACGGTTTCGGAGGTTTCGGACATTGTGGCCATCGCGGAGATGACCCCCGGCCCCCTGGGGCTCAACTGCGCCACCTTCGCGGGGATGCGGGTGGCAGGCATCCTGGGAGCGGTGATTTCCGTGCTGGGCGTGCTGGCCCCCACCTTAACCATCTGCGCGTTGGCCGCGGTGTTCTTTGAGAAATTCAAGAACAGCCGCGCCCTGAAAAACATCATGGTAGGTGTTCGCCCCGCGGCCCTGGGCATCATTTTGGCGGTGATGATTTCCCTCAGCCGCACCAACTATCTGGTAGACGGTGCCGTCTCCTGGCGCTGCATCGCAGTAGGCATCCTTTCTCTGGTCCTTCTGACCAAAGGCAAGTGGAGCGTCCCGAAGGTGATTGTTCTTTCTGCGTTGCTGGGACTTTTGACGTAAGAATTCTCAATAGAGCGGATAGTTTACCATTCTTTATAAAACAAGAAAAGCAATTATGTACCATCCTACGGAGTACGCTGAGTCCGCGCCGAGCGGCCATCGTATAAACCCTGTTGGTTTTGAGGCCGGGAGGAGCCCAGAGGGGGGCGGCTTCGCCGACAGCGCCCCCTCTGGCCGCATTCTTGCGGAGCTTCTTGGCGGG
>OIZI01000953.1_pt1 | contig 13289 bp, 12 predicted proteins | sample 1588441 | NCBI WGS metagenome assembly OIZI01 (sample SAMN03283284) | human gut metagenome | biome: human-associated habitat; material: feces | host: Homo sapiens | place: Peru | collected 2012
TGTCTGTCCTCTTGTAAACATTGCAGAACCATGAACTCTAGGAATAATATCAACCTCAGCTGCAAGTGGTCTAATCTGGTTAATAGCTCTTCCGTCCGGTCTCTTGTGATCCTTTAAGATCATCTTACGAACAACCTTCTTCTGGTACTGATATACAGCCTCACCAAGAATTGCAAGCCATTCTTCGTTATCTGCGAATGCTTCCTTCATCTTGTCTGTAATCTCATCGATATTCTTATCACGAGTCTGCTTATCATCAGTAAATACAGCAACTTCCATCTCCTCTGGAGATACAATCTGCTTCATAGCCTCAAACATCTCTGCTGGAACAGCACAGCTCTCGTATGAATGTTTTTCTTTACCGCACTCAGCAACAATCTGGTCGATAAATGCAATAATTGTCTGGTTGATATCATGAGCCATATATATAGCTTCAATCATCTTATCCTCTGGAATCTCATTAGCACCAGCCTCAATCATGATAACCTTCTGCTTAGTAGAAGCTACTGTAAGCTGAAGATCTCCTTCCTGCCACTGTGCCTGTGATGGGTTAACAATAAACTCACCATTGATAAGACCAATCTGTGTTGTAGCACATGGGCCATCAAATGGGATATCTGATATACATGTTGCAATTGATGAACCAATCATGGCAAGAAGCTCTGGACGGCAGTTCTCATCAACTGACATAACCATATTGTTAAGTGTAACATCATTACGGTAATCCTTAGGGAACAATGGTCTCATTGGTCTGTCGATTACTCGTGATGTAAGGATAGCATTCTCAGATGCCTTGCCCTCACGCTTATTGAATCCACCAGGAATCTTTCCTGCTGCATACATCTTCTCTTCATATTCTACGCTTAATGGGAAGAAATCAATTCCCTCTCTTGGCTCCTTTGATGCAGTTGCTGTAGAAAGAACAACTGTATCGCCATAGTGCATTAATGCTGCACCATTAGCCTGTGCACAAACTCTTCCGATATCAACACGGAGCGTTCTGCCTGCTAATTCCATCTCAAACTTTTTGAACATTTAATTCTCCTATTCTGCCATATGGCAAGTGTATTTTTTAATTACAGAAGCCCGAAACAACTGAAATAAGCATTTGCCATTGTATCTGGAAAATGCTCATTTCAGCAGTCTCGGTTAAAAACTTCTGTAAAAAAGGCGGAGTTATACACTCCGCCTGTAAAATTACTTTCTGATACCTAAACGAGCGATAAGGTTTCTGTATCCCTCAATATCATTCTTCTTTAAATACTCAAGTAAGGCTCTTCTCTTACCAACCATCTTTAAAAGACCTCTTCTTGAATGGTGGTCCTTCTGGTTAACCTTTAAGTGCTCTGTAAGCTCTGCAATTCTCTCTGTAAGAATAGCTACCTGAACTTCTGGAGAACCTGTATCACCAGGCTTTCTTCCGTACTGAGCAATAATTTCTGATTTCTTTTCCTTTGATATCATCTTAATATCCTCCTTAAAATAATCACCTGACGCTAAGATTCAGGTCGGAGTGTCCTGAGTCTGAGCGACGGCTCACATACTTTATTAATATATCATATAGCTTCCGGCAATGCAAGTATTTTATACCAAAAACATGCTTCTGGCAAAATCTGCATCACTTTCCATCTGCTTAGCTAACGCATCCATAGAATCAAACTTCATCTCTGGGCGGATAAAATGTGACAACTCAACTACAATACGGCAGCCATAACTTGTATCATCATAGTCAAACAGATAAGTTTCAACAGAGATACTATTCTCCTCACTGACTGTAGGCTTGACGCCTATATTAGTAACGCCGTAATAACTCTTGTCACCTATTCTTGTGACAGATGCATAGACACCTTTAGGTGGAAGCAGCTTGCTTACCGGTGGATATAAGTTCATGGTTGGAATATTCATCTTTTTGCCAAGCTGGTTTCCCGGACACACAACGCCGCTTACACTGTATGGTCTTCCAAGAAGTACATTTACAGTCTCCATATGTCCAAGCCTTAATTCTTCCCTCACATATGTAGACGAAATCTCCCTGTCCTGAAACTTTTCTTTCTCAACAATAACTGTCTCAAATCCGTATTTCTTCCCGGCTTCGAGAAGATACTGTGCGTTGCCAGCCCTGTTCTTTCCAAAATGGAAATCCGTTCCTACAACCACAACTTTTGCGTGTAATTTGCCCACTATAACGTCTTTGACAAAGCTGTCCGGATCTGTATGTAAGAATTCATCCGTAAATGGATATTCAACTTCAACATCCACACCTAAAGATTCAAAATATGCTCTTCTCTCATTGTTAGTTGTTATAAAATGCTGGTATTTCTGTGGACATATGCTCAAAGGAAGTGTATCAAAAGTAAATACACATGATTTAAGCCCTGCCATTTTCGCTTTTTCACATACTAAAGACACAAGCTTTTTGTGTCCCATATGAATACCATCAAATTTGCCAAGGGTTACTGCACTCTCACCATCAATAGCAAAGTCATTGGTTCCATGAATATACTCCATCAAACACCACCTCACAGTTCCTTATCTATTATGTCACTATTTGAATAGAATATCTTAATTGGTGTGTAATTCTCCCCATCAAATGAATATATTCCGATAAAATGTCCTGACTCATCATAAACCTTAATACTGCCCGGCACAACCTCATCAGATGACACCGCACAATCTGCTGGCATGACATTACCATTATATAAAAGCTTTGATGATTCATTTTTAATTGTAACTGACTGATAGTCAAACATGCTGTCAACAGGAACTACTATAGAAGAAGCCTCGCCCTTGATTGCCAGAGCAGCAATCTGGTTGATTGTATAGCTTTCATCCATATAAAACCTGCCAACCCTTGTTCTTATAAGACTTTCCATGCATGCACCAGTGCCAAGCTTCTTACCGATATCATCACACAATGTCCTTATATATGTTCCCTTGGAACATGTTACAGTCATTGTGACAACCGGATGCTCTGGTGACAGACACATGTCATTGATATGAATTGACCTGATAGTAACTGTTCTTGGCTTTCTTTCAACCTCAACGCCCTGTCTTGCCAGCTCATATAACTTTTTTCCATTGACTTTGATAGCAGAATACATTGGTGGAATCTGCTCATATTCGCCGACAAATGATGAAACTGCCTCTATAACCTCCATCTCTGTCAGTGATACCGGTCTTTTCTCCAATACCCTGCCTGAGACATCCTGCGTATCCGTTGTAGTTCCAAGAAGCATGACAGCCTCATATGTCTTATCTGTATCTGTAAGCATATCGCAAAGCTTGGTTCCCTTGCCAAGACACACTGGCAGAACACCGACTGCATCCGGGTCAAGTGTACCCGTATGTCCGATTTTTTTCATATGAAGAATGCCTCTTAACCTGGCAACAACATCATGCGATGTATATCCTTTTTCTTTGTATACGTTAATAATACCATCCATACTATCAGCTCTCTATCTGTTTAAACTGCTCCTCTATGCGGGCACTGATTGAATTAACTATCTGATGGACATCACCTCTGCCTGTAAATCCTGCTGCCCTTACATGTCCACCGCCGCCATATTCCATGGCTATCTTTGCAACATCTATAACCTTCTTTGAACGCATGCTGACCTTGTACTCATTGACATCTGTCTCATACAGGAAAATCGCAACTTCAACACCATCTGTAAGACGGAGCTGCTCAACTATCCCGCCAAGGTCTCTTCCAGTAATATTATAGAACTGCATTATATCCTTGCTGACTGCTGAGAAAATACATTTACCATCATAAAACAGCACGCTCTCAAGAAGAGCTCTTCCAAGTATCTGGTTCTGTATATATGTCTTGGAATAGAATGTATTGTCTATTATGCTTGAATAATCTATTCCCTTTTCCATAAGCTCACCGGCTATCGCCATAGTCTGCTTAGATGTACAGCTATACTTAAACACACCTGTGTCATGGATTATTCCTGTATATATACACTCTGCAACAGCACTGCTTATCTTAGACGCATCAAGAAGTGTATAGAGCACTTCACTCGCTGAGCTTGACTGTGGCTCAATCGTACATTCATCTGCGAATCCTGAATTGCTCACATGATGGTCAATGCAGACCGTCTTTGCCGCATTATTAAAGCACTTCTCAAATGGAAGAATACGGTCTATTGAGCTGCAATCCAGTACAAAAAAGCAGTCATATGCCTTATCTGTAGGTTCAGACTTAATCTTATCAATATTCTTAAGATATGCAAATTCACTGCCCGGCTGCTCAAGGAAAATATCTACATCTACTGATGGTGCATTCTCCCTGATATAATTATACAGGCCAAGGCATGAGCCAAGGCAGTCACCATCAGGTCTTATATGGCCTGTGATTCCGACTGTCCTGACATCACCTAAATAATCATCAATTTTCATGACTCTCATCATCCTTTTTAGTAACCTCATCTATAAGATGAGACATCTTAACACCATATTCAATTGACTGGTCTAATATGAAATTAATCTCAGGAGTGTTACGGAGATTAAGATTCTTAGCAAGCTGTCTTCTTATGAATCCTTCAGCACTCTTTAAGCCCTTGATTGTATCATTAGCTGCTGCCTCATCTCCAAGAACGCTTATATAAGCCTTACATGTCTTTAAATCTGGTGCAACCTCAACTGACACAACTGAAGTCATAAGTCCAACTCTTGGGTCTTTTATCTCACTTCTGATTATGTTGCTTAATTCCTTTAAAACCTCACCATTGATTCTGGTATTCTTAACACTATTTTTACGCATAATTAACCTCTATCCTAACGAGGTACCTCAACCATAATATATGCTTCGAAGGTATCCCCTTCCTGAATTTCATTAAAGCCTTCAACTACGATACCACACTCTGTTCCAGCCTTAACCTCTTTAACATCATCCTTAAAATGCTTCAATGTAGCAACAGGTCCTTCAAATATCTGCTTGCCATCTCTTGAAACTCTGAGCTTAGAATCCTTAGTAATTCTGCCCTCTGTAACAATACATCCTGCGATATTACCAATTCCAGAAGCCTTGAATATCTGTCTTATCTCTGCATGACCGATTACCTGCTCCTCATAGATTGGCTCAAGCATACCCTTGAGGGCTGCCTCAACATCTTCAATTGCATTGTAGATAACTGTATAGAGTCTTAAATCAACCTTTTCTCTGTCAGCAACTATTCTTGCCTGATTATCCGGCTTTACATTAAATCCGATGATAATAGCATTAGAAGCAGATGCAAGTGTTACATCGGACTCGTTGATATTACCAACACCGCCGTGGATAACCTTAACAACAACCTCTTCATTAGACAGCTTTACAAGACTCTGCTTAACTGCCTCTACTGAACCCTGTACGTCAGCCTTGATAATAAGACAGAGTTCCTTGACATTACCAGCCTGAATCTGCTCAAAGATATCGTCAAGTGATACCTTATGCTTAGTATCATCAAGAAGCTTCTTCTTGCCCTCGCTGATGAATGTCTCAGCAACATTTCTTGCCTCTTTATCTGAATCAAATGCCATAATGATTTCTCCGGCATTAGGAACATCTGAAAGACCAAGAATCTCAACTGGTGTAGATGGGCCAGCCTCTTTTAATCTTCTTCCCTTATCATCAACCATAGCTCTGATTTTACCATGGCTTGCACCCGCTGCTACATTATCACCAACTCTTAATGTACCCTTCTGTACAAGGATTGTAGCTACAGGGCCTCTTCCCTTATCAAGCTCAGCCTCGATAACGATACCTCTTGCCTTTCTATTAGGATTAGCCTTAAGCTCATTAACCTCTGCTGTAAGAAGAATCATCTCAAGAAGTTCATCTATACCTTCTTTAGTATGTGCTGATACTGGTACAAATGTTGTTGAACCACCCCAGTCTTCTGATATAAGACCATACTCTGTAAGCTCCTGCTTAACTTTTTCAATGTTGGCATTAGGCTTATCAATCTTATTGATTGCAACGATAATCTCTACGCCTGCTGCCTTTGCATGGTTAATAGCCTCAATTGTCTGTGGCATAACACCATCATCTGCTGCTACTACAAGAATAGCAATATCTGTTGCCTGTGCACCACGCATTCTCATAGCTGTGAATGCCTCATGTCCAGGTGTATCAAGGAATGTGATTGACTGTCCATTGACATCTACTGTATAGGCACCAATCTTCTGTGTGATACCACCAGACTCCTTAGCTGTAACATGTGTCTCTCTGATTGCATCAAGAAGAGAAGTTTTACCATGGTCAACGTGACCCATAACACATACTACAGGTGGTCTTGGAACAAGTGAACCTTCTGGCTCTTCATCTTCCTTTAAGAGCTCTGCGATAACATCAACCTTAACCTCATGTTCACATATGCAGTTAAACTCTAATGCTATCTCCTCTGCTGTATCATAATCAATCTCCTGATTTATAGTAACAATCTTGCCCTGCATAAAGAGCTTCTTAACAACAACTGATGGCTGTACCTTCATCTTGTCTGCAAGTTCTTTGATTGTAAGAGTATCTGGAAGTACAAGCTGCTTGATTGTATCCTCTTCCTTCTCCTCTTTCTTGACAGGCTTCTTCATCTGGCTGTTAGCGAACTTGATATTCTCTTTGTTCTCCACATCCTTCTTTCTATCGTTCTTGTGGTTATCCTTGCCCCAGTCAGCTCTTCTTGAATCTGGCTTAGCCTCGAATACGAATTCTTCCTTTACGCCGCCATCTCTTCTATCATCTCTTCTGTCGTTACGTCTTCCCTGGCCATTATTATTGCCTGGTCTGTCGTTTCTGTAACCACCCTGGCCGCCATTATTGCCTGGTCTGTCATTTCTGTTGAAACGGTCATTATTTCTTGGTCCGTTATTATTATTGCCAGATCTGTCGTTTCTGTAACCGCCCTGACCATTGTTATTATTATTTCTGTAGCCATTGTTGTCTCTATTGCCGTCTCTGTTACCATCCCTGTTGCCACGGAAATTATTGTTCTGGTATCTGTCGTTATTCCTATCACCATTATTGCGGTCATTATTTCTGTCGTTATTTCTGTCGTTATTTCTGTCGTTATTACGATAGTTATTATTTCTGTCACCGTTATTGTTGTTATTTCTGTTGCCAAAACGGTTGTTATTGTTATTATCACGGTTTCTATTGCCAGACTCCTGATTTCTGTTATTCTGGAATCTGTTGTTATTGTTATTATCTCTTCCGCCTCTTGAGCTGTTCTGTGGGAAGAATACCTGTGTAACCTTAGGTTCTTCCTTCTTTTCTTCAGCCTTAGGAGCTGCCTTTACTGGCTCTGGCTTTGCTGGTGCAGATTTTGCCGGTTCAGCCTTCTTTGAATACTTATTACGTATCCTGCTTACCTCATCATCACTAAGCCCGCTCATTGTCTTATATTTCTTGTCCGCAGTATCTAATACATCTGCAATGTCTTTTGAAGATATATTTAACTCTTTTGCTAATTCATATACTCTCATATCAATCCTCCATGCCGCAGTTATAAAACTGCCACATTAATCTAAACTATTACCTAACTGCTTTTGTATCTGTTTACCAAAGCTCTCATCCATAACTGCAAGTGATGCTCTGAATTCTTTTCCTATAGCATGCCCAAGTGTCACCTTATCACTGTACTCATAATATGGAACACTATAGAAGGTACACATATCTCTAAAATTCTTTTTCGTATTATCTGAAGAATCCCCAGCAACTATAACTACTGACGCTTTATGCTGTTTAACAGCCTTCTCTGTTGAAAACTCTCCGCTTGCGACTTTGCCTGCACGCTGTGCAAGTCCTATCATTGATAATGTTTTATCTTGTTTCAAATTTCAAAAAACTCCTTTTCAAGTCCTCATATACAGTCTTTTCAACTGGCATCTTAAATGACCTTTCAAGTCCCTTTGATGATATTGCTTTCTCAAGGCAGTCCGCATTAGGACATATATATGCGCCTCTTCCGTTTTTCTTGCCTGTCTCATCAAGTAAAATCCCCTCATCGCATTTTATTATGCGGACAAGAGATTTCTTATCTTTCATCTGTCTACAGCCTATACACTGTCTCTGAGGTTGTTTCTTTATTGTACCCAAATTCTAATCACTCCCAGCCTGCAAAAAGTTTATTTATTCTTCAACAACATCTGAAGCTTCTTCTGTGAATACTAATTCCTCATCATCAATATCTGACTCTGCTTCCTTAGCGCCATCAGCTTCTACTGCTGACTCACTCTTAATATCAATGCTGTATCCTGTAAGCTTTGCTGCAAGACGGACATTCTGTCCTGCCTTACCAATTGCAAGTGATAACTGCTGGTCTGATACAACAACTGTTGCCTTCTTTGCATTCTCATCATCATAAGCTGATATTGATACAGCCTTTGCTGGGCTTAACGCATTGAATATATACTGTGCTGGATTCTCGCTCCACTCAATTACATCTATCTGCTCATTGCCAAGTTCATTAACGATTGCTCTTACTCTTGCACCGTTAACACCTACACATGCTCCGACTGGATCTACGTTAGGGTCTTCTGCCTTAACAGCAATCTTAGTTCTTGAACCCTCTTCTCTTGCAATGCTTACAATCTTGACAATGCCATCCTTTATCTCAGATACTTCTGACTCAAATAATCTCTTGACAAGTAATGGTGTCTTTCTTGAAACTCTTATAACAAGTGGTCCTGACTTTTCCTTATCGCCGTTAGAATCATCCTGCTGCTTATTATTACCATTAGAAACCTCTAACACATAAAGCTTGATTCTGTCGCCTCTCTGGAATGTCTCGCCCTTAACACACTCATTCTTCTTAAGTGTTGTCTGTGTCTTGCCAATATCAACTAAAACATTGCCTCTCTCATCAATTCTCTGGACAATACCTGTTATAATCTCATGTTCCTTTGAATGATACTCATTGTAGATAGCAGCTTTCTCTTCTTCTCTTATCTTCTGGACGATTGTGCCCTTGGCATTCTTAGCTGCTCTTCTTGAGAACTCTTCTGATTTGATTTCAACCTTTACTGTATCACCAACATTGCAATATGGGCTGATTTTTCTTGCATCAGCTAAAAGTATCTCTTTACCATATGGGATATTTAACTTCTGGCTCTTCTTGATATCCTCTGTTGTCTCGCCTGGTGTAAGCTCATCAACTACAGTTCTTACTGCATATATGTGGAAATCTCCTGTAATTCTGTCAAGTGAAACCTCACAATTATCCACTGTGTTAAACTGCTGCTTGAACTCCTCACGTAATGACTTCTCGATTGTATCAAGCATTACCTCTTTGCTGATTCCATTCTCTTTCTCCAACGCATCAAGTGCTGATATTAATTCTTTGCTCATTGTATCCTCCTTCGCCTCTTAGCTTAATTAATCGCAAAATGCTAATGATATTTTAGCAATATTTTTTCTATCCAATGTATACGAATCACCATTATCACCTTCAAGCGTAACAGTGTTCTCATCAAATGCTGACAACACGCCAGTGTATTCTTTAGCTTTATCAACCGGCTTATATAACTTAACATCTACAAGCTTGCCTATAGATCTCTTATAGTCTTTCTCTTTCTTTAAAGGTCTTGTAAGACCAGGTGAGCTTACTTCAAATATATACTGCTCGCTGATATAATCTTCTCTGTCAAGTATCTCATTGAATGCCCTGCTTATCTCTTCGCAGTCATTGACAGATATTCCACCATCTTTATCAATGTAGACTCTTAAGTACCACTCGCTTCCTTCTTTTACAAATTCAACATCAACAAGTTCAAAGCCTTTCTCATCTACTAACGGCTGAATCAGTTCCTCAGTCTTTGATTCATAGCTTTCACTTTTGCTCATCCATTCATCACCTTTCTAACGTATTCAATTGTAATCATTGCATAATCACGCAAAAGGAGTGGACACAATGTCCACTCCTTTCAAGTAAAATATACAGTAGCCAATAGGGGAATCGAACCCCTGTTTCCGCCGTGAGAGGGCGGCGTCTTAACCGCTTGACCAATGAACCGGACAAGTGATACTATAACACCCTCTCACAAAAAATGCAAGTACTTTTTTTATATTTTTTGATTTTTTTGAAAAAAATATATTATTACGTCAATTTTGCCCGAAAAACTGCGGGTTTACGCCTCATATCCATTTGGATTATTTTTCTGCCATCTCCAGGAATCTTCACACATCTCGCGGATTCCGTACTGTGCCTTCCAGCCAAGTTCTCGCTCTGCCTTAGACGGATCACAATAGCAGGTTGCAATATCTCCCGCTCTTCTCGGCTTAATCACATATGGAATCTTTACTCCATTTGCCTCCTCGAAGTTCTTCACAATATCTAATACACTGTAGCCGTGACCGGTTCCGAGATTATAGATGCCAAGTCCGATTTTTTCCTCAATCTTCTTTAATGCCTTTACATGGCCAAGTGCAAGGTCTACCACATGGATATAATCTCTCACACCTGTTCCGTCCGGCGTATCATAATCATTGCCGAACACTCCAAGCTCTTTTAATTTGCCGACTGCCACCTGTGTCACATACGGCATCAGGTTATTCGGGATACCGTTTGGATTCTCCCCTAACATACCGCTCTTATGCGCACCAATCGGGTTAAAGTAACGGAGCAGAATCACATTCCATTCCGGGTCAGCCTTCTGGATATCGGTTAAAATCTGCTCTAACATGGATTTCGTCCAGCCATACGGGTTGGTGCACTGTCCCTTCGGGCACTCTTCCGTAATCGGAATCTCTGCCGGGTCTCCGTAAACAGTGGCCGAAGAAGAGAAAATGATATTCTTGCAGCCGTTCTTTCGCATTTCATCCACCAGTGTTAAAGTTCCTGCGATATTGTTGTTATAGTATTCCCATGGTTTTGCTACAGATTCCCCAACTGCTTTTAGTCCCGCAAAATGAATGCAGCTATCGATTTTTTCTTTTTCAAAAATTGTCTGTAAAATGGTTCTGTCTAAAATGTCTCCTTTATAAAAGGTAACCTTCTTCCCCGTCAGTTTCTCTACACGCTCTAATGATTTCTCTGATGCGTTGCTCAAGTTATCAAGCACAACCACTTCATAACCTGCATTTAATAACTCCACACAAGTGTGACTACCGATATAACCGGCTCCTCCGGTAACTAAAACTGCCATATTCCCTCTTCCTTTCTTCTAACTATCTTACTTCCTTTTACATGACTATATCTTATCTCATTCTGCCCGGATTGTATAGCCAAAAATGTATAAATTATATGTAAAAATGTTGCGCACACCGCTTTTTCTTTTTATAATAGAGATTACAGGAAACTTTTTAAAGGAGTATTTCCATGAACAAAAATTATAAAAATTCCTATAAGGTAACGGAAAAGGAGTTAGTCTCCCTCTCCGTCTATAACGTTGGATTTCAAAAATGTGACCCTCTGCATCAATGGGGCCCCGGTATCCGGGATCACTACCTGATTCACTATATCATCTGCGGTCATGGCTTCTACCAGGTCGGCGGTCAGACCTACGCCCTGCACGCCGGTGACAGCTTTTTAGTTTATCCCAACACCGAGGTTCTCTACTATGCCGACCGCAGTGACCCCTGGGAATATGCGTGGGTCGGTTTTACCGGAAGTGACGCCTCCATGATTCTAAAAGCAACGGACTTTTCACCATCCCATCCCATCATCGCAGATACGCCCTCCGGCGATGCCATCCACCGGCAGATTCTTCACATCTATGATGCAAGAGGCAACGAATTTGAACATGCTGTGGAAATGACCGGTCGTCTCTATACCATGCTGGCATTGTTTCTGCACGGCGCAACCTCCTCCGAAAGCCGCAATTCGACCAACAGTTATGTCCAGAAAGGAATTGAATATATTTCTTCCAATTACTCCTATGCAATTACCGTGGAAGACATTGCAGACTATGTGGGTGTCAGCAGAAGTCATCTGTTCCGCTCTTTTGAAACAGTACTGGGGCAGTCCCCAAAAGAATATCTGACAGACTTTCGCTTGAAACAGGCATGCTATCTGCTTGAACACTCTGACCTCTCCATTACGGCGATTGCAAATTCTCTGGGCTTTGACAACAGCCTGTATTTTTCCAAAACATTTCATAAAAAAAAGGAGATGTCCCCGAAGGATTACCGGAAACAATTCCGGTAATTCTTCGGGGCATCGCCCTTTTCTCCCACTTTTATGCAATTGTAAATTTTGCAATCTCCTGATTTAACGCCTCCGCCAATACCGCAACTTCCTGACCGGAGGTTGCCAGTTTCGTAATGGATGTATTCTGCAGATTCACAGACGCAGACGCCTCCTCCATACATGCCGCATTCTCCTCTGACAATGCCGACAAATCATTAATGACATCAATAATGTTTTTGCGGCTCTCCTTCATTTCCTTAGTGGAATCTGCAAGCACATTGCATTTCTGTTCCATCTGAAGGATTGTCGAAGTAATCTCCTCAAATTTACTTCTTGTCTGTTCCACGCTCTCGCTCTGCTCGACCGTTGTCTGTTCCATCAGTGCAATGTTCTCGACTGCTTCCTTCATTTTATCCAGCAGCTCATGTACCACTGCCTCAATCTCATTCGTCAAGAGATTCGTTTCCTGTGCCAGATTTCCAATCTCTGTTGCCACCACAGCAAAACCTCTTCCCGCCTCTCCGGCTCTTGCCGCCTCAATAGAGGCATTCAATGCCAGAAGATTTGTCTGGGATGCAATTCCACGGATTTGTTCACTTGCACCTTTAATCTTATCTGCCTGTCCGCTTGTCTCTTCCATTACCCTGTGTACCAGTTTGGAATTTTCATTGTTTGCAGAAGTCTTGTCCACTAAAACATCGAGCACTTCTACTCCCTGATGTTCAATCGTCTCCACAGAACCAGCCGCCTCAAAGAGCCGTCCCATATTCTCTTCCACGTTTTCAATAAGGTCACTGAGCTTGCCCACCTGCACACTTCCCTCGGTTGTCTGCTGTGCCTGTGTCGTTGCGCCCGCTGCCACATCTTCCACTGTTTTGGACAACTGCGAACTGCTGTCGCTTACTTCTGTGCAGATTCCGGAAAGTTCCTCTGACTGTCCCATCATTTTTTCTGCAACATCATGAATATTTGCAATCATTGCTGTAAGTTTTTCCTGCATATTCAAAAAGCTTGTGCTTATCAGTCCGATTTCATCCGGACGTTTAGCATATCGTTCAATCAAAGTCCGGTTTTTCATTGTAAGATTATACTGTGCCATCTGTTGGATTTCCGGTGCCAGTGCACTGATTGGTGCAAGTAACATCAGACGGATTCCCACTATCAACAGAATAATAATAA
>OIZI01000955.1_pt1 | contig 13274 bp, 10 predicted proteins | sample 1588441 | NCBI WGS metagenome assembly OIZI01 (sample SAMN03283284) | human gut metagenome | biome: human-associated habitat; material: feces | host: Homo sapiens | place: Peru | collected 2012
GTCCGGGAGCAGTTCGATGAACTGATCCCCCTGGGCATCGAATACGATGTGACCCCCGGTGTCAGCGCCTTCTGCGGGGCTGCCGCTTCCTTGAAGCAGGAGTTTACCCTGCCGGAGGTGAGCCAGACCGTCATCATCACCCGGCAGTCCGGCAAGACCCTGGTGCCGGAGAAGGAGAGCATCCGGTCCCTGGCCGCCCATCGGGCCACCATGTGCCTGTACCTGAGCACCCGGCTGACCAAGGAGCTCCAGCAGGAGCTTCTGGAGGGCGGGTACCCCGGGTCCACGCCGGTTGCCATTGTCTTCAAGGCCAGTTGGCCCGACGAGCGGATTTTCCACTGCACTGTGGACACCCTCCACAAGACGGTGACGGAAAACGACCTGACCCGGACCAGCCTGATTATTGTGGGGGACTGCATGGGGGAGAAGTACGCCAAGTCCTACCTGTATGATCCCAGCTACGACCGGCCCTTCCACGAGGCGGCCACCAAATGAAGCTGGCGGTGTTCGCCTTCACCCGCCGGGGCTGTGGGCTGGCCCAAGGGGCGAAAGAGATCCTGGATGCGGAGGAAGTGCGCCTGGTCACCATGGAAAAGTTCGGCGTTCCCGGCTTTGAGGCCTATCGGCCTCCCTTAAACCAATGTATGGAGCCCTATTTCCGCTGGGCGGATGCCATCTTGTTCATTGGCAGCACCGGCATGGCCGTTCGGGCCATTGCGCCCTGGGTGCGGGACAAAAAGACGGACCCGGCGGTGCTGGTGATGGATGAGGGCGGCACCTTCGTCATTTCCCTGCTCTCCGGCCACATCGGCGGTGCCAACGCCATGACAAGGCGTCTGGCGGAGAAAATGGGGGCCAGACCCGTCATTACAACGGCCACAGATGTGGAGGGGAAATTCTCCGCGGATACCTGGGCCACAGAGCAGGGCTGCCATATTTCGGACATGGAGCTATGCAAGGAGATTTCCGCTGCCATCCTGGAGCATCCGGTTCCCATCTGCGGGGAGTGCCTTCTTTTTCCACAGCTGCCTCCGGGCCTTGTGGAAAAAGAAGAGGGGAAGCTCGGCATCTATGTGGGCATCCACAACCGGAAGCCCTTTGAAAAGACGCTGATCCTGACGCCCAGAGTGCTGACCCTAGGCCTGGGCTGCCGGAGAGGCACCCCGAAAGAAGCCATTGAAGAGGCGGTCCGGGCGGTATTCCGGGAACATGACCTGAGAACCGAAGCCATCGCCCAGGTGGCATCCATAGATTTGAAAGCCAACGAGCAGGGGTTGCTGGACTACTGCGCAGAGCTTGGGATCCCTGTTGAATTTTTTACGGCGGAGGAATTGAAGGCCGTCCCCGGGGACTTTTCCCCCTCTGCCTTTGTCCAGTCTGTTACCGGAGTGGACAATGTGTGCGAGCGGGCTGCCGCACTGGCCGGGGGGACCCTCATCGTCCACAAAACCGCCCATAACGGCGTTACCGTGGCTGTGGCGGAAAAAAGAGGAGAAACAATACTATGAAATTATATGTTGTGGGCATTGGCCCTGGAAATATGGAAAACATGACCATGAAAGCCCATCGGGCCCTGGAAGACTGCCAGGTGATCGTAGGCTACCCTGTCTATGTGGACCTGGTAAAGGACAGCTACCCCGGCAAGGAGTTGCTGTCCACCCCCATGACTCAGGAGGCGGACCGGTGCCGCATGGCCATTGAGGAGGCCCGGAAGGGGAAGACCGTAGCCATGGTCTGCTCCGGTGACAGCGGCATCTACGGCATGGCCTCCCTGGTCTATGAGCTGCTGGGAGAGGACAAGGACGTGGAAGTAGAGGTGGTCCCCGGTCTCACGGCAGCTTGCAGCGGCGGCGCGGTGCTGGGAGCGCCCCTGACTCACGACTTTGCCGTCATCAGCCTTTCCGACCGGTTGACTCCCTGGGAAAAGATCGAAAGAAGACTGGACTACGCCGCCCAGGCGGACCTGTCTATTGTTATCTACAATCCCAGAAGTCACGGTAGACCCGATAACCTGAAAAAGGCCTGCGATATCCTCCTGAAGACACTGCCGGAAAATCGGCCCTGCGGCGTGGTCCGCAATATCGGAAGAGAGGGCCAGCAGAAGTTTTTGCTGACGCTGAAGGAACTGCGGGATTTTGAAGCGGATATGTTCTGCACCGTATTTGTGGGCAACGCCCAGACGAAAATCATTGGGGAGAATCTGGTGACTCCCAGAGGATACCGGGATGTATAAGCTTTGCGTTTTTGCCGGAACCTCCGAGGGGCGGCAGCTGGTGAAGTGGCTGGCCTCTTTTGAGGGCCTTTCCGTTACCGCCTGCGCCGCCACGGAGTACGGAGGAGAGCTGCTGGAAGAGATCCCAGGGGTCATAGTCTCCGCCAAACGGCTGGATGAAGGGCAGATGGAAGCCTTCTTCCGGGAAGAAAGCTTCCACTGGGTGATAGATGCCACCCACCCCTACGCCCCCATTGTTACAGAGAATATCCGTGCCGCCTGTACTGCTGCCGGGACCCGATATCTGCGCCTTCTGCGGGATGGGGGACTGCCGGAGGACTGCGTCTGTGTGGACTCCACTGCAGAGGCAGTCCGGTGGCTTTCCCATCGGGAGGAAAGGGTGCTGCTGACTGTGGGCAGCAAGGAACTGGCGGCCTACAAAGGACTGCCGGGCTTTTCGGAGCGGTACTATGCCAGGGTATTGCCGGTGACGGACAGCATCGAATTGTGCAAACAGGCCGGAGTGCCTACGGCCCACGTGATTGCCATGCAGGGGCCCTTTACAAAAGAGCTGAACGAGGCCATCCTCCACGCCACGGGAGCCGGGATCCTGGTGACCAAGCAGACCGGCACCAAGGGAGGCTTCTGGGAGAAGGTGGAGGCGGCAAGAGCGGCCGGTGCCCAGCTGCTGGTGATTGGCCGGCCGGACCATGTGGCGGGGCTGTCTTTTCAGGAGACGGCAGCCTTTTTGTGCAAGGAACTGGGGCTGACCGCCAAAAAGCAGGTGACCGTTGTGGGTATCGGCCCGGGAGACCGGGAGCACCGGACTCTGGCAGCGGAAAAAGCCATTGCCCAGGCGGACTGCCTCATTGGGGCAAAGCGAATGCTGGAGGCGGTGGCAGCTCCGGGCCAGACCCGGGAGGAACAGATCGCCCCGGAAAAGATTGTGGAGGCCATTGCCGCTCACCCGGAGTGCAGCCGGTTTGCCGTGGTCATGGCAGGAGACATCGGCTTCTACAGCGGTACAAAAAAGCTGCTGCCCTTGCTGTCTGGCTGTGATGTGACCTTAGAGCCGGGCATTTCCAGCCTGGTGACCCTCTGTGCAAAACTGGGAACCTCCTATGAGGATGTGACCCCCGTGAGTCTTCATGGAAGGGACGGGGACATTGCCCGGGAGCTTCGCCGTCATAAGCGGATCTTTGCTTTGGTTGGGGGAGAGAAGGGCATGGAGAACCTGTGCCGGACCCTGGTTGATGCCGGACTGGCGGAGGCCAAGGTCAGCGTAGGCGAGGCCCTGGGCTATCCCCAGGAGAAGATCACTGTGGGCACCGCCCAGGCTCTTTCGGAACAAACATTCCATAAACTCAGTGTGGCCCTGATCGAATGGGCGGGAGAAACCGTGGTCACCCAGGGGCTTCCCGACGAGACCTTTCAGCGGGGCAGCCACGAGAACGGCACCCCGGTGCCCATGACCAAGCGGGAGATCCGGGCGGCGGCTCTGGCCCATCTGGAGCTTACCGCCGATGCTGTCTGCTGGGATATTGGGGCGGGTACCGGCAGCGTGGCGATTGAAATGGCCCTTCAGGCCTATGAGGGCCAGGTGTACGCCATAGAAAAAAAGCCGGAGGCCTTGGCTCTCCTGGCGGAAAACACCGCCCGGCTCCATGTGACCAACCTGACAGCGGTGGAGGGCCTGGCTCCGGCGGCCTGTGAGAATCTGCCTGCCCCCACCCATGTGTTCATTGGCGGCAGTTCCGGCCAGATGGAGGCCCTGCTGACCCTGATCTGGGAGAAGAATCCCAAGGCCAGGATCGTGGCAACGGCGGTAGCCCTGGAGACTTTGGGGGAGCTGGCCCGCTGCGCCAAGGGCTATGGCGGCGAGGGTGTGTGCATCACCGCTGCCAACACAAGGGCGGCAGGACCCTACACGCTGATGCAGGGCCAGAATCCCGTCTATCTATTCACCTTCCCAGGGAGGGACAGCCATGAAGCATGAGCTTTTCTGCGCCATGCTGCTGGGATTTCTCCTGGACTGCCTGCTGGGAGATCCTCGGACCATTCCCCACCCGGTGGTGTGCATGGGTAAATTGATTTCCTGGCTGGAAAAGGCTTTCCGGGCTCTGTTCCCCAAAACAAGGCTGGGAGAGAACCTGGCCGGAGGCTGCATCTGGCTTGTGACTGTGGCCGTGAGCTTTCTGATTCCCTGGGGACTTTTGAAGCTGGCGGGGATGGTCAGTCCCTGGCTGCGGCTTCTGCTTCAGGCGATTTTCTGCTGGCAGGTGCTGGCGGCCAAGAGCCTTCGGCAGGAGAGTATGAAGGTCTATGAGGCGCTGAAAACCGGCACCATCGAGGATGCCCGCTACGCCGTCTCCATGATCGTAGGCCGGGATACCCAGGCCCTGGATGCGGATGCCGTCACCCGGGCAGCGGTGGAGACTGTGGCGGAGAACTGTTCGGACGGTGTGATCGCCCCCGTGCTCTATTTCGCCCTGGGCGGCGGCCCGCTGGCCTTTGCCTACAAGGCGGTGAACACCATGGACTCCATGCTGGGCTATGTGGAGCCGCCCTATCAAAATGTGGGCCTTGTCCCGGCCAGAATGGACGATGTGTGCAATTATCTCCCGGCCCGGATCAGCGGCATCATGATGCTTCTGGCCGGTGGACTTCTGGGGCTGAATTTCCGCAACGGCTGGAAGATCTTCCTACGGGACCGGTATAACCATGCCAGTCCAAACTCCGCCCAGACGGAGTCCGTCTGCGCCGGGCTCCTGGGCTTACGGCTGGCGGGGGATGCCTGGTACCACGGTGTCCTGCACAAAAAGAAATACATTGGGGATGCCCTGCGGCCCATTACGCCGGAGGACATCCCCCTGAGTGATCGGCTTATGTACGCCACGGCGGTGCTGACGCTGGCTATCTGCCTGATTCTGCTTTTGAGGTAATGCAATGCTCTATTCCACCCCAAATCCCCATGGTGGGGACCTTTATTCCCAAAAAATTTGCCTGGATTTTTCCGCAAACATCAATCCCTACGGCACTCCGGAGGCGGTGAAGCAGGCGGTAATAGACAGCGTTTCCGACCTGCGCCACTATCCGGACCCCTATTGCCGGGAGCTGGTGACAGCCATCAGTGAATTTGAAGGGGTCGGCAAGGAAAAAGTCCTTTGCGGTAACGGGGCGGCGGAGCTCATTTTCTCCTTCTGCAGAAGCCTGGGCCCGAAAAAGGCCCTGATCCTGGACCCCTGCTTCAGCGAGTACGAAACGGCCCTTCGTGCCTCTCAGTGCGAAGTGGCTCACTTTGCACTGAAAAAAGAGACGGATTTTCAGCTGAAACGGGATTTTCTTCCTTTTTTGGAAGGCTTTGATGGGGATGCCCTGATGCTTTGCAACCCCAACAATCCAACGGGCCAGATCATTTCCCGGGAAATGCTGGAGGAAATTCTGACCATCTGTGAACGCAGGAAGATGTTTTTGTTCATCGACGAATGCTTCCTGGACCTGACGGATGGAGGGGACTGCCTCACCATGAAGCCCTATTTGCAGACCCATCAGAATCTGTTCCTCCTAAAAGCCTTTACGAAGAGCTACGGCATGGCGGGGCTGCGGCTGGGCTATTGCCTTTGCGGGAATGCCTCTTTGCTCCGGACCATGGGACAGACCGTCCAGCCCTGGAATGTGTCCGTCCCCGCCCAAAAGGCCGGGGTGGCGGCGTTGAAACAGACCGCCTTTTTGGAAAAGGCGAAACAAACCATCCGGGAGCAGCGGACGGCGCTGACCGGAGGGCTTCGGGAACTGGGGCTGAGGGTCATTGGTTCCCACACGAATTATATTCTATTTTATTCTGACCGGGAGCTCCGGGAGCCTTTGCTGGAAAAAGGCATCCAGATCCGCTCTTGCGCCAATTACCCCGGCCTGGAAGCAGGCTGGTACCGCATCGCCGTAAAGCTGCCCCGGGAAAACGAGACCCTGCTGGCGGCTTTGAAAGAAATTTTGAGGTGATACCATGGCAATGAACATTATGATTCAGGGCACCATGTCCAACGCCGGCAAGAGCCTTTTGGCGGCGGGTCTGTGCCGGATATTCAAACAGGACGGCTACCGGGTAGCCCCCTTTAAGAGCCAGAATATGGCCCTGAATTCCTTCATCACCGAGGCTGGAGGCGAAATGGGACGGGCCCAGGTGGTCCAGGCCGAGGCGGCCGGGGTGAAGCCCGATGTGCGGATGAACCCCATCCTCTTAAAGCCCACCACGGATGTGGGCAGCCAGGTCATCGTAAACGGCCAGGCCATGGGGAATATGCGCGCTATGGAATACTACCGCCGGAAGCGGGAGTTCGTCCCTCAGATATTGGAAAGCTACCACTCCTTGGCCGCCGAAAACGACATCATCGTCATCGAGGGAGCCGGAAGCCCGGCGGAGATCAACCTGAAGCAGGAAGACATTGTCAACATGGGTCTGGCCCAGCTGGTGGATGCGCCCGTGCTGCTGGTAGGCGACATTGACCGGGGGGGCGTTTTTGCCCAGCTCTACGGCACGGTGGCCCTGCTGGAGGAGCAGGAGCGGGCCCGGATCAAGGGCACTGTGGTGAACAAATTCCGGGGAGACCGGGCCATTTTGCAGCCCGGTATTGAAATCCTGGAAAAGCTCTGCGGGGTCCCCGTGGCGGGAGTGGTGCCCTATATGCACCTGGATATCGATGATGAGGACAGCCTGTCCACCCGGTTCGACCGGGGGACCCCACGGAAGGATATCGACATTGCCGTGGTGAAGCTGCCGCGAATCTCCAACTTTACGGATCTGGCTCCCTTGGAGCGGATCCCCAATGTGTCCCTGCGCTACATCGAAAAGCCGGAAAACCTGATGGAGCCGGATATGATCGTCCTCCCCGGCACCAAGAGCACCATTGCCGATCTGCAATGGCTCCGGCAAAACGGCCTGGAGGCGGCGATCCTGCACGCCCAGGACCGGGGCAGTATCGTCTTCGGCATCTGCGGCGGCTACCAGATGCTGGGAGAGCGGATTTCCGACCCGGACCTGGTAGAAGCCGCCGGAGTTACCTCTATCCGTGGCCTGGGCCTGCTGCCCATGGAGACGGTGTTTCACGGGGAGAAGGTCCAGCGCCAGACCGAGGGCAGCTTTGGTCTGGTTCCGGGTCCATTGAGCAGCCTCTCCGGCCTCAGATACCGGGGCTACGAGATCCATATGGGCAGAAGCGAAGCTCCCCTGCCTCCCATCACGGCGGGAAACAATGTCTACGGCACCTATATCCACGGTGTTTTCGATGAGGCGGGCATTGCCCAGGCGATTGTCGCGGATCTCTGCCGCCGGAAGGGCCTGGACCCGTCGGAAGCCCAGACCTTCGACCCGGAGGCCTACAAACAGCGGCAGTACGACAAGCTGGCAAAGGGGGTCCGAGAGGGGCTCGATATGGAGTTTGTGTACAAGGTATTAGAGCGAAAAGTGTAAAAACAGTAAAAGCTGTCATTGCGAGACAGTGCGCACACTGTCGTGGCAATCTCCCGGATGAATGGGAAAACCTGAATCTTTAGACGAAAATGTCCGAAGACTTTGGGGATTGCCACACCAGTCTGCGGACTGGTTCGCAATGACAGCATTATTTTAGCTTTTTTGCGTTAAAACTCCGGAATAAATCCCTTATCCGCCGCTTCCTTCTCCTGGGTGAATCCCTCCAAGTCGTTCAGAAACATCCAGCTGAGGACCGCGTCGTATTCCTCGTCCGTGATCCGCCGGTCCAGAGGCGGCTGCTGGACCCCTACGGGGGTATATTGCCGCATGAGACTTACCAGAACCTCCCCGGGCCGGAAGGTTTCACCGATCCAGTCCAGGACCTTCAAAGAGTTCTCTACCTGGCCGGGAAGGATCAGGTGGCGGATGATGGTGCCCCGGATCACTCTGTCCCCCTGCCAGAGGACGGGGCCGGTCTGCCGGACCATTTCCCGGATGGCGGCCTTGGCAACCTCCGGGTAGTCCCCTGCCCGGGATAGTTGGGCCGCCAGGATGGAAGAGGCATATTTCATGTCCGGCAGGTAGATATCCACCAGCCCTTCCAGCTCCTTCAGCGTCTCCACCCGCTCATAGCCGCCGCAGTTATAAACCACCGGAACCGGAAGCTTTGGGCACAGGGCCGGAATCAGCGTGGGAAGAAACTGGGTAGGCGTCACGAGGTCGATGTTTTCCGCTCCTTGGCAGATGAGCGCTTCCATTGCCTGCCGCAGCTGGCCCGGATCCATAGGGGTTCCCACAGGGCCGGAGCTGATGGCCCCATTCTGGCAGTAGCGGCAACGCAGTGTGCAGCCGCCAAAGAAGACGGCTCCGCTGCCCCCCGCCCCTGCCAGGGCGGGCTCTTCCCATTTGTGGATCATGGTTTTGGCCACCAACGCGGTATCCGGGCAGCGGCATACCCCTTTTTGTCCCTGGGTCCGGTCCACGCCGCACATCCGGGGGCAGAGGGTGCAATTGCTGTAGTCCATAATATGACTCCTTTGCTTTTCTACCGGGTATTCTAGCATTTTTTCGAAAAACACGCAAGAGGCGCTTTACCCCGGTGCCGAATTATGTTATCATACAAAGAAAACGGAACCAAATGCGAAGGAGAAACCCAATGCTGCTGAAAAATCAAGTTTACGAGGCGGAAATCACGGACTATACCACGGAAGGACAGGGAATTGCCCACATTGAAGGGTGTGCTGTGTTCATCCCCAATGCCATCGCCGGGGAGAAGGTCCTGGTGCGTATCGAGAAAGCCCGGAAGACCTGGGCGGCGGGGAAAATCACCCAGATCCTGGAAAAATCCCCCCACCGGGTGAACCGGGAGTGCCCTGTGGCGAAGAAATGCGGCGGCTGTGACTTCTGGCATATGGACTACGAAGAGGAATGCCGACTGAAGGCCCAACGGGTCAAAGACTGCTTGAATCGCATCGGCGGAGAATCCATCGATGAGATGCCCATCCTGGCGGCCCCTACCTGCCTGGGCTACCGGAACAAGGCCCAGTATCCTGTAGCCAGCGAAAAAGGCCGGGCCTATGCCGGATTCTTCCAGGCGGGGACCCATCAGGTGGTGGAAAATGACCGCTGCCGGATCCTGCCGGAGGAGACGGACCGGGTCAAGGATATTGTTATGAGTTATGTAAACAAATATCAGGTTCCCGTATACGATGAGCTGACGGGACGAGGCCTCCTGCGGCATATCTATGTCCGCCGGGGGGCGGTGTCCGGCCAGATCCTGGTCTGCCTGGTGGTCAATGGCGACGGCCTGCCCAAAATCTCCACCCTGATCGACAGCCTGAAAGCGGTGCCGGGTTTTGCCACCCTGGTCCTCAGCGTCAATACCAAGAAGGGGAACGCCGTCCTGGGGGACAAATTCCTCACCCTCTATGGCCCTGGGTATATAGAAGATACCCTCTGCGGCCTGTCCTTCCGCCTGTCCCCCCGGTCCTTCTACCAGGTGAACCATCACCAGGCCCAGCGGCTCTACGAGTCTGCCATCTCTTTGGCAGAAATCGGCAAAGAGGACCTGGTGCTGGACCTCTACTGCGGCGTGGGCACCATCACCCTGGCTATGGCTACTGCCGCCGGAAAGGTCCTGGGCGTGGAGGTCATCCCCCAGGCCGTGGAGGACGCAAAGGACAACGCGGCCCGGAACCACATCGAGAACGCCGAATTCTTCTGCGCCGATGCCGGCACTGCCGCCCTGAAACTGGAAGCGGAGGGCATCCACCCGGATATCATTACCGTAGACCCGCCCAGAAAGGGCCTGAGCCTGGATGCCATTGAGGCCATTGCCAAGATGTCCCCCAAGCGTCTGGTCTATATCTCCTGCGACCCGGCAACCCTAGCGCGGGACGTGGCCTTGCTGAAAGAGCGGGGCTTTGAAGTAAAGAAGGCCCTGTGCGCGGATCTGTTCCCGAGGTGCAGCCATGTGGAGACGGTAGTTCTTTTGTCCCACAAAAAAGCCGACAGTTATATCCACATTGATGTGGAGTTTGGAGAGGGCGAGGGCAAGATTCCGGTAGATAGTATTGCTAAAAGAGCCGAAGCGTACAAGCCCAAAGAAAAAGTGACCTACAAAATGATTAAGGAGTACATAGAAGCGAAATACGGCTTCAAGGTACATACCGCATATATCGCAGAGGTAAAGCGAAATTTGGGATTGCCGATGTATGATGCTCCTAATGCGGTAGAAGAATTGAAACAGCCGAGGAAACATCCGACACCAGAAAAGGTAGAAGCAATCAAAGATGCACTTCGTTATTTTGCAGTGATATAAAACTTTACTTACAATCGAATATTTCTTACATAGCCGTTTATTCATTTATTTGAGTAAGCGGCTTTTTTCATCCCTATTTTTCGGAATAGGGATATTTTTTGTAGAAGGAGGAGGTTTATTTGAACACGCAAATCATCGCCATCGCCAACCAGAAAGGCGGCGTTGGCAAAACAACAACCTGTGCGAACTTGGGAATAGGTCTGGCACAGGCCGGAAAGAAAGTGCTTCTGATCGACGGGGACCCGCAAGGAAGCCTGACAATCAGCTTGGGAAATCCGCAACCAGACAAGCTGCCATTTACACTGTCGGATGCAATGGGCAAAATTCTGATGGATCAGCCTATACGCCCCGGAGAAGGTATTCTGCATCATGCAGAAGGCGTTGACCTGATGCCTGCGGATATTCAGCTTTCCGGTATGGAGGTTTCTTTGGTAAACGCCATGAGCCGTGAAACGATTTTACGGCAATATCTGGACACACTGAAGGGACAATATTCCCATATCCTGATTGACTGTCAGCCCTCGTTGGGGATGCTTACGGTCAATGCGCTGGCGGCTGCGAACAGGATCATAATTCCCGTTCAGGCAGAGTATCTGCCCGCCAAAGGGCTGGAACAGCTTCTATCTACGGTCAGTAAGGTGAAACGGCAGATCAATCCAAAGCTCCAGATTGACGGTATCCTGCTGACGATGGTGGATAACCGCACCAACTTTGCCAAAGAGATTGCTGCTTTGCTGCGGGACACCTATGGAAGTAAAATCAAAGTCTTTGGAACGGAAATCCCCCATTCTGTCCGGGCAAAGGAAATTAGCGCAGAGGGAAAAAGTATTTTCGCCCATGACCCTGGCGGCAAGGTGGCAGAGGGGTATCGAAATCTGACGAAGCCTGCAAATAAAAAGTCAAGCCCTCAAGCGGACTTGACAAAAGAAAATATCGCAGGCAGCAGGCAGAGAAAAGCACAACACCAAAAGGCCGCCGCGAATGCGCCGACCTGAAGATCCAGATTACAGTTGGTTATTTCGTGTGATGCAGGCCTGTGGAATCCATATCTACAGGCGGCAGATCCTCTAGCGAAGAGAAGTATGCCATCACCTTGCCGTAATAACGGCGCAGAAATTTATTGCCCGCAGCTGTCATGTAAACATAGTACGGCTTGCCCTCGGCGCGCTTCTTGTCCATGAACTGGAAAACCGGTTCGTCTGCCGGAGCACGCTGCAGATGTACTTTTATAATGTTGAACAGCGTTCTGCGCAGATATGGAGAGCCACGCTTGGTGGTTCTATTGCTGCGAGAGCAGTAATCGCCCGATTCGCTCGGTGCAGGGTCAATGCCTGCAAAGGCAACCAGCGACTGTTTGCGCTCAAAGCGGCGCACATCACCGATCTCCGCCATGAGCTGCGGTCCAAGAGATTCACCAACACCGTACATTTCCATGACGACAGAATATTCCGGAAGTTGAGATGCCAACTTGTTCATCTCGCTGCGATACGTTTCAGCACTGCGAGAGATTGCTGTGAGCTGATTTGCAGCTTCTTGAACGAGCGTTTTCGTGACAGATGTTTTCTGCACCAGCACAACGGCGGACTTTGCCAGAGCGTATACCTCGGCAGCTTTCTCCGTGCTGAACTGATAACGGTTTCGCTTGCACCACTTGCGGTAACGCTCGGTAAAAGCGTTCAAACTGCCGCTGCAAACGCAATCAGTATGCCAGAAATCATGTGTAAAATCCACCCACTTCTGGGTGCCGTCACTGCGTACAGGACTGTCAAACAGCTTGCGGATACCGGGAAAAGACTGTTCCTGGAGTGCGATAAGGTTGTTTGCGGTAGCGGTTTTCTGCTTGATTGCCAGCTGAAACTGACGGTTCATAGTTTTCAAATCGTATCGAATCGTATCCATAGGAGTATAATCACGCAATTCGCTCCAATTGTCAAGAGCATATTTGGCGATCTTCATCGCATCTGCCTTGTCTGTCTTGACCTTGCGGAGAGAGTTGTTGCCGTACTCCTTGATGAGCAAAGGATTGACCGCTGAAACGTAAATCCCGGCCTCGTGGAGAACCTTGGCGATGCCCTCGTAGTAACGTCCGGTGTGCTCCATGACTACTCGTGTTTCGCCCGCAATGGATTTGAGCTGTTTTGCCAGAGCAGCCAGCTCCTCGGCGCTGTGGCGCACATCGAATGGCAGTTTTACCACCTCGCCAAAAGGACGAAGTACGGCCACGGTACTCTTGCTGCTGGAAACGTCAATGCCTGCTGCGTTCATGTTCATCACTCCTGAAAAAATTTGCAATGGACAGAGCCATCTTTACCCATTGCCGATTCTATCTGTTTGGTGACACGAACACGCGGTTCTACCTGCACAAATCGAATGCTGCGAACAGGAGGATGGCTGACTGACTTCGCAACGGGCACGAAGCCCTTGGAGGCTAGGGTCAGACCATTACCTTCCTATTCTAACAGCTTAAGCAACGAGATGTCTCGGCTCGTAGCTGGCTGCCACTTTTCCGAGGCAAATATATTGTAACAGGAGGTGTTGAAACTTGAAAAGCAGCGCGAAAAAAGTAGAGCTGGCATCGGTAGATGATCTGTTTTCTACGGAGGAGAGCCGTGCCGATGCTCAGAGAGAAAAAGTAGTAGAAATCCCGCTGTCGGAACTGCACCCGTTCAAAGGGCATCCATTCAAAGTCAAGGATGACGAAGCCATGATGGAGACCGCAGACAGTATCAAGCAGTATGGCGTTCTGGTTCCGGCGATTGCTCGACCGGACCCGG
>OIZI01000956.1_pt1 | contig 13273 bp, 8 predicted proteins | sample 1588441 | NCBI WGS metagenome assembly OIZI01 (sample SAMN03283284) | human gut metagenome | biome: human-associated habitat; material: feces | host: Homo sapiens | place: Peru | collected 2012
TCGCTATTCGCGTCAGGTTATTCCTCGCTATGCATAAAAATTCAAGAGTAAAATCAGACAACGATTGAATCAGTGTTTCCCTAAATATGAATTGGTCAGACATAAAGGAGCTAATATGGCAATTCTGGAGCAGGCGTCCGTTCTGACGGATGCGATCCGTCCGGTCCCGGCAAAGGAGCTGGAACAGCGGCTGGAAAAATTTCGGAAACTCATGGATGCACGTCATCCGGACTGGGAGATGGCGGTCATCAGTCACAAGGTAGCGATGTACTATTTCACGGGGACGATGCAGGAGGGAGCGCTCATCATCACTCCGGCGGATGCGGTCCTGTGGGTGCGGAGAAATTTCGTGCGCGCTTCGAATGAGTCTCACTTCAGTGATATCCGCCCGATGCGAAGCTTCCGCGAGGCGGCGGCTCTTTATCCGCATGTCCCGCAGGTGATCTATGTGGAAACGAAGAAGACCACACTGGACTGGATGAAGCTCTTCCATAAGCATTTTCCTTTTGAGACGGCGCTTCCACTGGATGATGTCTTGCAGGATCTGCGTCTTCGGAAAAGTGCCTATGAAATCACGCAGATGGAGCGTTCGGGAAGTATCCATGAGACGGTCTTGGATGTCGTCGCACCGAAGCTGATCCATGCGGGCATCAGTGAGGCGGAGCTTGCCATCGAGATCTACAAGGAAATGGTGATCCGCGGTTCTCATGGTACGGCGCGCTTCAATCAGTCTCTGGGGGAAGAGGCCGTCGGGATGGCGTCCTTCGGTAAGAGTGGTCTTGTCCGCACGGGGTTTGACGGCCCGGGAGGTACGGATGGGACCTGCATCGCGGTGCAGTCCATCGGGAATGCTTTCCGCCGCTTGAAAGAGGGACGGCTCGTCTATCTCGATATTCCCTGCGGCTTTGATGGCTATCATACAGATAAGACGGTGGTCTACTACTTCGGGGAACTGGCGAAGAATCCGGAGGCGGATGCCATTCTCAAGGCGCAGGAGGAGTGTCTTCGTCTGGAGGAGGAGGTCATCTCTTTGATGAAGCCGGGGGAATCGATCGAGAATCTGTATCTAAAACCGATGGAAAAGTTTCAAAATATATATGGGGATGACTTCATGAACGGGGGCAAATTCCTCGGACACAGCATCGGGCTCGTGATGGATGAAGCGCCTGCTCTGGCAAAGGGCTTCAAGGAGGTGCTCGAGCCCGGTATGACGTTTGCGGTCGAACCGAAAATCGCGCTCCCTGGGCTCGGCATGGTCGGGACGGAAAACACCTATGTCATCACAGAAAAAGGCGCACGCTCTCTCACGGGGCGGTCGTATCCTTTGAGAGAAATCCACGGCTGAGCCGGGATCCTTTTGAATTTCCCATAAAAAACGCCATGCGGATCCGTCGGGATCTGCATGGCGTTTTTATTGAAAGCCGTATTCTCTTAGTCATCCTCGTCCAGCCACTCGACCTTGCCTGTTTCTATATCGTATACAGCGCAGGCGACCTGCTCCTCTCGGAGCAGAGGATCCTTTTCCGCGGAAAAGGCCGCGCGGATCTCCTTGCCGGCGCAGAGGACATTCAGATGGCAGGCCGCACGAGGATCTTTTTCCTCACCGATGGCTTCCCGGATGGTATCTACGATGTAGCGGATGTGTCCGTCGGCTTCGCCATGGAGCGCGGCCTGCACGGCGCCGCAGCCGGTATGGCCAAGGATGACGACGAGGGGCGTCTTCAAATGGGATACGGCATATTCGATGGAGCCGAGCTGGTGGGCGTCGATCACATTTCCAGCGATGCGGATGGTGAAAAGCTCACCTAGACCACAGGAGAAGATGACTTCGGGGATGACGCGGGAGTCCGCACAGGTGATGACCACAGCGCGGGGAGACTGCCCAGCGGTCAGGGCGAGACGTTTCTCCGGGGAGATGTCTCCGGCAAAAGCACCGCTCTTTACATACGCGGCATTTCCTTCTTTGAGTGTTTGCAAAACAATTTCTGATGTATGCACAGCTGCCTCCTTGTCCTTGACTACATGCTTATATACTACACCTTTTTATTCCCCCTGCAAAGGAAGCGGCAGAACCAGCGGTGCGAAAAAGGGCATAAAAAAACATCCGGAAAAGGCTTCCCAGCTATACCCGATGCAGGCGGAGCTCGGAATCGGTGACGGTCGTCCATGGGCACCGAAGTGCGGGAGGGCCTGTGCTATCGTCGGAACCCGGCCTCGCAGAGGACAGGGAAGTGGAAAAGCCATGCTTCCGGATATTCATTTTTTCTTACTTGTCAGCCTAAAATGGGCATCGGCAGCAGGCTGTACGCTTCCGCTGACCCATCCGATGACGCACGGTGCATATGGCAGATCTGCCCCTTCCGGTCCGGCCCTCCCTGTGATCTCGTAGCGCTTAGAGAATTCTGGAAATCGGAGAAACCGTCCATCCGGGGAACATGTTCAAATATGTCCATACTTCATGACTATATGGTACTACGTTCTAGAGAAAAATGCAAGAGGGAAAAGGCAGATAACGCAATATATAGTCCATTCATGGATCATACGAATAGCGAAGATACCATTTTCGCAGTAAATACAGAAGCTCAGATGATGTATACTGCCCGGTGAGTGAGTAAGATCGGATGATCTGTTTTTCATCTACGGCGATAGATTTCTATGATACTATATAGAAAAGCTCTTACATATCTATTGGCTTCTCAGAAAGGAAAAGGCAATGACCCCTATGACTGAAATTGAAAAATTAAAAGATGGCGTGTACGAGAAAGTCATGTCGCGGCGCTTTGCTGAAGTGCTGAAAGAGGCACTGGCCGAGGATCAGGTGCGTGCAGAAGAGGAAGATGTGGATGCTGAGGAAGCCGTGGGCTATCTCTCTTCGTATTTGCAGCAGGTGATACGACTCTGTCTGAAGGACATCGCGGACAGGGATGAGGAGGACAGCGTCGACCACCAGCTGGCACTCACGAATGAACTCATTGCCTCCCTTGCAAAGAAGACAGAAGAGCTTGGATGCGGTCAGGAGGTGGCGAATGCACCATTTCTGCTGAGATCCTTAGAGCATAAGAAAAATACACTCCTGCCTCGCCGGTGGGAGCGGCCGGCGACATCACTCACGCGATCATTTCTTTTCACCAATTCTAAGAAGGATGTCTCGATGGTACACGAGCTCACAAAGGAGATCGCATCCTCTGACCGTATTGATTTTCTGATCTCCTTTATCCGTTTCTCCGGCCTTCAGCTGCTTCTCCCCGCACTGCGCCTTTTCACAGCCCGCGGCGGACACCTGCGCATCGTGACGACGACATATATGGGAGCGACGGATCCGAAGGCGATCGAGGTGCTTGCGTCTCTGCCCCATACAGAAGTACGTATTTCTTATGATGTGAAAGAAACCAGACTGCATGCCAAATCATACATGTTCTATCGGGAGAGTGGTTACTCCACAGCCTACATCGGCTCATCGAATCTTTCCCACGCTGCCATCGCAGAAGGGATGGAGTGGAATATGAAAGTGACGGCACAGGACCAGCCGCACATCATCGATAAAATGAGCGCGACCTTCGAGACCTATTGGCACTCCGAGGATTTCACCTCCTACGAGCCCCAAAAAGATGAGGAAAAACTACGTCGCGCTATCGATAGGGAACGCGGGCGGAGCAGCGGGACAGATGCCTCCTCCTATGCTTTTGACATCCAGCCGTACCCCTACCAGCAGGCGATACTGGATGCACTTGATACAGAGCGGCACGGCAAAGATCGCTGGTACAATCTTGTCGTCGCCGCTACAGGCACGGGAAAGACAGCGATCTCCGCCTTCGACTATCGCCGATTTGCCGCCTCGAGAAAAGAAGGGACGCGCCTCCTCTTCATCGCTCATAGGGAAGAGATCCTGAAACAAAGCCTCTCCTGCTTCCGTCAGGTCATGAAAGATCCCGATTTTGGTGCGCTCGCAGTCGGAGGACATCGGGCAAGTCACGTGGAACACCTCTTCATGTCCATTCAGACACTGAACAGCCAGCGTTTCTTTGAAAAAATGGATCCCTACTACTATGACATGATCATCGTCGATGAATTCCATCATGCAGCGGCAAGATCCTACCAGCACCTTCTCACACACTTTCATCCGAAGATCCTCCTCGGCCTCACAGCTACGCCAGAGCGTATGGATGGGGGAGACATCCTCTCCTATTTCGGCGGACACATCGCCGCAGAAATACGCCTGCCAGATGCCATCGAGCGGCGCCTTCTCTGCCCTTTTCACTACTTCGGCGTCACAGATCCGGTGAGCCTTGCGGAGATCAAGTGGACAGGCGGAGAGTACGACGCGAGCGAGCTAGAACGTCTCTACACCGCAGAAGGCGCACTGGCCAGCCAGCGCGCCCGCGCCATCGGAGACGCCCTCCTTCGCTACACCGCAGACATTCGCGACGTGAAAGCACTCGGCTTCTGCGTCTCGAAGAAGCACGCGCATTTCATGGCAGACTACTTCAATCAGCACGGCATACCTGCCCTCGCACTCGATGCAGATACACCGGCAGCAGAAAGAAATGCAGCGCGGGTACGCCTCGCAGAAGGGGAGCTTCGCATCCTCTTCGTCGTAGACCTCTTCAATGAAGGCGTCGACATCCCGTCCGTGAATACCGTACTCTTCCTAAGACCGACGAACAGCATGACCGTCTTCCTCCAGCAGCTCGGGCGCGGCCTGCGCCTTTCGAAAGGGAAAGACTGCCTCACCGTCCTCGACTTCGTCGCACAGGCAAGCCGCAAGTACGACTTCTCCCGCCGCTTCGCATCGCTCCTCGGCAAGCATCACGTCATCATCAAGAAAGAAATCCAAGAGGGATTTCCTCACGTACCGAAAGGCTGCGCCATTCAGCTCGAAGAGAAGGCACAGAAATGGGTACTCGAAAACATCGCCAGCCGCCTTCGGAAAAATGAATACTACATCGAGATGGTGAAAGAACTCTACGCTGCCACCGGCAAGCGGCCGACCCTCTCCGATTTCTTCCGCGCGACCCAGGTAGAGCCCGCCGTCTTCTACAATGGCACGCGCACCTATACGCGCCTCCTCATGGACGCAGAGATCCTTCCCGCGCTCCCCGTGACCGACCTCGAAGAAGCCCTCCGCAAATCCATGAAGCGCACCCTCACCATAGATTCACCGCGATGGATCTCCTTCCTGCGGCGTGCTTATGAAAACCTGCCGATAAACCTCACTCCCATGGAAAAGAAATACCTGCGCATGTGGGCGATCACCCTCTTTCCCGATGGGCAGAAGGACAGCCCGAAAGACCCCGCCCTCGCCATCACCCTTTTGGCGAAAGAAACAGCCCTTAAGCAAGAGATCACCGAACTGCTCGACTTCCTCTATGAACGCATCGATATCATTCCCCAAAAGGCAGAGCTTCCCTATCCCTTGGCCCTCGAAGTCTACGATAGCTACACGCGCGACCAGCTTTTCGCAGCCCTCGGCTTCGCCAAGCCGGCCAGCATTCGCGAAGGCGTGAAATATCTGGACCATACGAACAGTGACACCGTCACACAGCCGACAGATGTCTTCCTCGTGACACTCAATAAGTCGCAAAAGGAATTCTCTGACACCACCCTCTACGAAGACTACTCTATCGACCGCCACCTCTTCCACTGGCAGAGCCAGTCCACCACCACGCCCGAGTCCAAGACAGGACAGCGCTATCTTTCTCAAAGAGAAAGAGGCGGCATCGTCCTCCTCTTCGTCCGAAGCGCCAAGCAGGATACCTACGGAAATGCCATGGCCTACACCTTCTTAGGCAGCGCAAAGATCGTCTCCCACGAAGGCTCCCAGCCCATCAGCATCATCTATCGCCTCGATCATCCCATTCCCGCGAAATATATCACAAAGACCGATAGCAGCGGCGTGCTGTGAAATCAAGAAAACACAGATCCCATTTTCCATATACAAACCGTGTAAAACTAGGAATTTACGCGACGGTATTTTATGGAGAGGGGAATCCTCCCGGGCGCTGAAAGCCACTTTTGTACTCCTTCATGCATAGACCTATAGGAAAGGAGAGCAGAGCGGGCTGACGGTGGATCCGATTTCCCTTCTTCCGCTCGAAAGCGTGCTAGCCGTCGGAGAGCGTAAGAAACACAAATCATTTAAAGACGCAGCAGGTCGGAATGATCTCATGCAGGATTCGGCTCGCGGGCAGACCCTAGAGCGAAGTTTAGCCGTACTTGTACGATATGAACCGTGAAATGCGCTGGTGCCAGATTACAGGGGATTCCTCCATGGATACTTAAAACTTGCTGCGCTTTTGCTTTGGGCAGCGCCTCTTTTCGTTGGAAGAGGCGCACTTTTTTCTTTCTTGATATCATCTAATGAATGGTGAACATTGCGATTAGCCAATATTTGACTGATATTGACTAAGAAGTGTATCATGCAGAAAGAAGTATTATTACCAATGGGTATCTAAAAAATAATTAATGATTATTGAATTAGCGAATATATATGATATAATTAGCTTAACTACCATAAGCATTAGAAGAAGTGACGCTAATAATTAAATAAACTTTAAATGCTTTACCTGAGTAAGCAGGGATCCATGGGAGAGATGGTAGGTTTTAATTTTTTTTAGAAAGAGGGGTATTCTATGAAGAAGAATAATTACCGAATTTTGGTGGCTGCAGCCATGTTGACAATTCTGGGGGGGGCAACGCAAGCTGCTACAACGTATACCCTTGATGGTATTGAAGTCGATGCCGATCGCCAAATAGATAGATTTGGCAATACCATCACGGAACAGTCTTATTATCGCACAGGGGGAGACGTTAACGTCATAGATAGTGTACAAATTGAGCAAAGGCATTATTCAACAATTACCAGTGCAGTAAAGAATTTACCAGGGGTACAAGTCAACTCTATCGGCTATCATGGAGGAGAATATGGCGCAGGCACTCAGTATAATACAACGGTTACAATTAATGGTGATGAACATGTTGTAATTTGTCTTGATGGTCGTAGAATTGATAATGCGGTAAGTGGGGTAATGTCATCGGAATCAACGAATCATACAAATGCATTAGCAAATCTAGATCAAGTAACTAGCATTGATAATATTGATAAAATTGAGGTTATTAAAGGGCCTGGGGCATCTGTTTATGGAGCTGATGCTACTGGTGGCGTAATTAACATAATTACCAAAAAAGGGGCACTTAAGCCACAAGCTTCAATAGATTTAGCAACTGGTTCATGGGGACATCATGTTTATAGAGCCAATATGTCAGGTTCTTCTAGTGATGGTAGCACGAGATATTTTATTTCGGCTATGAGAGATATGGGGGGAGATACGCATTATTATGACCAAATGACTGGTAAAAATTATACAAATCATGGCACAGATTTTAAGGATGATGCAGTTAATATTAGATTGGATAAATATTTTAATGATACACATCGTTTAACATTTTCATACAATTATACGGGGGCAAATGATGGATATCCAATTACACCTCCTGATTATAGATATATGAATCCAACTGATTGGAAACGGATCAAGGATGCTGTTGCACAAAAGAAACGTGGAGATATCGCAGTCCCTGGATATAGAAATGATTGGTATATCAACGGATTTAAGAGAACGTACACAGCGCACCTGAATAATGATTTTGATCTCTCGTATTCATTTGCAAAAGAAAATGAGATGGAAAGTTTTGTTCGGGTGTATAAACAATCGCATAAATATTGGAATTCTTGGGGACCTTCAGATAGTGCAGTTTGGCCAAATAAGCCAATTCCTACGCCATGGGACCCTGAATGGAATGATTATGTCAATGCTAAAAGAGTAACAAAAAATTCATCTCGAAGCAAAAATTATGATTTTAACCGAGGAATGCAGCTACAACTTGGGAAATCTTATGGTAAGCACGACATTTTAACAGGATGGACTTTTGATAAATCTCGTCATGAAAGTTTTAGAGTAAGCTCTACGACGGGAAGAGAAACGTCTACAAATGTAAAACAAACGACTATAGATGGTTATTTGCAAGATAAAATTCATGTGAATAACAAGTTTGAAATAGCGCCATCTCTTAGATATCAACATGCAAATGCGGTTAGTACAACTAGTGAGAGTGGGAAGGTTACTAATGGGGGCAGTGCATTTTCTAAGGTGACAGCTGCCGTTAATGCGCAGTATCTTATTAATGATGGATTTAGTATTTTTGCGGGTTGGACACAAATAAATAGACCGTTGCTTCCTAATGATTACAAGTCAAGCTCTATGCTTTATGAAGATCAAAAGCTCGAAAATGATAAAGGGAGTGCATATACTATCGGTTTAAAGAAACGAATTTCGGATAGAACCAATGTCTTTGCCAATTATGATTATACAGATATGTCTAATGCGGTTTGTAGACAGTCCGTATGGGATGATAAAATCGGAGACTGGGATACTAAATCGGTTAATGCAAAGCAAAAAAGAAAGGCGTTTAATTTAGGAATTAATCAAAAAATCGATCAGCATTGGGGGTTAGGATTATCTTATTCAACCATTGATGAACAGTGGACAGCGAAGAGAGGCATGAAATTCCAGCCAGGTTTAGGAATTGATTCAATGCTTATTAATGCATATTTGAATTCAACTAGACCTAAAAATAAGTATATCGCAGATCTTACGTATTCTTCTGGAAAATGGTTTTCTTCTTTGACTACCACGATTTATAGCGGTATGGATGATAGATACTTTACGTCTAATAGGTTTGTTATTTTGGACTGGACATTGAATTACAATGTCTCAAAAGATTGGTCTGTTTATGCGACGGTAGACAATCTTACTAATGAGGGATATGAAGTTAAATTCCATCCCTATGTTGGTAAAGGTGCTTATGCTATGCCTGGCAGAAGTTTTATGCTTGGCGCAAAATGTAAGTTTTAATAGGATGTTGTAATAAATACAGAGAAGTTTGAATAACTCAAACTTCTCTGTATTTATTATATAAAAGAGGGAGAGCATGAAAAAAAGAAAAAATGTATATACAACAGGGATTGTAACTTTATTTATTATAGGAATAGGGCTTTATCAATACAATGTACAAGCACCTCAAGAATATGAGTCCTCGAATAATCTTGCTTTATCAAAAGTATCAAATTATCCACAAAATGTACAATATCCACAAAATGTACAAACATATGATTCTGAAGGTCATCCGCAAGTTATGACATTTTATTGTAAACCAACTAGGGTTATAGTTAGTGAGCGCAATTCCTTAGAAACCATATTGTCACTAGGAGAAGGAGATTGCGTTATAAATGCATCTCTACAAAAAAATAGCCAAGCTTATAAAGAGTTGAGTAATAAATATCCTGATGAAATAAAAAAGGTTCATTTTTCTGGAGCTGCTGAATTGAATACTGAATCTTCTTTAGCGCAAAGGCCAGATTTTATATTAGGATGGAAGTCAACTTTTACTTCCGTATTCAGAAAATCAACGCATTGGTGGAATTCCCGAGGAATTAAAACATATGTGGTAGCTACTTCTAATCATTTATTATCTCAGGGAACGATTGAGGAAGAGTGTAAATTCTTAGATGATATGGGGCGGATTTTTTCTCATAAAGATAAAACAGATCAGATGATCAAAGAAATTCATCAAGAATTGAACAGTGTAAAAAATGAAAAGGAAGATCGAGAAAAACAGGTAGTAATGGTGATAGAAAAAAATAGAAATGGTTTTTTTAATTATGATTCTGGATGGCTAGTAGGCGATATGGTTCAACAATTGGGTGGCTATATGCCTGTAAAAGAGAGAACTGTTAGTAGTGAAGAGTTGATCAAATTAGATCCAGATGTGATTTTTGTTGTTTATTTTAGCGACGAAATGAAACAGGATATATATGAGACTTTTTCATCTCCAATGTATAGTTCGCTAAAAGTAGTAAAAAACAATAGAATATATCCGATTTCTTTGTATGATATGTATGCTACTGGAGTTAGAACAGTAAATGGTATTCAACTGATTCGAAATGGTTTGTATCCAGATTTGTGATCTGAATGACATGAAAAAGTGAAGCCAATTGTTACTCTGACCTATCTTGCTTCTATTGTGGACTAGCAGGATGGCGCAAAAATGTTATGAGTATGAGTATATATGGTTTGCGCAGAAAATTATGGGTATATTGTATGATGTGAGTGTACGGGCAATAAAACAATAAATCTATAGAATTTTTAATGATAGAGAATTCCAGAAGGAAGCAACATTATTTTATCTCGGTCATCTGATGGAATTAACGTGGGAATTAACGTCTTGGGCAGCATTTCGGAAGGGGCAGTCATTTTCATTTCCCTTTCCTTGCCCCGTATGGTAAAATATAACAGTCATACTGACATGAATAATAAAGAACAGAGAGGCGAAACTTATGGCTCATTGCAATGAAAATTATCTGAATCTTCAGGGTGCATACCTGTTTGCGGAAGTCCGCAAGAAGCAGGAGGCGTATAAAGCCGCGCATCCGGATGCGAATATCATTTCCCTTGGTATCGGTGATGTGACGCAGCCGCTGGCTCCGGTCGTGATCGAAGCGATGAAGAAGGCTGTCGAGGAAATGGGACATGTGGAGACGTTCCGCGGCTATGGTCCGGAGCAGGGCTATCTCTTCCTGCGTGAAGCGATCGCGAAGCATGATTTCCAGGATCGCGGATGTGATATTTCCCCAGACGAGATCTTTGTCAGCGACGGCGCAAAGTGCGATGTCGGCAATATGCAGGAGATCTTTGCAGAATCGGATATCGTCGCGATCACTGATCCGGTGTACCCGGTCTATGTGGACAGCAATGTCATGGCGGGCAGAAGCGGTAAATATGTCCGCGGGGCGTATGAACGCTTCGAATATCTGCCGTGCTATGAAGAATGCGGCTTCAAGGCAAATCTGCCGTCTCATGATCCGATGATCATTTATCTGTGCTCGCCGAATAACCCGACCGGCTCTGCGCTGACGAAGAAGGATCTGACGGTATGGGTACGCTATGCGGAGCAGACGGGCTCTGTCATTTTCTTCGATGCTGCGTATGAAGCATTTATCACGGAAGATGACGTGCCGCACAGCATTTATGAGATCGAAGGGGCGAAGAAGGTCGCTATCGAGTTCCGTTCGTACTCGAAGACGGCTGGCTTCACCGGTGTCCGCTGCGGGTACTGCGTCGTTCCGAAGGAGCTGATGCTGGAGACGAAGAAGGGTGAGAAGATCTCGGCAAACCAGCTGTGGGATCGCCGCCAGTGTACGAAGTTCAATGGCTGCTCTTACATCGTACAGCGCGGCGCAGAAGCGATCTATACGGAAGAAGGTCAGAAGCAGATCCAGGAAACGCTGGATATCTATAGAAAGAATGCGAAGGTCATCCTCGAGGGCGCGAAGGAAGCAGGACTTGCCGCTTGCGGCGGCGTGAACAGCCCGTATGTATGGCTGACGGTGCCGGAAGGCATGACGAGCTGGGATTTCTTTGATTTCCTGCTGAATGAGGCAGAGATCATCTGCACTCCGGGCTCCGGCTTCGGTCCGTGCGGGGAAGGCTATGTCCGTCTGACGTCTTTCAATACGCCGGAGCTGACGAAGGAAGCGGTAGAACGCATGAAGAAGGCACTGGCTGCCAGATAAATTAAAGGGGGGAGATCGGCTCATGTATTGAGAAATGAGAAGATCGTTTTTCCCGAATGGGGCATGAGGAGTGGCGTTTTTGCATGCAGTCATCGGTCACTTCTGATCCCTGAACCTATATTTACAAGGAGTATCCATGAGTACGAATCTGCAGATCGGCATTGTCGGCCTTCCGAATGTAGGGAAGAGCACGCTGTTCAATGCCATCACAAAAGCCGGAGCAGAAGCGGCGAATTTTCCTTTCTGCACCATCGAGCCGAATGTGGGCGTCGTAGAGGTCCCGGATCATCGCATCTATGATCTGGCGAAGATGTTCCAGCCGAAGAAGACGACGCCGGCGTTCACTCGTTTCGTCGATATCGCCGGCCTCGTAGCGGGCGCGTCCAAGGGCGAGGGTCTGGGAAATCAGTTCCTCTCGCATATCCGTGAGACGGATGCCATCGCGCATGTCGTCCGCTGCTTCGAGGATGGAAATATCACGCACGTAGAAGGCTCTATCGATCCTGTCCGTGATATGGATATCATCAATACGGAGCTGTGTCTGGCGGATCTGGAGAGTGTCGACAAGAAGAAGGTCAAGACGGCGAAGCTTGCGCAGGCAGGGATCAAGCAGGCGAAGCTCGATCTGCCGGTGCTTGAAAAGGTATTCGATGCGCTGCAGGAAGGGACGCCGGCAAGAGCCCTTGATCTTTCGGAAGATGATCTGGAGGTCTTGAAGGAGCTGAATCTCATCACACTGAAGCCTGTCCTTTATGTGCTGAATGTCGCGGAAGATGACATCGCGGATCCGGAAGCGAATCCTTTCGTCCAAAAGGCAGCGGCGCAGGCAGAAAAGGAAGGCGCCAAGTGGGTGCCGATCTCTGCGGAGATCGAGCAGGAGGTCTCCGAGCTGGATGCCGAAGAGGCGAAGGCTTTCTTGGCCGATCTGGGCGAAGAGGAGCCTGGTCTGAATCGCCTGATCCGTAGTGCGTACTCTATGCTGGGACTTATCAATTTCTTCACTGTCGGACCGGATGAATGTCGTTCTTGGACGGTCCGTGAAGGGACGAAAGCACCGAAGGCCGCCGGCAAGATCCACAGCGATATCGAGAGAGGCTTCATCCGTGCAGAGATCGTCTCCTACAAAGATCTGATGGACTGCGGCTCGTATACGACGGTCCGTGAAAAAGGTCTTCTCCGTGTCGAAGGGAAGGACTATATCATCCAGGATGGGGATATCGCTTACTTCCGCTTCAATGTGTAGTTTTTGAAATCAGAGAGCGCAGCCTTCATGGGCTGCGCTTTTTTGTACCCTCTTTGAGGGAAAATGTATTCTTGTGTCGACGGCCTTCTGCATCGCCTGCTTGAGACGCTTTTTCTCTCTCGTTGTCATACCGCCAGCCCCCTATCCGTCTCGCTTCGCTCGCCACCTTCCCCAAGCGGGGAAGGCTTTTGTACGGGGGATAGTGTGTATGTTCCCTCCTTCCTTTGGAAGGAGGTGCCCCGAAGGGGCGGAGGTTGGCTCCCGCAGCGGGGTAAAAGGGGATGTGTGGGAAGCGGTGTTCTCATTTCACTGACTTGAGACGCTTTATCTCTTTCGTTTTCATACCGCCAGCACCCTATCCGTCTCGCTTCGCTCGCCACCTTCCCCACGCGGGCAATGCT
>OIZI01000957.1_pt1 | contig 13268 bp, 10 predicted proteins | sample 1588441 | NCBI WGS metagenome assembly OIZI01 (sample SAMN03283284) | human gut metagenome | biome: human-associated habitat; material: feces | host: Homo sapiens | place: Peru | collected 2012
CCTGCATTGTAGGAGGCAAGCCGATGGACTTCACCTACGGTGACTGCAAGGCGGAGATGGATATGATCAACCGCGCCTTTATCGAGGTTATGATCGAGGGCGACGCCAATGGACGCGGCTTCCAGTATCCCATCCCCACCTATTCCATCACCAAGGATTTCGATTGGAGCGAAACCGAAAATAACCGCCTGTTATTTGAAATGACAGCAAAATTCGGCACGCCCTATTTTTCCAACTACATCAATTCGGATATGGAGCCGTCCGATGTGCGCAGTATGTGCTGCCGTCTGCGGCTTGATTTGCGCGAGCTGCGCAAAAAGTCCGGCGGCTTTTTCGGCAGCGGCGAATCCACCGGCTCCATCGGCGTCGTTACCATCAATATGCCGCGCATCGCCTATCTCTCGGCAGACGAGGAAGAGTTCTTTACCCGTCTTGACCGAATGATGGATATTGCCGCACGCAGTCTGAAAATCAAACGCACAACGGTCGGCAAGCTGATGGAGGAAGGACTGTATCCGTATACCAAACGGTATCTCGGCAGCTTTGACAATCACTTCTCGACCATCGGGCTTCTCGGCATGAACGAAGCAGGGCTTAACGCCGCTTGGCTGCGCAAGGATCTGACTCATGAAGAGACGCAGGAATTTGCCGTCCGCGTTCTCAACCATATGCGTGAACGCCTGTCTGATTATCAGGAGAAGTACGGCGATCTTTACAATTTGGAGGCGACCCCTGCCGAGTCCACCTCTTACCGGCTTGCCAAGCATGACAAGGTGCATTTCCCGGACATCATCACGGCGCATGAGGGGGCAACACCCTACTATACCAATTCCAGCCATCTGCCGGTAGGCTATACCGAAGATGTGTTCGCCGCACTTGATGTACAGGACAAGCTCCAGCCGCTTTATACCAGCGGCACGGTGTTCCACACCTTCCTCGGCGAAAAGCTGCCCGATTGGAAGGCGGCGGCGGCTCTGGTGCGCAAAATTGCCGAAAACTATGAGCTTCCCTATTATACGCTGTCCCCCACCTATTCCATCTGCGCCGATCACGGATATCTTGCCGGAGAGCAAGCCGTCTGCCCGCACTGCGGCAGAAAGACTGAGGTCTACAGCCGTATCACAGGTTACTACCGTCCGGTGCAGAACTGGAATGACGGCAAAAGCCAGGAGTTCAGGGACAGAAAAACCTATCATATCGGCGAAATAAAGAATGAAGCCAAACCGGAGAATAACCCTTCGTCGGTTTGCGATACGGACGGATATATTCTGTATACCACATCGACCTGTCCGAACTGCCGTGCCGTTAAGCCCCTTTTGGAAAAATCGGGACTTTGCTATACGGAACGGAATGTAGATGAATATATTGAGGAGGCAACGACTCTGGGGCTTAAGCAGGCACCCACGCTTGCTGTTCAATCGGGAGATAAAACCGTGTTATACGCCGGCATAGCGCAAATCAAAGCTTTGCTCAAGGAGTTGTCGATATGACCGACATAGCGGTGATCGGCGGAGGACCTGCGGGCCTTACCGCCGCCCTGTATGCCGCAAGAGCCGGAAAAACCGTTACGGTGTATGAACGGGAATGCATCGGCGGGCAGATCACACGCGCACCCCTGGTAGAAAACTATCCGGGCACCGGAACGGTATCCGGTCTGCAGCTCGGCGACCGTATGGCGGCGCAGGCAGAGGCGGCAGGTGCCGGGATAAGCCTTACGGATGTACAAAAGATAGTAAAAGAAGCTTCGGGAATTTTTCGGCTGGATACGGACGACGGCGAATACCATGCAAAAGCGGTTATCTATGCCTGCGGCGCGCGGCCGAGAGCGCTCGGTTTGCCCGAAGAGGCAGAGCTTATCGGGCATGGTGTCAGCTATTGCGCACTGTGCGACGGCGGCTTTTTTAAAGAACAGGATGTGGCCGTAGTCGGAGGAGGAAGCTCTGCTTTTGATGATGCATTGCTTTTGAGTGAACGATGTCATCATGTAACACTGATTCATCGGAGAAGCAGCTTCCGTGCCGAGCAGCTTCTTGTTGAGAGAGTGAAACAGCGCAATAACATCTCTCTTTTGACTGACACGACCGTTTCGAAGCTGATACAGGAAAACGGACAATTAACAGGCTTAAAGCTGAAAAGCGAAAGCGGAAAAGACGAAACGCTGCCAGTATCCGGGCTGTTCGTTTCCATCGGCAGGCAACCGGACACGGAATTGCTCACCAGTCTTGCTGCGCTTGACGAAAACGGCTATGTGATTTCCGATGAGGAAATGGCTGTTTCGGAAACTCCGGGAGTATTCGTCGCAGGCGACTGCCGCATAAAGCGTGTTTGCCAGCTTACAACCGCTGTTTCCGACGGCACGGTTGCTGCCGTTTCTGCCTGCGCGTATCTTGAAAAGCATAAATAACGGAACAAATCAAAGCTGAATTCTTTCAGTTCTGATTTCTTCCGTTATCTCCCGCTCAACATCTCATATCGCAAAAAGATAGCCCTTGATCGCCTTCATCTCAGCAATCAAGGGCTATCCCTCACTCTTGATATCTAACATCTTTTTTTGTACCTCTCTTTCCTTGTTTGGTGGCACCTCGCTGTGTCCGCCAAATCTACGCCTCTCTATATATAAACACCGCAGTGCGATGAACTTGCCTACTAAAGCGGCTTGCCTGTCAGGCGCATGTCGTCCTTCGGTGCCGAGACATTTCTCCCTTAACACACTTTATATAAGGGAGCGAGTACTTAGGTCATTGGAATCACCTCTTCCTCTTTTCACCTACAGAATAGCATATTTTCCTCAAAAAAACAATCGGCAGGATATACGAATTCCGGCATTCGGTTTTATGCTTATATACAAACTTTGTCTTTTTGTTTTGTATGTATTGACCAATAGGTTTATTATATGTTATAATGACAGCGTTGTGGGGGATCCGACGGAACAGTACCGTCGGACTTTTTTGTGCAAGAGATACCTTAACCGCTTCACAGGCTTTGGTACATTTGAATCGCGTAAGAGACCTGCCCGCACAGGACACAATCCCGCTACCGGTGCTACGATCGGCACCCCGGCTTTCAAGGTCGGAAAGGCATTTAAAGATGCTCTGAAGAAGCAACCCGAAAACAGGACTTGCAGCACAGTGGCACTGTAGGTCCTGTTTTTAGGAAAAAAGTAATACGGATCGGACGGTTCTTATCATGGATAAAACACAGACCATTCCCTTTGAGAGCGCACAGGAGTTTCTTGTCATGCGAAACCTATATGAGTCAGCCGTAAAGCAGTTGGCTCTGAAATTTGAAATTTTGAACAGTGAATTCAATATGCAGTATTCACGCAATCCCATTCATCACATCGAAAGCCGGGTGAAGTCTGCGCAGAGCATCCTGGCTAAGCTTGCAAAGAAAGGTATGCCTTTTACCATTGCCACCGCTAAAGAAAACATTAACGATATTGCCGGTGTGCGCGTTGTCTGCAACTATATAGACGATGTGTACCGTGTTGCCGAAATCTTTGAGCGGCAGAGAGATGTGGAAATTCTAAAAAAACAGGACTATATCAAGGAGCCGAACTACAACGGCTACCGTTCCCTGCATCTCGACATACGCATCCCCGTATATCTTTCGGACAGGACGGAATATGTTGTGGCGGAAATCCAGCTTCGCACAATTGCCATGGATTTCTGGGCAAGCCTTGAGCACGACATCCGGTATAAGGTGGACAAGACCAAGCTGCCCGAGGGCATTAACGAGGAAATGTTTGACTGCGCCGAAAAGATAGCGGAAATCGATCGGCAGATGCAGGATATGTACAGAAGAATCAAAGCGGCAGAAAAAAGCTGAGTAAGCAAAAACAGGAAAAACGCCTTCGGATTCCGTAATGACCGGTTTCCGAGGGCGTAGTTTTTTGATCTTATCTCCTATTCTCAATCGGCACATATTCCCGGGTAGGCTTCACGCCGATATATGCCGGGCGAATGATCTTTCCGGCATTCTGCAGCTCCTCCAGGCGGTGGGCGCTCCAACCGGCAATGCGCGACATTGCAAAGATCGGCGTATACAATTCGCATGGCAGATCCAGCATCCGATATATAAGTCCCGAATAGAAATCCACATTGGCGCTGACCCCCTTGTACATTTTCCGCTTCTTTGCAATGATCTCCGGCGCAAGCCTTGCCACCAGCGAATAAAGGGCATACTCATCCTCATACCCCTTTTCCGCAGCAAGAGCTGCGGCGCAGTCCATCAAAAGCCCGGCTCTGGGGTCGGACTCGGAGTAAACAGCATGTCCGATACCGTAAATAAGACCTGCTTTATCGAAGGCTTCCCTGTTTAACAGTGCCGTCAGATAGCCTGCAACGGCGTCCTTGTCCTTGGTATTGATGCTCTTTTTCATATCCTCAAACATCCGCACAACCTTGATGTTGGCGCCGCCGTGACGCGGCCCCTTCAGCGAACCGAGCGCCGCCGCAATGGCGGAATAGGTATCGGTGCCGGAGGAGGTCACAACGTGCGTGGTGAAGGTGGAATTGTTGCCGCCGCCGTGCTCGGCGTGCAGCACCAAGGCAAGGTCGAGCAGCTTTGCCTCAAGCGGCGTATATTCGCCGGAGATGCGCAGCATATGCAGAGTGTTTTCCGCCGCGGACAGTCCTTTTTCCGGGCGATGAATTACAAGACTCTTCCCGCAGTGAAAATGCTGATAAGACTGATAACTGTATACCGCCAGCATCGGGAACGCCGCTATCAGATGAAGACATTGCCGCAGGACATTTTCGGTGGAAATATTATCCGGGTCATCATCATAGGTATAGAGTGCCAGTACACAGCGGGAAAGAATGTTCATCACATCCCGCCCCGGCGCTTTCATAATCATATCCCTTACAAAGGATTTGGGCAGACTGCGGAATTCGGTCAGCATTTTTTCAAACCGGTGCAGCTCCTTTTTGTCCGGCAGTTCGGAAAAAAGCAGCAGATATGCAATCTCCTCAAAACCGAAACGGTCTTCTGAGGAAAATCCGCCCACTAAATCGCAGATATTATATCCGCGGTAGTACAGCTCTCCGGGACAGGTATGAACGCTGCCGTCCGGAGCTTTTTCCTTTGCTTTGATTGTGGATATTTCGGTAAGACCCGTCACAACGCCGTTGCCGCTTATATCTCTGAGTCCCCTGAACACGGCGTGTTCGGTATACATATCCGGCGTAATGCCGTTTCTCTCATCAGACAGTGCAGCAAGCCGCCGCAGATTTTCCGTTGTTTTTTTCGTATAGGTCATATCGGTTATTCCTTTCAGCGCATTGTGAGGGTGGGCGTATGCCTGTCACAGCGAATATAATAGGTAACCGCGGCGAATACGCAGGCAAACACGGCTATTACGGCAAGAATGAAAACCCATACAGCAGAAGCTTTTCGCTTTAACATTTACGATTACCTCTTTTTCTCATCAGTTTCGGAAACAAAACCAAAAAACCATCCTGCAGTACATGATAGATCGGTCAGTGCCGGGCTTGTTACAATTTTTATGGCTGCTCTTTCCCATGGCTCTTTTTCCTTTTAATAATCAGCACAACGGCAATCACACCTCCGCCGATCAGCACAAAGCCGACAAAAACCGCAAGCAGGAAGACCGGTTTGAACGGAATCGACAGCTTTGGAGGCCGGGGGTGCTCTGATTCTGACAATGTGAAGGACAGCTCTTTCTCCGGCAGACCCGGCAGGGTCAGCTCATAGCCGTTTCCCGTCCCTGAAAAGCTGCCTTGATTGTTTTCGGTCATGTAATACGGTGTGTTTACCACGATTTTCAGTTCCCCGAACTGCGCCCATGTCTTTGCAGGAGAGAGCAGATAGGTGTAGGTATAAATACTCGGCGTGTAGCCTGCATCAATGGCCGGATACAGCGGGGCTGTTACCGTGTTTGTTAAAGTCTGTCTCGGTTCCAGCGTCAAGGTATACTCATACCACCGCATCAGAAAAAAGGCGGATTTTTCGGTGTAAATTCCGCCGTATGTCCAATCCTTTGAACCGGCGTTCAGGAAGGCGACCTGCGCATTATACCAATCACTCTCCGAAATGCCGGAGCTATTGTCGTATTCCTTGAAGACAAAATCCCGGAAGGTCATCTGTTCCGAATATTTCAATGTAATATTGCCGTCAATTTTCTTTTTACACGCGCCGTTTTCATAAAGTGACCATGCGATACCGTCCTTCGGAGGTTCACCGAAAATATATACTGTAAGTGTGTCTCCGGTTTTTGTCCAGCCGGATATTCGGATACCGTCTTTCAGCGTAGCAATACCGTTCTTTTCCGCCCACAGCACCCGTGTTTTTGTCGGGTCCTCACGCAGAACAAAGGCAGCGGTTGCGACTTGGTTTTCGGGATCGATACCCTCAACGGAATATTGCTGTACCCATACAGGAAGATGAGGATGGAAAAAGCTGTCGGATGTATATCCGTCCACAAGTCTCGGCATATCCTCGTTTAAGGAAAAAGGTGTGTCACGGGTCTTGAGTGTATGACGCACAGCGACATCAATCGGCTTGCCGTTGACCTTAACACCGTACTTTTCGGTATCCGAAGCGGCGGTATACTTATCGGTCGGGGAATCGTAGAGATATTCCCCGTAAAGAGGCAGATTGCCGAACGGAAAGACAAGCGTTGCGGTCACCGCATAGTCGGCGGGGTTGCAGAAGGTGTATTCAGCCGTTACCATGCCTGTATAGGCGAGGAATTCTTCGGTGCCGCTGTAGTAATTCTTCGGGAGCTCCTGCACATCAAAGGTCAAAAGCTCCTTATCTACCGCAAGCGGACAGTTCTTGTCTTTTACAAGTGTGCCGGAGCTGTCTGTTCCGCTCCAGTGACGCTGAGCGGAGTTGGCATGAGTCGACTGAACAAATACGGCGCTGAGCAACAGAACCGTAAAAATCACTGTAATTACTTTTCGTTTCACCTCTTTCACCCTCCCCTGCTTTCAACAAACCGTTAACTGTACATTACTTCCCGAGCTCCGTGACTGTGCCGATAAATATCGGCAGCCCGGTTGCGTCGTCTATAACGGCATAGACGAACGGACGGTCAAGCGTCACTCTGTATATTCCCGCCGTATTACTCATAAGGATTGTTTCCACAGCGGTCGCCGCACCGGCTTTTGTGCCTTTTTCGTCCACGGCGATATACGCCTTATGCAGCACACGACTGATGAAAATGCTGCCGCTGTCGGAAGCTCCGAGCGCCGAAAAATCCGCTTTTGACGGTTCAAACGGATTTGTCATACCGAGCGCCTTCAGCGCACCGCTCATTTCCGTGTCATAATCGTAGGAAAACTTCGGTATCGCTGTTTCCACCGGGACATCCTTGGCATTTTTTACCGTGTCAATAAAGGCCTTCCCGGACATGGAAGCAACATAGTCGCCGAGAGAAATATCCCCGTTCGGCAGCAGCGCAACAAGGCTGTAGCCGTTCTTGTAGGGCTTGATAAAACCGGTCGCCTTGCCGTCGTCAAGATAGCGGTGCTCCTCCGAATACATCATCGAAACCGTTCTCTTTGTACCGTCAAGAGCAGTAAATGTGCCGTCCCTGATCTCGTCCTTTTTATAAATATTTTCCCACTCAGCGTCGAACAGAACGGTGTTTATCAGGTACATTACGGCGTCCGGGGCAAGATCATCGATGATTTTCTCTATCATGCCGTCGGTATTCTTCTTTACCCAGTTGTTGATATCCCGCAGCGTTTTTTCGTCAAACACCGATTTATATGCCGCAGCGCCGTAGTAATCCGCATTTTTCTGCAAAAAAGCCTTTTCCGCCGTAAAGCCGTTATCCCTGAACCAGATGGAATTTGCGATATTCAGCTTTGCCGTTTTTTCGGAGGGAAGCGCCTTTATGTAAGAATACAGATATTCATTCAGCGTTTCCATGGGAATCTCTCCGCCGAGCAGGGATTCCATTTGTGCAAGAGTCTCGCCCCTCGCTCCGTTTGCCGTCATAGAGAGCGCCAGCATGACCGACAGCGGGGAGATAAGACTGTTTTTGTTGTCGTCTCGCGCTTTTTGAAAAAGCCTGATTGCAAAGTCCGCACTGCTGCTTTTGAAAGCATCATCCGCAGCCTTGCCGGAAACTGTCTTTGCCGCGATGCCCTCCATAAGATTCGCTGCCTGCACCTTTGTCCCGCAGCCGGAAAGGCTCATCACCCCTGCCGCAAGGACGGACAGACATAAAATAACAGCCATCCATCGTTTTGTTTTCATCACAATTTCCTCCGAATTATTCTGATTCATGTGCATTGTATGCTTCCTGCCATCCTGTGATTCTTTCACGGAACAGTTTCCGCTCCCGCTTTGATTTCCGATTGTTCTGCACGATTTTGCCTTTGCAGATAATGATCCGTCATTCAAACAGATATCTTTTCAGATAGCCGGCAACCGCTTCGGAAACCTGCTTGACATCTTTGCCTGATGTATTGATAAGCAGATCGTAGTTTTCACGCGCACCCCATCTTTGTTGACTGAAATAGTTATAATATCTTGCCCGTCCTTTATCGACAGCGCGTATATTTCTTCTGATCTTGGAATCGGATAAGTTTTCATCCTCCGGACTTCGTTCCCGGCAGCGGTTCAGTTTGCTCTCTGCATCCGCGTAAACAAAAATTCGGAACGGAGCTTTTTCCTTCAAAATACAATCGGCACATCGCCCGACGATAACACAGTCGGATTTCTCCGCCAGCTCTTTAATAATATTGTGTTGCTCGGCAAGCACCGTAAGACTCCTGTCAAGCTCAGTATAAGCATAATATGCCGTATGAAAACTCATGCCGGCATGGATGGGATACGCCATATACGGGCGGTCCTCGGTGATGCGTTCCACATATTCCTCGGAGAGCTTTGTGCGCTTGGCAATCTCGGTTACGATCTCCTGATCGTAATAAGCGATCTGCAGCTTTTCTGCAATTCTGCGGCCGATCTCACGACCGCCGCTCCCAAACTCGCGTCCTATTGTGATAACCTTTTTCATTTGTCGCACCTCCTGTAAAATGCCGTAAGGCACCGACCTTGCATTGCAAAGCCGATGCCTCGTTCTCTTTTGTTGGCTCGTGGGCTTTGCCGGAGCTCTTTGCCTACGGGTCTGTGTATGAAAGCTTTTCTGTCTCAGGTTGATTCCTTTTCCGCCACATGGGTTCCGATATATTTACCGCTTTTAACACGGGCGTCTGCCGGTTTCTTGGCATTTTCGGGAATTATCCAATATGCACCTGCTTTCTGCGCTCCGGTTATGCGTCCGTCTCCGCAAAGAGCAACCACACGGCGTCTTGAAAGGTGCCAGCGCTCCGCCGCTTCAATAGCGGAAATGTATTTTATGCCGTACATCGTTTACGCTCCTCTCCGACTATATTATATTCTCAACTTGGAACAATGTCAAGAGAAGGCAGCTGTTTTGCGGTTTTTATATGTGAATTTTCGTCTTTTAAAAGCACAGGGGCGGCGCAAACCGCCGTCCCTGCACTGTATGTGTGTCTTTATTTCAGCCTTTTCTTCTTTTCGGTAACAGCTGTGCCGATAACAGCGCCGCCGCTGACAAACAGCAGTGCAATCCACAGCATGAGGTTGCTGCTGTCGCCGGTTTGAGGAGACTGCGGCAGCTTCGCCGTTACGGTGTCGGCCTTTTTGATTTCCTTGGTGCCGTCTTTGTCACTGTAATACTTATTGCAGCCGCCGCAGTACCAATACGCGATATTGCCCTCGGCATCCTCGGTCGCCGCCTTGGCGGGGATATGCATAAGGTCGGCATGGGTCTTCGCGTCGAGTTCGCCGTAAGCCTTTCCGCAGTATTCGCAAACCGCCTTGTCCTTGCAGGTCGCTGTGCCGCCGGCATGGTTGGAGATTGTCTTTCCGCAGTAGTCGCAGATATGATCTTTGTCCGCGTCCTCATGATTGGAAATTATCTTCTCGCAATAGTCGCAGACATGATCTTTATCCGCGTCCTCATGGTTGGAGATCGTCTTTCCGCAGAAGTCGCAAACATGATCATCATCTGCGTCCTCATGATTGGAAATCACTTTGCCACAGTGATCGCAGACGTGATCCTTATCCGCGTCCTCATGGTTGGAGAATACCTTTCCGCAATAGTCGCAGACGTGGTCTTTGTTTGCGTCCTCGTGGTTGGAGATTGTCTTTCCGCAGAAGTCGCAGACGTGATCCTCATCTGCGTCCTCGTGGTTGGAGATTACCTTATCGCAATAGTCGCAGATATGGTTGTTGTCCGCATCCTCGTGGTTGGAAATCACTTTGCCACAGAGGTCACAGACGTGATCCTGATTCGCATCCTCATGGTTGGAGATTATATTTCCACAAATGTCGCATATGTGGTTTTTATCCTCATCGGTGCAATTATCCGTTTCTACGCCTTCTGTACAGCCGTCTGCCGTGCATTGGCGGGTGTGTGTGCCGTCGCCGTTTGATGTCCATTCGCCGAAGGTGTGCCCGTCGTTGACCGTTACGGTCATTTCGGCAATATTGCCCGCCTTGTCGGTGACAACGATCTTCTGCTCGCCGTCCGCCGGAGAGAGGGTAAAGCTGGTTTTTTCGTCAAGCGTGACCTCTGTGCCGTTCACGGTGATGGTGTTCACATACTTTTCGTCAACGGTGACCGTCTGTGCCTCGCAATAGATTTTGCCGTCCTCAATGCCGGTGATAACCGGGCTTGTGCCGTCAATCACAATGCCGTCCGAGCAGATGTAGTCCGTATTGCCTGCATTATCGGTCAGTCTGACATAGATAATATATTCGTTATCGTGGTCAATGCCGAACGGTGCGGTGTACGCTGTGAAGGTCATGCCGTCAAGCTCCGCTTTTGTCAATTCCTTATCTGACAGCAGATATTCAACCGTTACCGTTTCGCCGCTGTTGTCGGCTGCGTTTATCGTCACCGTCTGCTTGTCCTTAAAGAACAGACCGAAGGTGATGTTGTTGAGAAACGCTTTCCAACTGTTCTCGCTGATTTTAATTTCGCCCGTAGGCTTTTCAATGTCTTTCCATTTCGCTTTAAGCGTTATATTCTCGGCAGGCATGGTTGTGGGAATTTCCATATCCCAGCCGATAAAGGTGTAGCCCTCTCTTTCCGGGGCTTCAGGTGCGGTAATTGCCGTGCCATAGTCCTGTGTAATGGGTGCGATTTCACTGCCGCCGTTGGTGTCAAAGGTAATTGTGTATTGATTGATTTCCCACTGCGCGGTGACAGTCATATTTTCAGCGGGCATAGTCGTGGGAATTTCCTTATCCCAGCCGATAAAGGTATATCCTTCTCTTGTCGGGGCTTCAGGTGCGGTAATTACCGTGCCGTACTCCTGCGTAATCGGGGCAATTTCACTGCCGCCGGCGGTGTCGAAGGTAATCGTGTAGGTGTTCGCTGCCCATTTTGCATACAATGTTATGTTATCGGTGACTTTATCGCTTGCATAATCCCACGCCGTGCCGTCGGCCTTGTTCCAGCCACCGAAGGTATAGCCCGGTGTGGCGGCGGGAGCATCGGGACGCGTCGCGAGAGTGCCGGAGGGAAGAACCTGCTTTGCGTATTCACTGTCGCCGTCCTTGTAGGTCACGATGACGCCGGTCGTCGTATTGCCGTAAATATACAGACCGCCGTAGAAGAGGCCCCAGTCAACATGGTTTGCATTTACAACGGAAGCTCCGCTGATCACCGTCTTGCCTTTGAAGGCGGTAATACCGTTATCTTCTGCAAGACAGGTGATCTTACATGCCTGATTTAGGTGAACCTCACCGTATACCTCGCCGCCGTTGGCGTAAATTGTGGTATGATACGCAGCATTGATAGCGTATCTGCCGTTGTTTTTGATCAGGCCGCCGGTCAACGTGATCACGCCGGTTGTGTCTCTGTTCGCCATCGGACCAAAAGCGTATATGCCGCCGTGAAAGGCCTCTCCGGTCGTTAATCTGTTTGGTGTTGAGCAGCCGACAATGCTGCCGGCGTTCATGGTGAACGAACCGTCAGAGAGAAACAGACCACCGCCTCTATTGGCTATGCAGCCGACGATATTGCCGCCGTTCATGGTGAGTGCGCCGCTGCCGATGATCACGCCGCCGCCTGACACCCCGTCGGAGAAGAAGATCCGGCTGCCCGTGCCGCCTGTGATGATGCCACCATAGACGGTCTCTGTACCGCTGTTGTCCAGCACCCAAGGTTCTGCGCCGTTAACCTTGAATTTGTGCTCCGCCGTGGGATTGCTGTCGATAAGGGTCAGGTCGCCGGTGATGCCGCTCTTATTATCGAGGATAATAACGCTGCCGCTGCCGGTCATTTTCAGAACATAGCCGTTGAGATCGAGGGTGACCTTGCGGAGGACGGTCAGGGTCGTGCCGATTGCAATGTCATTTTTCAGCGTGATGATGTCTACGCTGCTGTCCGACAGCGCATTGACAAGCTCCTGTTCCGTTTCAACTTTTCTGTTCGTCTCACCCTCGGCAAATACGCTTGTCGGCACAAGGCATATCATCATACAAATGGTGAGCAGGATACTGAGTATTCGCTTCTTCATATTCTTCCTCCGTTTTGTATGGATAGGCTCAGTCAAGAGCGATTATGGTTATGTTGTACTGACTATCGGTAAAATTGGTATTCTGGAAGAGCATATTTGTATATTGAAATGTCAAAGCAATATCCTCTTCGGCACGGTATATAGTGTTATACGACATACCAAGTCTTGCACCTTGACCGTCATCTATCATACTCACATAGGTTCGCGTCTCAAGCATCATTTCAGAACTGTTATATCCGTCAATGAGTGATGCACCGCACAACTTATACTTACCGTTAGCGCTGATCATAACCGTTCCGCTGAACACCATACTGTATGTGTGACCTTTTGAAAGGGTGATTGTTTTGCTTGATGAGTTATAGGAGATCAAATCTCCGCTTTCTTTTTTTACATTGAACGGAAGCGGTGTTCCCCAACTGTATACTCTGCCGTTTGCTGCAAAGTACCCGGAGATTCCGCCGTTCTGACCGGGGTCGCCCTTGTCACCTTTATCTCCTTTATCTCCTTTATCTCCTTTATCGCCTTTGTCACCCTTTTCGCCGGGGTCGCCTTTGTCGCCTTTGTCTCCCTTGTCGCCGTCAACACCGTCTGTGCCATCAATGCCTGCGGCTTTTACGGCGGTGTCGATTTCTCCAATCCACCAATTGCCGTTCTCGCCGATAAACGGGGTGTTACCGTCTTTGCCGTCAGAGCCGTTTTGTCCGTTTGTGCCGTCCGCACCGTCCCTGCCGTCTTGCC
>OIZI01000958.1_pt1 | contig 13233 bp, 15 predicted proteins | sample 1588441 | NCBI WGS metagenome assembly OIZI01 (sample SAMN03283284) | human gut metagenome | biome: human-associated habitat; material: feces | host: Homo sapiens | place: Peru | collected 2012
GTATTTTTCGGCTTATTCTTTCACTTATAAGCTCAAAACTGCGGATTTTTTCACTTAAATCCCCTTATTTTGGTACTCTAAAATAATGTTTTTTAGAGCAAAATCGGTTATGCGAAACTATTCTGGCATGAAAGATGGAATATATGAAAAGCACGGCTAAGGAAGATTATGATACCTTAGCCGTGCTTTAAACGGTCTTACTTATTTGCCCAGAAAGTAAGTATAATGATCATCTCATGACAGCTGAGTCATATGATAGCCTAATGCTTTCAATTCAATGGCAATTCCCATCAAATACATCTGATGCAATGCTGCGATAAATGCTCTAAATGCAGTTTCAGTACCTGGTTCTATTCCCATATGAGCCAATTGATTCAATGTACGGGAAGCACATTCAGCCACAACCTGATTCATTTTCTGATGAGATTCCTCATCCAAAAGAAGTATTTTCTCACAGATATAATCATCCATGTGATCAAAATCAATACTATTTTTCAAGTATTCATAATGATTCTCTATCTTACTATACAACTCCCAATCTACATCCCAATATTTAGCCATTGCCAATCCTACAAACATAATCCAACCGAGTGATACGGTAGGATATTTTGTAAATTCCTTCATTGCATCCGGCAAATAGCTTTCGCCAATCTTTGCCCAGAGTTCTTCCAAATCAGGAGCTTCCGGCAAATGTTCATCTACTCGATTAATAGAACATAAATACTGGTGAAGATCACGCTTGAAGATTTCCTCGAAATTCGTATTCTTATCAATTATCATGACAAAACTTCCGATTAAAGCTGTTGTAAATATCGGTCTGCCTCGATAGCTGCTTTTGCACCAGAACCTGCAGCAACGATTCCCTGACGATAAACTGGATCTGCCACATCACCTGCTGCAAAAACGCCAGGTACATTTGTGCTTGCTGTGCCAGGAAGAACCTTGATAAATCCCTGCTCATCCAAGTCGATGTAATCCTTAAACAACTCTGTATTAGGCTTATGACCGATTGCCAAGAAGAAACCATCAATGGCGATATCAAATTCTTCCTCATCGCTTTCGCCCTTGCGCTTTACAAGGTGAGCGCCTTCTACACCATTTTCACCAAAGAGACCTAATGTATTTGTTTCAAAAAGAATCTCAATGTTCTCTTTCTCCTTCACGCGCTGCTGCATAATCTCAGCGGCTCTAAGATAAGGTTTTCTTACAATCATATAGACTTTCTTTGCCAGTCCGGCAAGATACATAGCCTCTTCGCAGGCAGTATCTCCACCACCAACTACAGCTACGGTACGCTTACGATAGAAGAAACCATCACAGGTGGCACAAGCAGAAACACCTTGTCCGCGATACTTTTCCTCATCAGCCAAACCTAAATATTTAGCTGAAGCACCTGTAGCGATAATGACTGTATCAGCAAGGATTTCATTTCCACGCTCGTCAACAATATGGTAAGGGCGCTTACTGAAATCTACCTTAGAAATACTGCCATCACGGATATCGGCTCCAAAACGAGAGGCCTGTTCCTTCAAGTCCATCATCATCTGGTTGCCATCCACACCATTAGGATAGCCAGGGAAATTCTCTACGATTGTGGTGGTGGTCAACTGACCACCTGGCTGAATACCTGAATAAAGAACGGGTTTCAAATCTGCTCTTCCTGCATATATGGCTGCTGTATATCCAGCAGGACCACTTCCGATAATCAAAGTCTTAACTTGTTCCATAGTTTTTTATAATTATTTTGTATGCAAAGATACGGCAATTCAAATGAACTGCAAAATATTTCCCTTTCTTTTTTATCCTTTATACTAATATTATGCGAAATTTGGATATAATCCAGATATTTTTTACTAACTTTGCAAACAAAATAAAGAAAATAAATACGAAATGAATACTATTAAGAAAATCGTGCTTACCGGTGGACCATGTGCTGGTAAGACTACTGCACTGGTGAAAGTTATTGAGCATTTCTCCAGCCTGGGATACAAGGTTTTCACGATCCCTGAGGTGCCTACGATGTTTACGCAGGCAGGTATGAATTATTTGACATCCAACAAAGATTTCTTCTACGTTGGAGAGAAAGCTACACTCCTGACTCAACTGCATCTCGAGGACTGTTTTTACAAAATGGCTCAGACACTCGAACAGCCTGTTCTCATCGTCTGCGATAGGGGAGTAATGGACATCTCGGCTTATCTTTCACCGCAGCAATGGCAAGATATTATCGGAGAAGTAGGCTATACGCAGACTCAACTGAGAGACGAGAGATATGATGCCATACTTCACTTGGTTTCTGCTGCGGATGGTGCAGAGCAATTCTATACAACAAGCAACAATGCCCAGCGTCTGGAAAAGGCTGACGAAAAGGGACTTCAAATAGCCCGCGAATTGGACAAGCGTGTCATTGAGGCATGGACGGGGCATCCGCATCTGAGAGTGATCAACAATCATGAAGACTTTGACAACAAGTTGAATCGCGTGCTCAAAGAGATTTCTAATGTACTTGGAATTCCTCAGCCAATAGAGGAGGAAAGAAAGTATATTGTCAAATTGACTGGCAATGTGCCAAATAGTATCGACAGCGATATTGTACAGACATACTTGACTGGTGAACCTAATTGTGAGATTCGTTTGCGCAAGCGCCGCTTTGAAGAAAAGGAAGTATTTGTACATACTACCAAGAAGAGAATATCTGACACAGAACAAATAGAAACGGAACGCCAGATAAGCAGCAATCTTTATGAGTCGCTTCTCCAGCAGGCGGATCCTTACCGCCAAACCATCAAGAAGCATCGCAAGAGCTTTATCTGGAAAGGTCAGTATTTTGAATTGGATTCCTTCGAATCTCCTGTGAATGATCTGATGATACTTGAAACTAAGGGTATTGCAAAACAAGAGAGCGTGAAATTTCCGCCATTCATTCAAGTTGTAGAAGACATCACGGGTAATACTAAATACTACAATTATAATATTGCCTTGAAAAAATAAAAGCATATCATCAATTACCCACGGATTTCAGAGATTTACACAATTCTTTTGGAAGCCCCCAATAAATCTGTGTATTCTGTGAAATCTGTGGGACTTTTTATGCCTATAGGGATTGGCTTATGCAGTCGTTTATATAGCCGTAACGTTCCTGTTTTAGGGGGTATCGCTACGACCGTAAGGTCGAGTTCCGTGAAAATCAGTGAGTAATCCGTGGGCAAGAATGTTCTGTAAACTCCGCGTAATCCGATGAATAAAAATATGGAGAATAAAAAAAAGATGTGTCATAAACTTATGACACATCCTCTTGATTTTTTCGAGGTGTCTAGCGGAGTCGAACCGCTCTACACGGTTTTGCAGACCGTTACCTAACCGCTCGGTTAAGACACCTTGTAGATTGAGATATTGTATTTCTCATTTGCGGTTGCAAAGGTACTACTTTTATTTGGTTCCACCAAATTTTTTCCCAACTTTTTCTTGTTTTTTTTCACATTTCTCGAAAAAAGGGCATCCTGCGCACTTATAATCGTCACATTTCAGCTGAGATTTGCCATTTTTCCATATAATAATAGTGGCATACACAAGGCATGCCACTATTACTATTCCTATTATGATGTATTGAAATACCATAAAGATTAACCTACGGCATTATAACCGTTTGTAGAATTCTTGCGCATGATGTCGCGGATGTTCATCTCCTTGAAACCATCAGCACGCTTCAATTCTTCCAATTCCTTCTCTTCCTCAATATCCTTTTCAGAACGAGTGAAAGTGAAAGTCTTATACTTAAACTCAGCAATAGCCCATCCGATAAGGGCTACAACTACTAAAGCTATTAAACCAATTAATGCATTCATTTTATTTTAATTTTTAATAATCATCATCGTCAGCGACATCACTAGCATCATCAAGACCTAAATTTTCAGGATCCTCAAATGTAGTACGATAACTTTCCTCTGTCAGCTTGTCATCATCGAAAGCGTCATCATCTTCATCGATATCATTGTAATGATCCTCAATCTCTGGTGCATCCTCATCGTCGTCTTCATCATCCTCAGCACGCGCACGAAGATCATCTTCACGATCCAATTCGTCTTCATCGGCAAATTTCATGCGCACCTTCTCAACCTGAGGTTTCGCCTTGGCAAAAATCGCCTCGGTCCATGTTCCCTTAGGAATTTCCAGTACTTCGAAACCATCATCAAGTTTCTTCTCATAGAGACCACCTGGCTTGTGAAGACGATCCTTAGGGAGGGTAGTGGTGCTGATATCAAAACCACTCTGGATGATATCTTGAATACTCTGTGGGAGAGATTCCCAGCCACCACCAAAGTTACGTTCCAACACTTCGATGAGTTTTGTAGCACTTATGTGACGGATATTCTCATAAGTCAAATCGGTAACACGAAGAATTGGGCGCTTCTTGATAGCGTACTTTACATTCATATCATCAATACGGAAGTTTCCGATTTTAAAACCTCGTTGGATATATTTATCAATAACGATAGGTTTATCAACTTTGATTTCCTCTATTTCGAAGGCACTGCGGATGACATCCACATAGCGGCGCTGATTATCTTTCAGATCAGTATCCTTCTCCGCAGCTTCCCAAAGACGGAACACATCGTTCTCCTGTATTTCCCAAACACTTGACTTGGTCAAGTGTTTGAGACTCATATTATTTTCCTTTTTCATCATAAATTCTCTTTTATTTTGCAAAAGTAATTACTTATTTTTTAATATGCAAATTTTATGAGATATTTTTCATTATTATTCTCTATATATAATAAGGTGTACCTTCACAAATATTCATATTATATATATAAGGTGTACTTCTTTCAATACTATTAAAGACCATTCCAATCGATTGTACGGATGAAATCCAAAGTCTTTATCCAATCGCAATCAATACAGAACTGGATAGGGTAGTCCTTACGGTCATAATAAGCTAAGGTCACCTCTGTATCAGTATCATTGAACAACTTATGATCTCGGGTTGCCTGCTTGAACAAATTGGTTACGATATCTCGGTTCTTCTTTTTAACCTCTGAAAGGCGCTTCTGATATAGAGTAACGTATTGATTCATGGCCAAAGCCTGTTCATTGAGTACCTTGATGGTGGCATTCACCTTCTTCAAATCCACATTCTTGCCAAGCAAATCAGCTGGTTGCAACAACTTGGAACGAAGATAAGTCATGGCATCATACTTGAAAACTGCAGTCTTGCGGTCTTCGAGACTTTTTGTAGTATCATTAACGGTAGCAAGCGAAGTCTTCACGATTTCATTCAGAACATCCTGTGCAGAAACTGGTGCAAACGTGAGCGCTATGAGCGCCATTGCTATGATCATTCTTTTCATTTTTCCCTATTTTAAAAATTAATAATAAAAACCTTTTTATTCAGTATCAAAACCCTTTCACAAAAGTTTCAAAGCCTTTCATTACTATCAGGCATGACGGATCAAGAAGATACTGTGATCAATACAAGCAGGCAATTCTTCCTTATAATGAGTCACCATAATCATGGTCTTGTTTTTGCGCTTGCAGAATGCCTCGATGACATCTTTCACCAGCCTACGATTCACATTGTCAAGACCATGAAGTGGCTCATCAAGGATAAGAAGTTCAGGATCCTTCACGAATGCACGAGCCAACAAGACCAGACGCTGCTCACCGCTGGAGAGTTTGAGGAAACCCGCTTCTTCCTTTCCTTCCAATCCAAAGACCTTCATCCAGAAACGGCAGATAGCTAAATCCTCATCCTTAGGTTTAACATAAAGACCTACTGAATCCATCAAACCACTTGCTACGATACGGATGGCAGGAAGATCTCGCTGATAGGAGCGATGCAGTTCCGGAGAGACATAACCTATATGCTTCTTAATGTCCCAGATGCTTTCACCGCTTCCACGTGGATTTCCAAAGAGAGCAATATCACAAGCGTAACTCTGCGGATTATCAGCACAAACCAAACTCAAGAGGGTAGATTTTCCTGCTCCGTTCTGTCCGCTCAAAGCCCATCTTTCTCCATTCAGAACCGTCCAGTCCAGGTCCTTCAGAATAATACGTTCACCATATTGGATGCGAACCTTATTCATCTTGACAACTTCCTCATTATGGTATTCACGTTCACTATATGGTAAATCCACAATAGCCTGCTCCAATTCTGGACTTAAGATGTGATCAGGAACAGGCTGTCTCACCTTCAAATATTCCTCTTTTGTCAGCTTTGGCAAAACTTTCATATCTTTCACTTCCACAACATGTGTGATGAAATCAGGAATATCGTCGCTCTTGCTCAAGACCAGAATGATTTGCAGCGCACGTTCCGAAGAGAGTGTTTTCAGAAGCTCTTTCAACTGATCACGGGTATCGGCATCAAGTCCGATAAACGGATTATCCATGATCAGCACACGTGGTTCTGCGAAGAGAGTAGAAGCCAGCTTGAACTTTCTCAACTCTCCACTGGACAAAAGTATCGTATATTTGTCGAGCAAATGCTCCATGTGGAAGAGTTCATAAATGTGCTTTTGCAGGGCACGTCGCTCCGGTGTATCCTCTCCAGCCATCTGATAAGCTTCCTCCAGTTTGTCTCTGACAATAGGAGTGGACTCATCTATCTCCAATTGGTTCCAGCGCTGCTGCAAGAAATAAGTGCGGTCATTATCACCACCATAGGTATCTCGGAAAGTAATATATTTGATATTATCACTCACCATCGGTTTGTTGCTCGGTGAGAAATCATAATATGGATCATGCATTACCAAAGGATGGCGACCCACTATCATGTCAACAAACATAGATTTTCCACCTCCATTAGGACCTACGATGGCAATATGTTCACCTTCACAAGCCTCAAAATTGACAGGCTCAGCCATACGCCATTCCGGCATACGCGTTACGCCATTTTCTATTTTGATAATTGTTTGCATCTTCTTATATATTTTTATAATCAAAATTATTTATGTGTTGTACGATTGAGAGCAGCCATCAACTGGGCTCTCGGCCCCGTAACGGTGGCGCCACTAACAACCCTTGCCTGATTCTTGGAAGCATAATCCTTCCAGCTGCTATAATGCCGGGCATTGGTTTCTGGCTTTCCCATTTGCAGGAAATGGCAATAAGCCGCGCCCAAGGCATCCGTAGCATCCATGAATTTCGGCATATCCTCGTCACTGATGTGCAGCATTCTTTGCAGCATGCCCGCCACCTGTTCCTTGGAAGCCTGTCCCTGTCCCGTAATGGCCATCTTGATTTTCAGAGGGGCATATTCATGAATCGGCACATCATGATGGATAGCTGCAGCAATGGCTACACCCTGAGCCCGCCCCAATTTCAGCATAGACTGGACGTTCTTTCCAAAGAAAGGAGCCTCGATGGCCATTTCATCCGGGAGATACTCATCAATGATACCGGTTACACGCTCGAAGATTTTACCCAATCGGAGATAAGGATCACTCTCCTTGCGCATATCGATGACACCCATGACTACCAGCTGAGCCTTATTGCCTGTCACCCTGATGACCCCATAGCCCATCACATTGGTTCCAGGGTCAATACCAAGAATAATTTTCTCTACTTTATTCATCGATCCATATACGGATTATGAGCGAGTTCTTCGCCGATGCTCGTTGCCTGTCCATGTCCTGGCAATACTTTTACATCATCAGACAACTGAGCCAGAAAACGGAGACTGTTGATAATCTGGAACATAGAACCGCCTTTAAAATCAGTTCTGCCAATGGAACCACGGAAAAGCGTATCGCCCGTAAAGGCTACCTTTTCTTCTGCACAATAGAATGTGACTGAGCCGCGGGAATGACCAGGAGTGAGGATGATTTCAAACTGATGGTTTCCGAAACGGATCACTTCATCTTCTTCAAAGAAATGACCTACAGGAGGAAAATCGTAATCCAACTGCATCTGATAGAAAACCTCAGCCTGCTGCTTCAGGTTCTTCATCAGACTCTCATCTGCTGCCGATACTTCTGGTTTCAACCCAAAAGTTTCATGGATCGTATTGTTGCCGAAATTATGGTCAAGATGTCCATGGGTTACAAGAAGATGAACCGGTTGAAGGTTATTCTCCTTGATATAATTGACGATGGCTGTTCTTTCTTCCGGATAAAAAGCTCCGCAATCAATGATGACACACTCCCGGGTTTCATCACTTACCACATAGCAATTCTCCTGAAGCATGTTTACTTCGAATTTTTCAATATGTAACATCGAATATTCTTTTTAATAATTAGAAACATTTGTATAATCAAAACACTTAAGAGACCTTTCCATGAAAGCCTCCATTATTTGTCCAGCATGATGATGTGCAACCGATTACGCCGGCACATATACCAACTGTTTATCCTGCTTGAACCATTCTTCCTCAAAGAAATCACTCAACGGAGTAATCTCTGCAATATTTTTATATTGTTTCAATTCTTCCTGAAGATTTCCACCTTTCAGGCAAAGAAGACCATTAGGGAGGGAATTTTGCTGGGATTTTTTGAAATTCTTCTTGATAATTTTCATCAAATCAGGAAGTTGCATCACAGCACGACTGACCACAAAATCATATTTTCCCTTTTCCTCCTCACCGCGGATATGCTCCGCTTTCAGATTTTCCAGCCCAATAGCAGCAGCTACCTCATTACAAACCCTGATTTTCTTGCCTGTTCCATCAATCAATTTAAATTTGCATTCAGGAAAGAGAATAGCAAGAGGAATGCCTGGGAATCCTCCACCGCATCCGAAATCCAGGATTTCAGAACCCGCACGGAAATGGATGGCTTTCGCTATTGCCAAGGAATGCAGCACATGATGTTCGTAGAGATTGTCTATATCCTTGCGGCTGATTACATTGATCTTAGCATTCCAGTCACGATAGAGAGAATCCAATTTTGCTATCTGTTCTTTTTGCTTATCCGTGAGATTCGGAAAGTATTTCTCGATTATCTTCATACCTTATATATTATTATTTGAGTGCAAAAATATAAAAAAAATACGAAATAACTGACAATGATTATGATTATTTACTTTCTTTATTGATTTTAGAATAAAAATATGTAACTTTGCAACCGATTTAGAGAATTAAAAGAGATTGTATCAATCAACTTATCAAATAAAATAATGATTAAAGCAGCACTTTTCGATTTAGACGGTGTCGTTTTTGACACCGAATCGCAATATTCGGTTTTCTGGGGAATGATAGGGAAGGAGTATCATCCTGAGATTCCTGATTTTGCACAAATCATCAAAGGACAGACTCTGGTTCAAATCTACGACAAGTATTTTTCCGACGACAAGATTTTCGCTTCTATAGATGATTTCTGTAGCGTGAAAGATGAACAAGCTAAAATTACCGCCCGTCTGGATGAATTCGAGCAAAATATGAGCTATAACTATATAGCTGGATTTGAGGACTTTGTGAAGGATTTACGCAATAACGGCATAAAATGCGCTGTTGTAACCAGCAGCAATATCCCTAAGATGCTCAATGTTTATCAGCAGCGACCGGAATTTAAAGACTACTTTGACAGGGTTCTTACGAGTGAAGATTTTGCCAAGAGCAAGCCTGATCCTGACTGCTATCTCAAGGGAGCGGCCTATTTCGGAGTCAAACCGGAAGAGTGTGTTGGCTTGGAAGACAGTTTTAACGGTCTGAAAGCCGTAAGAGCATCTGGTGCCTTTACGCTCGGATTGGCCACAACAAACGCTGCTGATGCCATCAGACCTTATTCCGACGAAGTGATTTCCGACTATATTGGCTTCACATTTGCAGATTTAGTTAAAATTGTTAGCCTATCTCGTAAATAATGTGTAACTTTGCAGTCGATTTATAAAAACAACACAAAAAAATGGGATATTTATCAACAGATAAAAAGAAAATTACCACCAAGACTTTTGCTGAAATGAAGCAAGCTGGTGAAAAGGTAACTATGCTCACTGCATACGACTTTACAACTGCAGGTATTATCGATGCTGCCGGTATTGACAGTATTCTGATCGGAGACTCTGCATCAAACGTTATGGCAGGAAATACTGATACACTACCTATCACCGTTGACCAGATGATATATCATGCCAGAAGCGTAGCGCGTGCCGTCAATCATGCCATGGTAGTATGCGACATGCCTTTCGGCAGTTATCAGATTTCACGCGAAGAAGCCTTGCGCAATGCTTGTCGAATGATGAAAGAGACGGGTGTGGATGCCCTCAAACTTGAAGGTGGTGTAGAAATGATAGATACCTTCAAAGCACTGATAGATGCCGGAATCCCTGTTCATGGCCACTTAGGATTGACACCTCAAAGCGTCAACAAGTTCGGAGGTTATGGTATCCGTGCCAAAGAAGAAGCAGAAGCAGAAAAGCTCATCAGCGATGCCATCGCTCTGGACAAAGCTGGTTGCTTTGCCATCGTTTTGGAGAAAGTTCCTGCCAAAATAGCAGCTGAAGTAACACGTCAGGTAAAAGCCGTAACTATCGGAATTGGAGCAGGTAACGGATGCGACGGTCAAGTATTGGTTTATGCGGATGCATTGGGTATGACCCAAGGTTTCAAACCTAAGTTCTTGCGTCATTTTGCACAGGTAGGGGCAGAGATGACAAAGGGAGTCCAGGCATACGTCGATGCTGTCAAGACAGGGGATTATCCTAATATTGAAGAAAGCTATTAAAATAGCTGATTACAAACACTATTTTAAAAGATGGATACTCAAAACACGCCGGTACACATCAAGTTATGGCATCGGGATTTCTGGTTGCTGGCAATAGCAAACCTTTTCTTGATGACGAGCACTTACATGCTGATACCGGCTCTTCCGCCTTACTTAATGCAGGCAGGTTTCTCTTCACTTGAAGTGGGAAGTATCATGGGAGCTTATGGCATCGGAATTTTCCTGCTTGGCGGTTTCTGCTCTTATCTGGTTCAGAAATATCGGAGAAACCATGTATGCCAGTTTGCGATTGTAGGCGTAGCAGTATGCTTTGCTCTTATCTATTATCTGGAGTTTGTTCTGCAGGTAAAAATAGAGTTTTGGATGTTGATGCTGGCAAGACTGCTGCAAGGTGCGTTCATCGGATTGGCTCAAATGACATTAGCCAGTACGCTCATCATTGATACCTGCGAATCGTTTCAGAGAACTGAAGCTAATTATACGGCTGCATGGTTTTCAAGATTTGCATTATCTCTCGGACCAGTAATTGCCCTGATTTTATTCAAGTGGCTCAATTATAGAGGTGTAGTCATCGCCGGAGGATGCTTCGCATTAATTCCAGCCTTGCTCATCTCATGGGTAAAGTTTCCTTTCAAGGCTCCGTCGGACAATATGAAAATCCTTAGCCTGGATAGATTTTTCCTTCCTCAGGGCTTTCTCTTATTCCTCAACACGGCTGCAATAACAACCGTTGTGGGATTATTGTTTTCCATACAGCATTCCGTAGTATTTTACACGATGTTGATGGGTGGTTTCATCATAGCCCTGCTGGCTGAGAAATTCGCATTTCCTAATGCTGAACTCAAGAGTGAAGTCGTTTCTGGAGTCATCTTCATGCTGGCGGCAGTCTTGATATTCTTCACAAACCATCAGTCGGCCATCCAGTTTATCTCTCCATCCCTGATAGGATTTGGCATTGGTGTAATAGGAAGCAGGTTCCTGCTGTTTTATATCAAACTGGCCAAACACTGCCAGAGAGGAACCAGTCAGAGTTCATTTTTCCTGTCGTGGGAATTCGGAATCAGTCTCGGACTGTTTTTAGGATATGGTTTCTGGGGGAATCACAGAATTGTAGAACTGCAAAAGTTCTTGCCCAAGATACAGACAGACCATGAGTACATCCTGTCTATCAGTATAGTTTTGCTGGTACTTACTTTAGTATTCTATAATTATTGTGTTCATCCATGGTATATGAAACACAGAAACAGATAAATATAAAATCGACAAAAGGGAAGCTCCTTACGGAACTTCCCTTTTTTACGCATGAAAATGCTTTATCTAAGTTTCACTCTATTTCTTACAAAATAGTCTTTACTGCCTCAAGCATACCCTTCTCCTGGATAAGATCAAGATCTTTCTTAACCAACTCTGTCAAACCAGGTACAGTCTTGTTCAGGTCTTCCTTCCAGATGTAGTCGAAAGCAAGAACACCCTCAGCAACCTTCTGAGTATCACCTGTAGCCCAAAGTTCTGTCAACTTGTCGATGATCTTCTGATCGTCCTGTGGCTGGATAGGAGCACCATCAGCACGTGTACCACCCTTATAGTAAGTAATGATAGCAGCAAGACCGAATACCAAGCCCTGTGGCAACTCACCCTTACGCTCCAAGTATATCTTCACGCCTGGGAGGTCGCGAGTCTCGAACTTAGGGAATGAGTTCAGCATGATGCTGGTTACCTGATGATCAACGAATGGGTTCTCGAAACGCTCCAATACGTCGGAAGCAAACTTCTGCAACTCTTCCATAGGAAGATTCAATGTCTGCATCAACTCGTCGAACTGTACCTTGTGGATGTACTTGCCCAATACTGGGTGCTCGCAAGCATCGCGTACGATATTGACACCGCTGAGGTATGTAACAGGACTCAATACTGTGTGAGGACCATTCAACAAAGTAACCTTACGCTCGTGGTATGGCTTCTCATTGTCTGTAATAAGAACATGGAGACCAGCCTTGTGAGCAGGGAACTCTTCCTGCATCTGCTCAACTGTCATATTCTCAGCCTTCTCGATTACCCAGAGGTGGAAGCTCTCTGCCTTTACTACGAGGTTATCCTTGTAGCAAACCTTCTGCTGGATTTCCTTGATGGTATCGCGTGGGAAACCAGGAACGATACGGTCAACGAGTGTAGCGCAAACATAGCAATGGTTAGTAAACCACTCCTTGAAGCCCTCGTAGTCAGCACCCATGTCTTCCTTCCAAAGCTCGATATACTGGTAGATGCACTCCTTCAAGTGATGACCATTCAAGAAGATCAACTCGCAAGGCATCAAGATCATACCCTTAGTTGGATCACCCTCGAAGAACTTATAGCGATGGAACAGCAACTGAACCAACTTACCTGGATAAGAAGCAGCAGGAGCATCTGTAAACTTGCAAGCGTCATCAAATGCAATACCAGCCTCAGTTGTATTAGAGATGATAAAACGCATCTCTGGCTGCTCAGCCAAAGCCATGAATGCCTGGTTCTGAGAATATGGATTCAGCGCACGGCTGATTACATCGATACGCTCCAATGTATTGACAGCCTG
>OIZI01000962.1_pt1 | contig 13205 bp, 10 predicted proteins | sample 1588441 | NCBI WGS metagenome assembly OIZI01 (sample SAMN03283284) | human gut metagenome | biome: human-associated habitat; material: feces | host: Homo sapiens | place: Peru | collected 2012
ACTTCCCCAGAGAGGGCAACGGCTGGAGCTTCCACTACTGCCGCCGGCAGTGGAGTCTGCTGGACAACGGAATGCTCAAGTATCAGTGGCTGGGAGACTTTGACCGGGATATGCTGAAGGTAACTCAGGAAAACCGGATTTTCGATCAGAAAATGGGGGATTTGCTTCTGAACAAGGAGCCGGAGAAAACCCTGGTCTTCTACCGGAAGGGACTGCTTTTCGCCTTCAACTTCCACCCCAGCCTGAGCCTGACGAATGTGCTGGTGCCCGTACCTCAGCCCGGCGAGTACACCGTGGAGCTGTGCACCGATGACGACAAGTACGGCGGCTTCCATCAGGTGGAGCACATCCCCTACCCCACCAAGCGGTTCGACGGCAAGGACTATGTGGAGCTGTACCTGCCCGCCCGCACCGCCGTGGTGCTCAAGGAGCATGTGGTGCTTCCGAAGGAAGAAAAGAAATAACAAACACCGGCGCGATTCCATTCCTGGAACCGCGCCGGTGCTGTATTTTATCAATAGAAAAGCAAATCGGAATAGGTTGGGAAGGGCCAATGGCGCTTGTCCGTCAGGGTCTCCAGGTGATCTGCCTGAGTGCGGACGGCCTCCATCCGGGGCTGCACCACCCGGCGGTAATGCAGAGCCGCTTCCTCCGCCGCCTCGGGCACCTGGGAAAGGGACTGCTTCAGTGCCTCCACCGCCTCATACAGGCCATCGCAGCCTGTGCTGAGGGAATCCGCCAGGCTCGTCTCCGCCTTGCAGGGAAGACCCAGCGGCTTCTTAACGGCAATGCCGTCGCACAGCTCCTTGGTATAGCCCAGAGCTGCGGGCAGAATCTGATGCAGAGCCATGTCGATCATGGTCTTGGCCTCAATGGCCACCACCTTGTTATAGGCATCCAGGTGAATCCGGTATCTGGCTCGGAACTCGGTTTCGGTGAAGACACCGTGCCGGGTGACCAAATCCACATTCTTGTCGCTGACATAGGTGGGCATGGCCTCCGCTGTGGAGGGCAGATTGCTCAGGCCTCGCTGTGCCGCCTCCCGCTTCCATTCCTCGCTGTAGCCGTTGCCGCTGAAGATAATCCGACTGTGCTCGGTCAGCGCCTTGCAGACCAGGGTCTGGAGGGCGACATCGAAGTTATCCGCCTTTTCCAGCACGTCCGCGAACCGACCCAGCTCCTCAGCCATAATGGTGTTCAGGGCAATATTGGGGCCAGACACGGACTGGGAGGAGCCCAGCATCCGGAACTCAAACTTGTTGCCGGTAAAGGCCAGAGGGCTGGTGCGGTTCCGGTCGGTGGTGTCCTTGGGAATCATGGGCAGCACGTCCACGCCGATACGCAGGACGCTCTTTTCCGGGTCGGTATAGTTGGTGCCGTCGATGATGGACTGCACCACCGCGTTCAGCTCATCTCCCAGATAAATGGAAACAATGGCGGGAGGCGCTTCGCTGGCACCCAGCCGGTGGTCGTTGCCGGCGGTGGCCACGGTGCAGCGGAGAAAATCCTGATATTCGTCCACGCCGGCAATGAAGGCCGCCAGGAACACCAGGAACCGGGCGTTCTGCCGGGGGGTCTTGCCGGGGCTGAACAGGTTGCTGCCCGTATCCGTAGACAGCGACCAGTTGTCGTGCTTGCCGGAGCCGTTCACCCCGGCGAAGGGCTTTTCGTGAAGCAGACACACCAGATTGTGCTTTGCCGCGCACTTTTTCATAATGGCCATCATTTTCTGGTTGTCGTCGCAGGCGGTGTTGGCATCGGCATAGACGGGAGCCAGCTCATGCTGGCAGGGAGCAGCCTCGTTGTGTTTGGTTTTGCTTAAAATTCCCAGCCGCCAGAGCTGGTGATCCAGATCCTGCATGAAGGAAGACACCCGGGTGCGGATGGTGCCGAAATAGTGGTCGTCCAGCTCCTGACCCTTGGGGGGCTGAGCACCGAAGAGGGTGCGTCCCGTCAGCCGCAGATCCTCCCGCTGGGCGTACAGATCCTTGGGCAGGAGGAAATACTCCTGCTCGGCACCGACACAGGGAATGACACGCTGGGTCTGGGTATCGCCGAAGAGCCGCAGGATCCGCAGAGCCTCCCGGGATACCTCGTCCATGGAGCGCAGCAGCGGGGTCTTCTTGTCCAGGGACTCGCCGGTGTAAGAGAAGAAGCAGGTGGGAATATACAGGCTTCCGTCCCGGACGAAGGCAAAGGAGGTGGGATCCCAGGCGGTATAGCCCCGGGCCTCAAAGGTAGCACGCAGACCGCCGGAGGGGAAGCTGGAGGCATCCGGCTCGCCCCGAACCAGCTCCTTGCCGGAAAATTCCATAATCACCCGACCGTCCCCCGTGGGAGAAATAAAGGAATCATGTTTCTCCGCGGTGATACCCGTCATAGGCTGGAACCAGTGGGTGTAGTGGGTAGCTCCCTTTTCCAGCGCCCACTGCTTCATGGCCTCGGCAATTTCATTGGCTACGTCCAGGGGCAGCCGCTCTCCCTGCGCCACGCAGTGCTTCCAGGCCTGATAGGTCTGCTGGGGCAGCCGCTGCTTCATGGTCGCCTCGTTAAAAACATCCTCGCCGAACTGCTCCGGCAGATTGAAAATTTCTTCCATAGGTGCACGTCCTTTCCGGCAGATCGCATAGCAATCCATCTTATGATTCGATTCTATCCCGGAATTGTAAAAAAAGCAAGGCGTGATTGTGCAGTAAAAATAATTCCCATTTTTCCGGGGGTTTGTGCATTCCACCTAATTGTCCCATATCCGTGTCCGAAAATGAATTTTTAAGGAAATTCATCTTGCATTTTTTCAAAAAATCGCATATAATATACCTTGCAATTACGGATTTTAACGGAAAGGATGATTGTTGTGACCCCTTATTCTTGCATGAGCACATCCGATTTGGCTCGGGAATACGCCACCGTTCTGGACGATTACGACCAGCTCAAGGCTCAGGGTCTGAAGCTGAATATGGCTCGGGGCAAGCCCTCCCGGCAGCAGCTGGATTTGGTTTCCGACCTGCTCACTGCGTTAACCGATCCTGCCCAGTGCATCACCGACGGCGTGGACGCCCGGAATTACGGTGAACTGACCGGTCTGCCCTGCGCCCGGCGGTACTGGGCGGAGATTTTGGACTGCAAGCCCGAAAATATTTTTGTCGGCGGCGTGGCCAGCCTGAATCTGATGTTTGATATTGTCTCCCGGGCCTATACCCACGGTCTGAAGGACAGCCCCCGTCCCTGGTGCCGGGAGGAAAAAGTGAAGGTTCTCTGCCCTGCTCCTGGCTATGACCGGCATTTCGCCATCACCCAGGACTTCGGTGCCGAGCTGATTCCCGTGCCCATGACCCCGGAGGGGCCGGATATGGACGTGGTGGAAACGCTTGTCCAGGATCCTCAGGTAAAGCTCATCTGGACGGTGCCTAAATATTCCAATCCCGACGGCATTATCTACAGTGAGGAAACCATCCGGCGGTTTGCCAATCTGAAGCCTGCCGCTCCGGATTTCACCATCATGTGGGACAATGCCTACAGTGTCCACCAGTTCCGGGGGGAATATGTCCCCTTCCCGGACATTCTGTCACTGTGTGAGAAGGCTGGAAGACCCGACATGGTTTTTGAGTTTGCCTCCACCTCCAAGATCACCTTCGCCGGCGGCGGCATCTCCTGCGTTGCGGCAAGCCAGGCGAATATTGCCTATCTCAGCAAGCTCTTCGGCATTCAGATGATTTCCCAGGATAAAATCAACCAGCTGCGCCATGTGCGCTATCTGAAAGACAAAGCCCACACCCTGGAGATTATGAAGCTTCACGCCGGGGTTTTGGCTCCCAAGTTTGACGTGGTGTCCCAATGGCTGAACCGGGAGCTGAAGCCTCTTGGTATCGCCCACTGGAACGACCCCAGCGGCGGCTATTTCGTCAGTCTCTTTGTCCTGCCCGGCACCGCCAAGCGGGTCTGGCAGCTGTGCAAGGAGGCAGGCGTGGTGCTCACCGGTGCCGGCGCCACCTATCCCTATCAGAATGACCCCACGGATTCCAACCTGCGCATTGCCCCCAGCCTGCCTCCTGTGGAGGAGCTGGAAAAGGCCATGGAGGTGCTGACCACCAGCGTCAAGCTGGCGGCTCTGGAAAAGCTGATGAAGGAATAAAGAAACAGTGCCGAATCCAGCCGGATTCGGCACTGTTGCTTCTTAAACACCTTTTCTCTGCAAAGCCAAGGGAAAGCGGATTGCCACACCAGCGTGCGCTATATTGAGGTATGACTGCCACCGGCAGTCATTGAGATTTTAGATTCGCTGCGCGGAGCACCACTGGTTCGCAATGACACCTCCTATTTCGGTGCGCACAAAAGAGTCACCTAAGCTCCCGACTTATTTCTCCTTCCCGGCGGGAAGGGACTTGGAGGACATCGTCGTATAGGCCTTCCGGGCGGCGGTAATAAGCCCCTGGAATTCCTCGGACAACAGATGCCGCATGTCCGCGTCACCGGACAGGGTTTTCGCGTAGGTCAGGATATTCTTCGGCTGGAACACATCCGAGGCGTGCTCGGCCGTGCCGGTGGAAAGCAAGGCGTACATTTCCTCCACCAGCTGATTCCGCTCCTGATTGGTCATGCTGGCAAACCAGTTCTTAATGGTGGCGTCCATAAACTGAGAGGAGCCCGTGATTCCCTCCACATGCACAAAGTCCGGCCCCACCACCTCCCAGGAATAGGGGTCATGCTGCATAATCCCCACGCTGGAACTGCGCAGAACCTGGTAGGGCTCCTCGTGCTCCAGCAGCATTCCGATCACCGAGGACTGGGGCACAAAGGTGTGGATTCTGGGCACCACCTCCAGATAGCCGGGATCGCCCATCATGTACTTGGTAAAGCCTGGGCCGTCGTTGTTATAGACCTCCAGAATCCGGGCACGAACCTGGGGCGAGCACCGGGCGGCGGCAAATACCGCCAGATTTCCCCCCTTGGAATGTCCCGCCACCCGTATGGGTGCCTCGGCACTCTGCGCCGCCCGGCGGATGTACTCCTGCGCCAGACGCTGGGCGGGAATGGACTGCTGGAAGGTCATATTGAAGTCCTCCTTCCAGCCAACCAGGGAATTGTCCGTGCCCCGGTAGACCACAAACATGGTGCCGTCGTCCAGCAGGAAGGTCATGGCCGCAAATTGGGTCTCCTGTTCCGGAAGGAACCGGTTTTCATACATGCAGAGCCGGGTCTGGCCAAAGCGGGTGGTGGCCGCGGCGGCACGAAGCAGGTCCATATCCTTTTTCACCCGCACCCGGTTTTCCAGATTCTCTAGCGTAAAGAACTCCGCCGCGCACTCCCCCAGAGTCATCGCCTGGCTCGGTTCCGCCTTCGCCTTGTCCCCATAGAATACATAGGCCAGGGTAGAAAAAATCAGAGCGTCTACCGGATTGGGTCGAACCTGGGAAAAGGTCAGGTCGCCTCGCCAGGTCAGATAGTCAAACATATTCGTCATGGTTCCAACCTCCTTTTTCTTTTATGATAGCAGATAATTGCAAAATTTTCCACCCTATTTTGCCACCGTTGACAAATGGAAGTTCCCGGCGTAAAATAGGCATCAGCATACTAAGGAGGTATGATTATGGAACTGACCCGAGAGCAGGCAATGGGTCTGCTGAGAAAGTACAATACCGAACCCTTTCACATTCAGCACGCGCTGACGGTGGAGGGTGTCATGCGCTGGTTCGCCCAGGAAAACGGCGAAGACGCCGACTTCTGGGGACTGTGCGGCTTACTCCACGATGTGGACTTTGAGAAGTGGCCGGAGCAGCACTGCCGGAAGGCTCCGGAGCTGCTGGCGGAGGTGAACGCCAGTGCGGAAATGGTGCACGCCATCTGCTCCCACGGCTACGGCATCTGCTGCGACGTAGAACCCACCGCCCAGATGGAGAAGATTCTCTTCGCCGCGGACGAGCTGACAGGCCTCATCGGCGCCGCCGCCCGGATGCGCCCCAGCAAGTCCGTCATGGACATGGAGCTGTCCTCCCTGAAAAAGAAGTTCAAGGACAAGAAATTCGCCGCCGGTTGCTCCCGGGACGTGATCCGCACCGGGGCCGAGCGTCTTGGTTGGAGTCTGGACGAACTGATGGAGAAAACCATCCTTGCTATGCGCTCCTGCGAAGCTTCCGTTGCCAAGGAAATGGAGGAAATGGGGATTGCCTGATTCCCTGCTCCATTCAGCGCTTCGCCGGGAGTTCTCGGTAAATCTGGGGGATTGCCACACCAGTGTGCGCACTGGTTCGCAATGACATGGTTCTATTTTGGTGCACCCCAGTTCGCAATAATAGCCTATCATTCTGGCGCAAAACACCCCTGAAAGCAATGCTTTCAGGGGTGTTTTTTATCAAAAAATCTGCTTCAGAGGCTTGATATACTGCTCTCGGCGGCGATCCTTCTCCGCAAGGTAAGCCACATCGTTGCCTGCGTGAATTTCCCGGAGATACTCATAGTGATTCTGCAAGATCTGCTCGTTGTGCCGGGCCAGCATCATCACGGCGATGGAGGAGCACTGGTCGGAAGCACGCTCAAAGTAGGTCAGCGCCTCCATGAACACCAGGCCGCTGGCAATGGAGCACTGGCCGTTCTTCAGCCGCTTGGTGTGCCGATCCTTCAGCATCATGATCATGTCGTCGATGGTCTCTTCCAAGGGTTCGATGGCCTTGGCCGCCTCGTTATCGTCCTTGGAGAAGGCATCGACGGTAATTTCCAGAATCTCGTTGACCGCCTGGGTGATGAGCGCCAGCTCCTTCTTGGCCATGTCGGAGAAAGCGGCGTTCTCGCTTTGCAGACGCTGAGCCAGCTCCACCATGTTGGTGGCGTAGTCGCCGATGCGCTCGAAGTTGGGCACGGTCTGCATCAGCATATCCAGCTGCCGGTCGTCGGCCTCGGTTTCCACCACCTTGGACAGACCGATGAGGAACCGGTCGGAGTTATCCGTAAACTGGTCGATGCAGTCCTCGTCCTTGTCGATTTCCGCCGCCAGCACCGGGTCGTATTTTGCCAGTACCTGGCAGCCACGCTCGAAGTTCAGATGGGCCAGCCGACCGGCGGCGGCCACCGCCTTCATGGTAACGGAAAGAGCCATGGCAGGAGAATTATAGAGCTTTTCATCCAGGGTGTGCAGCTCCGGATGCCGCTCGGCCTCGGGCTTGTCGTCCTTGACCACAACCAGGGACAGCTTCACCAGCCAGTCGGCGAAGGGAATCAGCACCACCGCGGTGGCCAGATTGAATACCGTCTGGAAGTTGGCGATTCCGCCGCTGTCCACGGCACGAACCCAGAAGGCCTCGCCGAATACGGAAAGCCGACGCAGAACGTACATAACGATCAAAAACAGCACCGTGCCGATGGTATTGAAGGCAATGTGCACCACGCCGGTACGCTTGGCATCCTTGGAAGAGCCGATGGAACAAACCATAGCCGTGGTGACGCAGGTGCCCAGGTTGATGCCCATGATGATGGGATAGGCCATGGCAAAGGTAATGCCGGAGCCGGGAACGGAAGCCACGGTTTGCAGCATACCAACCGTTGCCGAGGAGCTCTGGACAATCACCGTCAGCACCAGACCAAAGAGAATGCCGAACAGCGGATTTGCCAGGAAGGAGACAAAGGAGGTAAAGGCCTCCGTTCCAATCAGAGGCTCCACGCCGTCGGTCATCAGTTCCAGACCGATGAACAGCACGCCGAAGCCAATGCAGATATCACCGATGGTCTTGGAGTTCTTGCTTTTGACGAACATGACCAGAACAATGCCCGCGATCAAAGCGATGGGAGCCAGTCTGTCCGTGTTGAACAGCCACAGAAACAGGCTGCCGTCGGACTGGATAGAGCCCAGCCGGATGATCTGGGCGGTAACGGTGGTGCCGATGTTCGCGCCCATGACGATGGATACCGCCTGACGCAGATTCAGAACCCCCGCGCCGATCAGAGCGACAGTCAGGACAATCGTAGCCGTGGAACTCTGAATCACCGCGGTGACCATGGCACCGGTGAGAACGCCCATGACCACATTGCCGGTGACCTTTTCCAATATCCGCTTCAAAGCGGCGCCGGAACTGTTTTTCAGACCGTCGCCCATGACCTCAATGCCGTAGAGGAACATGGCCAGACCGCCCAGAAGCTGAATAATGGCGCTTAGAATCTCCATATCATACTCCTAAATCTCTATTTGATTTTGACACGAATATGGGCCCGCTGCCAGGCCCGATACCATTATAAAAAAATTTTCTGTAAATGTACAGTGACAATTTTGGACTAATTTTGACAAAATCCTTACGCATATTTTACAAATGCGCCAATTATTTTCCGGTAGAGCCAAACCCGCCGGCGTTTCTGTCCGTGTCCGTCAGATTCTCTGACCATTCGTAGACAGGGGTCAGCACAGGCGTAATGAGCATCTGGGCAATCCGCTGACCCGGCTCCACGGTGCGCGCCTGCGACCCATGGTTGTGCAGAGCCACCACGATCTCCCCCCGGTAATCGCTGTCGATGACACCCACCTTGTTGGCAGGCGCAAGCCCCTGCTTGCAGGCCATGCCGCTGCGGGCATAGACAAGCCCCGCACAGTGCTCCGGCACCTCCATGGCAATGCCCGTAGGTACAAAGACCGTCTGTCCGGGTTCGATGACAAGGGGCTTCTCAATGCAGGCCGTCAAGTCTGCCCCCGCCGCCCCGGTGCTGCCGTAGGCCGGAAGGACAGCTCCCGGACGCAAACATTTTACATGAATGGTATCCATCAGATCATTCCCTTTCTGTCCCCCTGCCAGTCCTCCCACAGGACGGTTTTTCCCGCTGCCAGAGACTTGGGCACGTCGATGAGCCGCTGATTTTCAGACCCCCGGAACCGGAGGCCGAGATTTTTCTTTTCCTTGATAAAGGGGCCGTCCACCAGCACGTCCAGATAGCTCAGATATTCCGAGCAGTCCCCCAGCCGTCCGGAGAGAATGTCCTTCTCAAAGAGATAGCCCGAAAAGGCCCAGATGTTTTTTTCCGGCAGCTCCTTCTTTACCGCTCGCAGAAGCTCCACCACCGCCCCCTGGTTCTGAGGCTCAAAAGGCTCGCCCCCCAGCAGGGTCAGACCCCGGATGAAGGCAGGTCGGAGCATATCCAGGATGGTTTGGATGGTTTCCTCGGTGAAAGGCTGCCCATAACAAAAATCCCAGGCCACTTCATTGAAGCACTCCGGGCAGTGGTGGGTGCAGCCGGAAACGAACAGGCTAACCCGCACTCCGGGGCCGTTGGCGATGTCGCAGTTTTTAATGGTTGCGTAATACATGTGCGTACTCCCCTTTCGCAGCAAATTCGCAGTTGGGAATAGTATATCATATTCTTCCCCCTATTTCTACCGGAAATCCAAAAAAGTGCCGCCCAGGCCGGGCGGCACTTTTCGCATTCGGTTACTTGCTTCCTTCCTCCGGATACTCCGCGTGATACTGATCCCAGAGAGCGCCCTGGCCTTTCTTGTTCAGACCCCGACGCACCAGTTTTTTCACAATGTCATAGAGCACCGCGAACATGGGCACGCACACAATCATCCCCGGCACGCCCCACAGGCCGCCGCACAGCACGATGGCAAAGAGCACCCAGAAGCTGGAAAGCCCCGTCCGGTCGCCCAGAATCTTCGGGCCGATCACGTTTCCGTCCAACTGCTGCAACGCCAGCACAAAGACGATGAACCACAGACCCTTCACCGGATTCTCGATCATAATCAAGAAGGTGGAGGGCACCGCGCCGATGATGGGGCCGAAAAAGGGAATCACGTTGGTCACGCCCACAAAGGTAGAAACCAGCAGGGCATTGGGGAATCGGAAAATGCTGCATCCAATATAGCACAGCAGGCCGATAATGGCAGAATCCAAAATCTTTCCGTCAATAAAGCCGCCGAACATCCGGTCAATGAAGGCAATCTCTCCCAGAAGAATATCCGCCCATCGAGGCTTCAGAAGACTTCTGACCATCAATACCCCCTGCCGGGCAAACCGCTTCCGGCTGGACAGCAGATAGCAGGCCACAATCAGGCCGATCAGCAGGTTATACAGGAACCGGAAAACCTTCACCAAGCTGTTGCCTACCCCGGTGACCAAATTTCCCAGGCCGCTGATGCCGCCGGTTAGCAGGCTGTTCAGATCTCCCAGGTAGGTGCTGAGCATGTTCTGCCCCCAGGTTTCCAGCTGATTGTACAGGCTCTCGCTGTTGGTATTGAGCAGTTCCAAAATCTGGGTCACATTCTTTTCATCGCCGAACCGCTCGGTAGCCCACCGGACGAAGGTATTGAGCTTCTCCGGGATGGAGTTCCACAGGGTCATGAAGCTTTCGTACAGCTGGGGAGCCATCATGATAATCAGCATGTACACAATCAGAATGCCCGACAGCAGGCTCAGAGCCACTGACAGAGCCGGAGCCGCCTTTTTGACCTTCTTAGGCAGCGTGGAGGCCAGGGTCTGCTCGTAGAAGTTGCACATGGGCCGCAGCAGATAGGCAATCACACTGCCGTAGACAAAGGGAGCCAGAATGTTCCCCAGCACATGCAGCTGGTCGCCGATGCCTTGGAACCGATACACCACGAAGAACACCACAATGCTGAGGCTGATGGCGCAGAACAGGGACAAGGTCATCATGAGAAACCGTTTTTTCTGGGGATCCTTCACATCCGTTACCTCGCTTTTCCTTTTTGGGGCTATTATATCAGTTCCCCGGAAAGGCGGCGTGAATAAAATGTGAATTTTTCCGGCGCCGGCGGATCATCCGGAAAGGCGGCCTGGGGACTGCCGCCGGAAGGGAAAAAGTTTACAATTCCACCGTCTTGCCAAATTTCTCCTGGCGGGATATAATAAGAGCAAACATCGTAAGGGAGGATTTTTATGTATCCCATGTATTACGGCTTCGACTGGACCTATGTGGTTCTGGTGCTGCCCTGCGTGCTGCTGTCCCTGTGGGCCAGCGCCAACGTCAATTCCACCTTCAAAAAATATGCCAAGCAGTATTCCTGCCGGGGGCTCACCGGGGCGGAGGCCGCCCAGCGGGTGCTCTACGCCAACGGCATCCGGGACGTGCAGATTACCCGGATCAGCGGCAATCTGACCGATCACTATGACCCCCGGGACAATGTGATCCGGCTGTCGGACAGCGTTTACGGCAGCACCTCCACCGCCGCCATCGGCGTGGCCTGCCACGAGGCCGGACACGCGGTGCAGTACGCCCAGGATTACGCTCCCATCAAGCTTCGGGCGGCCATCATTCCCGTGACCAACTTCGGCTCTCAGCTGGCTATGCCCCTGATTCTGCTGGGCATTGTGCTGTCCGCCTTCGGCTCCATGTCCGATCTTCTCATCTATCTGGGCATCGGCTGCTTCGGCCTGTCCCTTGTCTTCCAGCTGGTGACTCTGCCGGTAGAGTTCAACGCCAGCCGTCGGGCACTGGTTGCCATTGAGGAAGGAGAACTTCTGACGGACGAGGAGCTGATGGGTGCCCGGAAGACCCTGCGGGCAGCAGCGCTGACCTATGTGGCCGCCACCGCCGTGGCTCTTGCTCAGCTTCTGCGGCTGCTGGCCATCTTCGGCGGAAGACGCAGACGGGACTGAGGGTCTGCGCCAGAAAAATGGCAGTTTCTGCACTCCGGCTTTCGCCGGAGTGCTTTTTTCACAAATTCCGAATCATTTTTCATGCAAATGGCAGAAACTACTTTCATCGGTTGACAGAAAGACTTGTTTCTGCTTTAATGGTTATGGAAAAAGCAATTGTATTCTGGAACGGCACAGGCGGGAAACAAATGGGAGGTGAGCGTCATTGCGGAAACGGATTGTGCGGATCGCCGCAATCGCTGCGGCACTGATTCTGTTGACCGGATGTGTGGCTTTCCCATGGCATTCAGATCAGGGGCAGGAACCCTTATCCGGCAAGCAAATCGAACCTATCAATCAAAATGGGGAACAGAACGGGTTTTCCATCGAACTGAAATCCGTGGTTTATGAAAGCTGCACGGCCTATGCCACCTTCGGCCTGACCGCACCGGAGGATATCGATTTTTCCGATGTTCTGGACGGTCACTCGAATGGGAGCCTTGGGTTTTCTGACTGCCAAACGGACATCCCGGCGAACGTTTCCTATGAGGTGCTGGACGATGGGGATGGAAAAAGCAATACTCTCAAAATCGTAGTTACCATCCAGCCGGTGATAGCGCAGGGTGCGCCCAGTGCCTTTGGCTCTGGGAAAACCTGTGAGATTGTTTTCAGCGATGTTGTATATCATCGGGAGAACGAGAAGGAGCTGCTGGCATCCGGCCAGTGGAAGTTTGTGATCGAATTGACGGAAGCCGATTCCGGCGAGCTGGAGCTGCTGGATTCGCCGGTGTCCGCGAAGGTCTGGGTCAGTCGTACCGGAGAAGTGGAATCGGAAGGGATGGACGCAATTGAGAAAGTTACCTTGACCTCTATCCGCGTTGCGCCCCTGCATGTGGAAGTTTCTTTTGAAATCCCCGAACCGTCCGATTCCTTTGTTGGTGTTTTCATTGACGCTGCCGCGTTTGCGCCGCCTCCCGGCACTGCCGGGGCGGATTATGAAAACATTGCGATCGTGATGAAAGACGGAACGGAAATTTCCCTGTTCCAGTCCATGGGGGCAAAGGACGTGGCCATATTGACAGCAAGCAGTCCCATCGTACCGGAGGAAGTGAACTGCCTGCGAATGTCAGATGGTACCAGGATCCCGGCAAAGTGATTTCCGCAAAAAAGCGGGCGGCACAATGGCCGCCCCCACAGGATACCTGAAAAAGGGAGCTGCCAAGGCAGCTCCCCCTTATTTTGCCCGGATGTCCAGGTGATACTCCACGTCTCCGGCCTGGGCGTTCTCGATGATTACCCGATAGCACAGGTCAATGGTTCCCCCATCGGGGACGATGTCATAGAATAGAAGGCTGGTCTCCACGGTCATGAGCAGGGCTCCGAAGGGCATTTCGTAGAGACTGTCGTGGGAATCCCCCTGCCGGAACACCATTTCGGATTTCAAAGAGCCGGTTCGCTTCAGGGTGATTTGCCCCGGCTCCACCCGGAAGCTGGTGGTGACTCCCTCCAGCCCGGTCAGCGCGCTTTCCCGGTAGCTGATATCCCAGCCTCCGTCCCGGAACTCCATGGTGCCTTCCGTAGTCAGCTCCAGAACCTCCGCCTCCTGCTCCCCATACCGCTGGGTCGAGCGCAGGGACAGCA
>OIZI01000963.1_pt1 | contig 13167 bp, 11 predicted proteins | sample 1588441 | NCBI WGS metagenome assembly OIZI01 (sample SAMN03283284) | human gut metagenome | biome: human-associated habitat; material: feces | host: Homo sapiens | place: Peru | collected 2012
GGCAATTTACCTTTTATAAATCGACTGAAGGAGGGATAAAACTATAAATTAGATGGATTAATCGGTTATCATCTAATTAACCTACATTACATAAACAACTCCACAAACCCTAATTTATAAAACTAATCTTTACCCACAGACAAAATTGAAAAACCAAATTTGTTAAGTATATTCTTATTAATCTACAAAAAAGTTTAAAGATGAAAATTAAGGTTACACTTAACCAACATAAAAATAAGCCTCCGAAATGGAGGCTTAAATTATGCTTTAGATAAAATATGAAAATTAAAATAAAAATTAAAAATTACTGATTATCGCCGGTTACTTTTGCAAGTAATCTTTGAATTTCTGTTACATCTTTAACATTTACAACACCATTTTGATTAATGTCAGCATTTATCTGACCTTCACTGGAAAGTGTATAGCTATGAATTGTGCTTTTCTGAATACAAACTGCATCTTCAATATCAACAACACCATCTAGGTTAGCGTCTCCTACAAGTGTTCCTCTTTTATAAGTGATACCCTTAATTACAAAGTTACCACCTTCTGTGTCATCATTAATATCTTCGTAAAAATCCATAACATCATTTACTTTGCTTTTGCTTAGACTAGGAATGTTAGGGAAGATATTTTTGTCAGTATAAATGTAGCTTTGTCCTCTTTTAGCTTCAGTATTAAAGATTCTTTCATCTTTATTTTCAAGCCATTCTGAAACACCAATACCGTTTATAGCTTTTGTATCGGTTGTATCAATCTCAACACCAATACCGATTTTGCCTTTGCTAACATATAGAGGGTCTACATCAGCTGTGTAGTAACCACTGTATGGTACTTTACCGGTTTTAAGTGTTTTCCAAGTTGTCTTGTCGCTGCTTGGTGTACCTTCATTGTCAACAGGAATGTAATATAGTGTGTAGTTAGCACCAACACTTGTTGACTCAAACATAACTTTGTTTAAATATTCATTTGTGTTATCAATATTTAGAACATTAATGTATGTTGTATATTTTGATGCTTCATCAAGATAATCAAATTCATAAGTAGCACCAAATGTTTCTACTTGATGAATTGTGTTTGATACATTGTTTTTCATATAGTCGGTAAAAGCATATGATGGACCAAATACATCAGAGAATATGTAGTAGTCTTCATAAGAAATCCAGAAGTAACCGTCAAAATCGTTGTAGTCACCCCAGCTATTTCTACATAACCATGCACCATCCTTTTTAGGCGTGTATGTTGTGCCATCAATATTTACAGTGAAACTTTCTTTGCTGATGTTATCATCCCAACCTACAACACTAATACAGTGACCATTAATGTAGTTTGATGCACTCGGACAGTATGAATGGGTATCATCAGCAGAGAATTTTGAATATTCATCGTAGTGAGTAGTAACTGCACCATAATCTTTTATAGATTTTTTGATAGTGTCTTTATCCTCGGAATCAAGGTACATAATGCCTGTTACAACATTATTAATATTGTACTTTTTGTTAATATCAAAAAGACTTAGTGGGCTTGTGTATGGAAATTCATTCTCAGAAACACCACCACTCCAACTACTTAGGTAACCCATTGTAATATATGGAAAGCCACCACCTTTGTAGTATTCTCTCTGCCAACCTGTACCGTCTTTTCTTGGAGTACCCCAAGCATCAACATGAGCAGCAGAGTACCAAGAGTTAGAAGAATTATCTATTACACCATCTTTAATAAGTAATGTTTCAAGGCTGCTTAATCCACCATAAGCCCAACAGATTTGAGCATTGCCTTGTTGTCTGATTGGTGTTACAAGATTTAAGTCTTTTGAACTATATGATGAAGGTAAATTTTCATCAACATCAAGTGTAGTTCCTTCACCTGTAAAAGGTATTGCAATTTCACTTGAATTTTTACTTTCTAATGTGTCAACTTTTGCAGCACTAACACTAAGTCCGGTAGTAGACACAATTAACATTGCACTTGCAATAGAAACAATTTTTGCAAATTTATTCATTTTACCTGTCCTTTCGATAGTATTTGCATTTAATCACATTATATCAAATACTTTTTGCACTGTAAAGAATATAATTGTTAACTTTCGGAAAAGATATTTACAGAATGTGGGGGATATTATGGAACGAAGAACAGACCTTGCTTTAGAAGCAAGAGAAATTTTTGGTGAAGATATTAAAGGTGTGAAATTTGAAGAAAGCGAAAAGGAAGATATTAAAGTTTCCAGACTGAAAATAACAAGTGATAAAGCAAGTGCAAAACTAGGTAAAGAAAAAGGAACTTATGTAACTTTAGAAATGCCACCACTTTCCGATAATTACAAAACACCTGATGAAAAGTTAGAAGTTATTGCACAGGAGATAAAGCACCTTATACCTGTAAATGGTCTGGTAATGATTGCAGGTTTGGGAAATACAGAAATAACTCCTGATGCACTAGGTCCAAAATCAGCATCAAAGATTATAGCAACCAGACATATAAAAGGTGAAGTTGCAAAGGCAACAGGTCTTGATAAACTTAGACCGGTTGCAGTAGTTGCTACCGGTGTAACAGGAAAAACAGGTATTGAAACAGGTGAGTATCTGTATAGCTTGATTAAGAAAATAAAGCCAAATGCACTTATAGCCATTGATGCATTGGCTTCAAGACGACTTTCAAGGCTTGGCTGTACAATTCAAATTAGTGATACCGGCATTTCTCCCGGAGCAGGTGTTGGCAACAACAGAACAAAATTATCACAAGAAACTTTAGGTATTCCTGTTATAGGTATAGGTGTGCCAACAGTTGTTGATGCATCAACTTTGGCACTTGATCTGTTTGATACGGAAGATGTGAAATTTTCGGAACAATTAAAAAGTATGGTAAATCCCAACGGCAGACAAATGGTAGTTACACCTAAAGAAATAGATTTGCTGATAAATAGAGCCTCTGAACTGATTGCACTTGCTATTAATTATGCACTTCATTCTGATTTAAATTTAAGCGACCTTATGAGCCTAATGTACTAAAATGTACAAACCCATCATAGTATTAAAGAGAATATTAAAGAGGTGGTTTTATGGGCAGAAATATAAGAAAGTTAAGTTTGCTTTTTGCTTTTGTTGCTATTGTTGCAGGTATGTATTCATTATGTAATAGGGTAGGTGGCTATGTAACACCTAAGGAAAATTCGGTTGAAGTGGTTAAGAAGGTTGATGAAGTTCCCGCAACAACACCTACTACTGTCTTAACTACTGTACCTACTACAAAAACAAAGGTAAATAAAACAAATAAAGAAACTGTCCCTACCACCTCATCAGGAAAAAATTATCCTATTATAGAAAAACAGTTTGGTGAGGATGGTATTACATATGATAATTTTTGTGTAAAAAATTATACTGACTTTTCCCTTGATATTGCCACAGAATTAAAGAGAGGTCTGCCCTTTAAAATAGAAAATAACCACCAAGTCCAAGTATTGATTTTCCATACTCATACTTGTGAAAGTTATCTAAAAAGTGATACCGGTTATTATCCAAGTGACTATTATCCAAGAAGTACAAATAATAAAGAAAATGTTACTTCAGTTGGTGACGAAATAGAAAAGCAACTGAAAAAAGCCGGTATTGGTGTTATCCATGACAAAACAAAACATGACTATCCATCATATAACGGTGGGTATGATAGAAGTTACCAAACTATTCAAAAGTATATGGAAAAGTATAAGGGCATTAAGGTTGTACTTGATATACATAGAGATGCTATTGGTGATGATACATCAGGTAAAGTTAAACCTACTTTTAAATATAAAGGGAAGAAAGCCTCACAAATTATGATTATGACAGGTTATCAGTATGAGGGTGGAGGGGACTTTCCGTTTTGGAGAGATAACCTTGATTTTGCCATAAAACTTCAACAAACTGCAGAAACAATGTATCCCGGATTAACCAGACCACTTAACTTTGGAGAATATACTTATAACCTAAATGTGTGCAACGGTTCTTTGCTAATTGAATTTGGTACAGATGTAAATACTATTGATGAAGTAAAGCGTTCCGGAAAGATGGTGGGAAAGGCTCTAGCAAAAGTATTGCAAAATAATTGAAATGTGATATAATTACCTTATCAATGATTATTGAAGGTAATAATAATGAAATTAATTAATATAAAGAAATTTTCAATTGTTCTGGCTATTGCAACTTTGTTTTGTGTAATGTCATTTACAACTGCTTTTGCTGAAGATGTTGTAACTGAACCGGTAACAGAGCCTGTAGCTACAGAACCTGTAACACAAGAACCTGTTACTGAACCTATAACTCAAGAGCCTGTTACAGAACCGGTAACTCAAGCACCGGAAACAGAACCTGTTACCCAAGCACCTGAAACAGAGCCGGTTACTCAAGCACCGGAAACTGAACCTGCTACAGAACCGGAAACAGAGCCTGAAACCGAACCTGTAACAGAAAACTATACTGAACCAACTTATGATGTAAATAAATTACCAACATTAGTTGACTCGACTCAGGTTGCAGAAGAATTACCTACTGCTATTGGTGCTGATGAAGATGGTGGTGTTAGCTTTGTTGGTGGTGTAGTTTGTTGGATTGCAGTTATTATTTCTGCTTGTGTAATTATTGCATTTTTACTTTCTACTAAGGTAAAAGGTAAAAATATGGGCAAATTCAAGAGATACCAATAATTAAGTAAGGATATAATATGAAAATCGGAAATATTGAAATAAAAAATTCTGCTGCTCTTGCCCCAATGGCAGGGGTGGCAGATTGTGCATTTAGAGAACTTTGTGCATCCTACGGTGCTGCTTATACCGTAACAGAAATGGTAAGCTCAAAGGGAATACATTATAATAGTAAAAAGTCTGCCGAATTAATGGAACTAACCGATAAAGAAAGACCATCCGGTATTCAAATCTTCGGTAATGAACCAAAGACTATGGCTGATGCTGCAGTATTTGCAATGCAGTTTAAACCGGATTTTATTGATATTAATATGGGTTGTCCTGCTCCAAAGATAAGTGGCAACGGTGCAGGGGCTTCACTTATGAAAACACCTAAACTTTGTGGTGAAATAGTTAAGGAAGTTGTGTCGGCAGTTGATATTCCCGTAACTGTAAAGATGAGAAAAGGGTGGGATGATGACTCGATAAATTGTCTTGAAGTTGCAACTATTGTGGAAGAAAACGGTGCTTCAGCAGTAGCACTTCACGGTAGGACAAGACAACAGTACTACAAGCCACCTGTTGATTGGGATATTATTAAGGAAGTGAAAAGCCACCTAACAATTCCCGTAATAGGCAATGGTGATGTTAATTCTGCCGAAAAGGCTAAGAAACTTTATGAACATACCGGTTGTGATATGATTATGGTTGGCAGAGGTGCTTTGGGTAATCCTTGGATATTTGATGAAATTAATCAGTATCTAAAGACAGGAAAAATTCCACCTAAGCCAACACCGGAAGAAAAACTTTCGGTAATGGTTAAGCAGATTGAAAGAATGTGTGAACTAAAAGGTGAGTACCTTGGTATTCGTCAAAGCAGAAAGCATATTGTGTGGTATCTAAAAGGTTTTAGAGGTGCAGCATCCCTAAGAAATGAAGCCGGTCATACCTCGTCACTTGAAGAATTATATGCTTTGGTACAAAAAGTTTTGGATATGCACATTAATAGTTGAAATATAAGGAATTTTCCTATATAATGAATAGTAAATAAAAGAAATGGGAGATAATTAAAATGGAAAAAGTAAATTCTATTGATTTTGTAAATATGTACGACCCTGAAGTTGGTTCAGCAATGGCTGAAGAACAGGCTCGTCAGAAGAGAAACCTTGAACTTATCGCATCAGAAAACATTGTTTCACCTGCAGTTATGGCTGCTATGGGTAGCTTACTAACTAATAAGTATGCTGAAGGTTATCCCGGTAAGCGTTATTATGGTGGTTGCTATGCAGTAGATAAGGTTGAAGAAATTGCCAGAAAGAGAGCTTGTGAGCTATTTGGTGCAGAACACGCCAATGTACAGCCACACTCAGGTGCTCAGGCTAATATGGCAGTTTACTTTGCAATGCTAACACCGGGTGATACAGTTATGGGTATGAACCTTAACGAAGGTGGTCACTTAACTCACGGTTCACCTGTTAATATGAGTGGTAAGTACTTTAACTTTGTTCCTTATGGTGTTGACAGTGAAACTCACCGTATTGACTACGATAAGGTCCTTGAAATTGCAAAAGAATGTAAACCAAAGATGATTGTTGCCGGTGCGTCAGCTTACCCAAGAATTATCGACTTTGCAAAGTTCAGAGAAATCGCTGATGAAGTTGGTGCTTTGTTAATGGTTGATATGGCTCATATTGCCGGTTTAGTAGCAGCAGGTGTTCATCCAAACCCAGTTCCATATTGTGACTTTGTTACAACAACAACTCATAAGACACTTCGTGGACCTAGAGGTGGTATGATTCTTTGTAAAGAAAAGTATGCTAAGGCAATTGACAAGGCTATTTTCCCAGGTACTCAGGGTGGTCCACTAATGCATATTATTGCTGCAAAGGCAGTTTGTTTTGGTGAAGCTCTAAAGCCTGAATTTAAGGAATACGGTAAGCAGATTGTTAAGAACTGTAAGGCTCTTGCCGATGGCCTTGTTAAGAGAGGCTGTAAGCTTGTTTCAGGTGGTACAGACAACCATGTTCTACTTATGGATTTAAGAGATACAGGTGTTACAGGTAAGGAACTTGAAGCAAGACTTGACGACTGTTATATTACAGTTAACAAGAATACAATTCCAAATGAACCACTAAGTCCATTTGTTACAAGTGGTGTTCGTATCGGTACAGCAGCAGTTACAACTCGTGGTCTAAAGGAAGAAGATTGTGACAAGATTGCTGAATATATTACTTTAGTTCTAAATGACTATGAAGGCAACAAGGATAAGGTTAGAGCAGGTGTTGAAGAAATCTGCAAGAAGTATCCTTTATACGAAGATTAATTTGGAGTATTTAACAAAATAAATATTACAAAATATCAATAGGGTGTCTTTGTGACACCCTATTATTTTAGTTAATAATGGTTTATTGTATTAAAAATGAAAGGAGGAAATTATGCAACCTTTAGCAGATAGACTTAGACCCTCGACCCTTGATGATATTGTAGGTCAAAAACATATTTTAGGTGAAGGAAAGCCTTTGCGTAAAATTATTGAAAGTAACAAAATTCCTAACTTAATATTCTATGGCCCATCAGGAGTTGGCAAAACTACTTTAGCTACATATATAGCAAGAAAAACTAATATGACTTTCAAAAAGTTAAACGGTACAACTGCCTCAACTTCTGACTTGAAAGATATTTTTAAGGAACTTGATGGTTTTGCCGGACTAAACGGTGTTTTGCTTTATCTTGATGAAATTCAGTATTTTAATAAGAAACAACAACAAACACTACTTGAATATATTGAAAACGGTAAAATCACTTTAATTGCATCTACAACAGAAAATCCCTATTTCTATGTATATAATGCAATTTTAAGTCGTAGTACAGTTTTTGAATTTAAACCTGTTCCATATGAAGAAGTAGAAAAAGCAGTACGAAGAGCGTTTTCTATTTTAGCAGATGAAAACGGTATTTCTGTTGAAATTAATGATAAAACAGTTAAGACAATTTCCGTTGCTTGTGGTGGCGATGTAAGAAAGGCTATGAATAGTGCAGAACTTTCTTTCTTAGCAACAGATACTGTCGATGGGATAAAGAATATTACAGAAGAAACTGCAAAAGATTTAACCCAAAGAAGTGCTATGAGGTACGATAGGGAAGGTGATGAGCATTATGACATTTTGTCAGCTTATCAAAAGAGTATGCGTGGCAGTGATGCAAATGCAGCCTTGCACTATTTGGCAAGACTTCTTATTGCAGGTGACTTGATTTCTGCTTGTAGAAGACTTATGGTGTGTGCTTGTGAAGATGTAGGACTTGCTTACCCAAACCTTATACCTATAGTAAAGAGCTGTGTTGATATTGCAATGTCGGTAGGATTGCCTGAGGCTAGAATTCCTTTAGCAGACGCAGTTATTATGGTGTGTAATGCTCCAAAATCAAATTCCGGAGAAATGGCAATAGACAAGGCTATGTCTGATATAAAGGCAGGTAATGTTGGCAGTATTCCAAGACAACTTCAAAACACTCACTATGATGGTGAAGATAATAAAAATAAAGGTCAACATTACCTTTATCCTCACGATTACAACCATCATTATGTTGTACAGCAGTATTTACCTGATATTCTAAAAGATAGGCAATATTATACATATGGTGACAATAAAAACGAACAAGCCTTTAAGGCTTATTGGGATAAGATAAAGCCCTAGTTCATAATTTCATAAAATACTGTTACAGGTATTTAAAGACCTATTAATATTTAGTTCATAACTTGGTACATATAAACAAGTTATTGTATAAAAGATTGTATATAATTAATTTTTTTTATTCTTTTACAGAATAAAAAACCTTGAGCTTTTTTGATATAATTTAACCGTAAGAAAATATTTTACTTTTAGGAGGCAAAACAATGAAAACATTATGCAAAAAGTCCTTTGGTGTTTTCTTAGCAGTGCTTATGCTTTTAAGTGCTGTAGGTGTTGGCAGTTATTCTGTATTTGCTGCTAATACTGACACAGAAAAATCAGGGGCAACCTCTGCAAGTGGCGAAACAGTGTATTTCCAAAACACTGGTAAGTGGTCAAGGGTTAACGCTTACATGTGGAATGACAGTAAGGGTAAATCAGAAAACCATGCTTGGCCAGGCGAAGCTATGACAGATGAGGGCGATGGTGTATGGTCTTATGACATTAAAGGTGAATACGACCACATTATCTTCAATAACGGTAGCTCACAGACAGGTAATATTACTTACCCTGGCAACAGTATGATTTACAAAGACGGTAAGTGGGAAGTATATGATACAAGTCCACTAAGAATTACTTCTTTTGAATCAGACACTAAGTCACCTGCTTACATTGGCAGTGCTATTGCACTAACAACTACAACAAAGACAGAAACTACTGGCGTACAGTATCAGTACTCAGTAAACAGTCAGGTTATCAGTAATTATTCTGCTAACAATTCTTGCGTATGGAATCCGGCTTCTTCCGGTGACTACACTGTAAGAGTTGATGTTAAGGATAACGCAGGTAACCAAAACTTTAGAGAAATGTCTTTCACAATCAAAGACCCTTCTCAGGAACAAAAGCCTATATTCCTATCTTCTAACCCTCTTACAGGTAAGCAGATTAAGACAGGTACAGCTACTAACCTTTCTGTAAATGCAGCCGGTGGTAACACAGGCACAAAACTTCTTTTCTACAAATATGTAGTTAAAGATCCTGCAGGTGAACAGGTTAACACAGCTTATTACACACTAAACAAGAATTATTCATTTACAGCAACAAAGGCTGGTACTTATACAGTTGATGTATCTGTTCAGGGTAGTGATAACCAGACAATCACTCAGCAGTTAAAGTTTGAATCAACTCAGAATCCAACAAACCCAACAGAAAATACTCAGCCATCTTCTCCATCTGTAACAACTCCATCTAAGACAGATCCAACAGTAACAACTCCAACTACTGCTACTGAACCATCAAATCCGGATCCAGGTAAGATTCTTGGTGATGTTAATGGTGATGGTATTCTAGATGTTAGAGACTCTACTCTAATTCAGAAAGCATATACAGGTTATGTTGTTAACCCATTTGACGAATCAGTAGCTGACTACAATAAGGATGGCAGCAAAGATGTTAAGGATGCTGTTGCTATCCAAAAATATCTTGCATTAGAGTAAGAGAGGTATAGTGTATTATGACCAAAATTAAAAAAATCATTGCACTCTTGATGGTCATTGCAGTTTCAGCATCTATTATGGTTGTAGGCACAGTTGGTGTATCTGCTAAGGATACAAGCATTAAGAAAACTGCTGCTTCAAGCAAAACTACAGAAACTGGAATAACAGTACATTATAAGAGTGAAGGCGTAACTCCATATGTATATTATTGGAACTCACTTCCAAATAATATCAAAACAGAATATCCTGGTGAACAGATGACTGCTGACAAGGATAACTGGTATACAACAACATTTAAAGATGTTACAAAGATTAACCTAATGTTCACAGATAAAGACGGTAAGCAACTTACAAAGGAACTTACTCGTAAGACAGGTGAATGGTGGTTCTATAACAATATTTGGTGGAGCTCAAACCCTGATGAGTTTGACCCTGCTTCATCTGTTGATTTTCGTGAAGAGTCAATTTACTTTGTAGTTACAACAAGATTCTATAATGGTGATAAGTCAAATGATGTTCACTGTTGGGATGACAATCAATATAATAACCCTGACTCAGACCCTGCATGGAGAGGCGACTTTAAGGGTCTTGCTGAAAAGTTAGACTACATTAAAGCTCTTGGTTTCTCAGCAATTTGGATTACTCCTGTTGTTGAAAACGGTTCAGGTTATGACTATCATGGTTATCATGCTATGGACTTCTCAAAAGTTGACGCCAGATATGAAAGTAATGACTTCACATATGAAGATTTAATTCAGGCAGCTCATATGAAGGGCATGAAGATTGTACAGGACGTTGTATGGCAACATACAGGTAACTTCGGTGAAGGTACACTTTGTAAGCTATTCGATAAGGATACTTCAAAGGATTTAGGCAGTATCGAAGATTCTATGATTCCTACTCAGGAACTTCTAGACCAAGCCGGTGTTAGCACAGCTGAAGAATACTGGAGCTTAACACCTGCAAAACAGCATGATGCCAGAATTAACCTAATGAAGAATAACTCAATTCAGGATAGTAACTCAACAGGTGTTCACCCATCTACAAAGGACTATTCTGATGGTAAGTTATCAAAATCTACAGTTTACAACCCTAACAACTATTATCATACATCTTACTTTAGAAACCTTAACTGGGATGACTGGTCATGTAAATACGGTCAGATTGCCGGTGACTGTGTTGACTTAAATACAGAAAATCCAGCAGTTGCCGAATATATCAACCAGGCTTACAGTAAGTATATGGCTATGGGTGTTGATGCATTCCGTGTTGATACTGTTAGACATATTCCAAGATTAACTCTAAATATGATGTATAACAAGCAGATGATGGCAAATGCAGCTAAGTACGGTAATCCTAACTTCTATATGTTCGGTGAAATCTGTACTCGTTACAGTCAGGTTTGGTACCGTGGTCATGCTCAGGAATCATCAATGTTCTATACATGGGATGAATCTGATCCTAAGTGGGCTAAAGAATGGTCAAGTGGCTCAGATCTTGAATCTATCAACAATAATATGAACCTAACATTTGACCACTACAAAGAATATGATGATACATCAATTCAGCCAACATCTGACAATGCATTCCTTAAGGGTATTAGCTATCATACACCTGATACAAGTAAGGCTTCTGGTATGAATGCAATTGACTTTTCAATGCATTATAACTTCAATACAGCAGGTAATGCTTATGGTCTAGCTAAGCAAGAAGATCCATACTTTAATGATGCAACTTGGAATGTTGTTTATGTTGATTCACATGACTACGGTCCTGGTCCTAACGATGCCGTTAGATTTAACGGTGGTACTTCAGTTTGGGCAGAAAATCTAGACCTAATGTTCACATTCCGTGGTATTCCTTGTATTTACTATGGTTCAGAAATTGAATTCAAGAAGGGCATTATGATTGATGGTGGTGCTAACAAGACTCCTCTTGAAGGCACAGGTCGTGCTTACTTCGGTGACAACGTTGAAGGTGATGTTGAGACAACAGACTTTGGTGATTATAAAGCTTCAGGTACTGCTTCAGAATCTCTAAGTTATCCTCTAGCAAAGCACATCACAAAGCTTAACAAGATTCGTCGTGCTGTTCCTGCTCTTCAGAAGGGTCAGTACACAGTAGATAGCAACTATGTAAGTGGTGATATGGCTTATATCAGAAGATATACAAGCAATGATACAGACTCACTTGCTCTAGTTACAATCTCAAGTGCTGCAACATTCAAGAACATTCCTAACGGTACATATATTGACGCAGTTACAGGCGACAAGAAGGTTGTTACAGACGGTACACTTTCAGTTTCAGCACCTGGTAAGTCAAATATGAGAGTTTATGTATGTTGTGCAAAGGGCTTCACAGGTATTGACGGAGCTATTGGCGAAACAGGTTTAACATATCTAAAGTAATTTAGAATAATCAACTCCTTTTTGAGGGCATCTCTTTTTGAGATGTCCTCGATTTTTTATTTTATTTCTATTTACAATAATTACACAGTTGTATATATAGTGTATTTTATGATAGATTAAGCAATAATTGACAAAATAGTCTGATAGTGATATAGTAGTAATTGTAAAGTAAAACATAATTGTTGTAAATTAGGGGAGAAGTAGAATGAATCAAAGGGTACAAGAATTTATTAATCAACAGAAAATACAATCCGAATACAATACGAATATGGAAAAAGCAAAAGTTCTGAATGACTTGGGACTTTATGATAAAGAATATTCTGTAAATCCTGCTTGGAGTGAAAAATATCCTGAATATGAATATGACCAAGTAACTCAGCAAGGTAAATATTTCAGAAAAATTCCCATTTCTGTTACTGATGAGGAATATGCTGAAATCTTAAAGTATGCTAGTCAGAATAATATAGCATCAATCAATGAAAATGATAATAAAAACAAAATTGCATCTGTGTTTACAGGTATTGCATATGCAATTTTTATTGTTGGTGCAATTTTCGGTTTTGTGATGGGCTATACTAAAGATATTCTTGATGATACTTATTCTTTCAGTTTTGCAATTGCCATTGCATGGTGGGGTGTAAGCTTTATCGGTGGTATGTTTATGCTTGGCTTCGCCGAAATTATCAAACTACTTAATGCTATAAAAAATAAATAATTTAAATTTATTGGTGTTTCAATCTTTTGTTGAAACACCTTTTTATATGTTTATATTTTCATTTTGTTTATTAGTTAAGATGAATTGGTTTTACAAATTAGGGTTTGTCTTTTTAATTTTGATTGTGGATAAAGGTGAATTTGTTATAAATTTAGTTGAGTATAAAGAAAAATTTGCAAAATTATCATATCTATTATTATAACAATAGTGTGGCTAACAGGTG
>OIZI01000964.1_pt1 | contig 13145 bp, 16 predicted proteins | sample 1588441 | NCBI WGS metagenome assembly OIZI01 (sample SAMN03283284) | human gut metagenome | biome: human-associated habitat; material: feces | host: Homo sapiens | place: Peru | collected 2012
TAATTCGTAATAGCTCGCTATCACTCATTAAAAGACAAACAAAAATCATTCTTCTAAAAAACCGAAATACCACAAACCCTAATGCCCGATTTGGGTTAATGACTTTAAGAAATGGATAAACTACCCCAAGACCCGTTTATGCTCTTTAGCTATGTGAATACGCAGCTTCGTGATGTGTATAGTTCACTCGACGAATTTTGCAAAGCAACTGATGTGGACCGTGATTGGCTCGAAAAAAAGTTGAAGGACGCAGGATTTGAGTACAGCGAGGAGCTGAACAAATTTTGGTAATAAAATAAACATTTAATATTATGGATTACAAGACTTTGCGCAAACGCGCGCTGATTTTTGATTTTGTGGCGATAGCCGTGGCTGGTGCCGTGCTTTACGCAGGGCAGAGTCTGCTTGTGCCAGGTTGGGTGCTGGTGTTTGGCGCTCTGATTTCGGTAGGTGCTTTGGTGCTTGCCCTTAAGTTTTCGTTTGCTGCTCGCAAACTGGCTCGTGAAGAATTTGAGCGCGTGGTGAAGGAAATGAAACTTCAACAAATTGATAAAGAAGAAAAAAAATAATATGAAATTCATTTCTTGGAATGTGAACGGACTTCGCGCGGTGGTGGGCAAGGGTTTCGCCGAAATCTTTGCTTCGCTCGATGCCGATTTTTTCTGCTTGCAAGAAACGAAGATGCAAGCCGGTCAACTCGATTTGGCTTTCGATGGCTATGAGTCGTACTGGAACTACGCCGACAAGAAGGGCTACAGCGGTACGGCGATTTTCACCAAACACACTCCGTTGAGCGTGACCTACGGCTTGGGCATTGATGAGCACGACCACGAGGGACGTGTGATTACGCTCGAAATGCCTGATTTCTACCTCGTGACTTGCTACACGCCCAACAGTCAGGACGGTCTGCACCGCCTCGACTACCGCATGACGTGGGAGGACGATTTTCGCGCCTACTTGCAGGGGCTCGATGCCAAGAAACCTGTGATTGTGTGCGGCGACTTGAATGTGGCGCACAAGGAGATTGATTTGAAAAATCCAAAGACCAACCGCAAAAACGCCGGTTTCACCGATGAGGAACGTGAGAAGATGACCACGCTCTTGGGCGCTGGATTCACCGACAGTTTCCGCTTCTTCTACCCCGACCTCACCGATGCCTATTCGTGGTGGAGCTACCGCTTCCGTGCGCGCGAGAAGAATGCGGGGTGGCGTATCGACTATTTCCTTGTGAGCAACCGCCTTGCCGACAAGATGGCTTCTGCCACCATTCACAACGAGATTTTCGGCAGCGACCACTGCCCCGTAGAACTCGTACTCAACGACTAATTGCTCAAACCTCTCCTTAAAAACTTTTTACAGATAAGACATGAACAAGAAAACCATTATCATTCTCTTGCTTGCCCTCGTTGCACTGGTGGGGCAAGCGCAAGTAAAATGCCATATCAAGGGCGAATTGCGTGATACTACCAAGGGCAACACTGTGCTCATTTGCCCTGCAGAAGTGGACATTCGCGTATCCGATAATTACACCACCACAAAGGCCGACGCGCAAGGTCGATTCTCGTTCGATGTGGCGACCGATAAAATTGGGCTTTACAGAGTGTTTTTGCATGAGCAATACAAGAACGGATCATGGAGTTACAAAAAATTTATCGTCGAGAACAACGCAACTGTATCTTTGCTTTTCGACGACGATAAGTGGACAGTGAACAGCGATGGCTATGAACAGATGAAAAAAACGAAGATGGATGCGGAGGCAGAACGGCTCTATATCTCAAAAATGGACTCGTTAATGACGGATGTCATGAATGAACTCCAACCCCGGATTGAGGAATTGCAAAGACAAGGCAAGGACCCAAGAGAGGACTCCCTATCCATAAAGCGCTACCAGAAGTTTCTGGTTGAGAATCACAAACTCTACGCCCAATACCAAGCGTGGGAATATGAGTATTATAAGACACACCCCATGCTTTTCGCTCTCTATGACATTGCCAATCAGATGCAATCTAAAGACGAGAAATATAACGAGAAGGCGACAGCTCTGATGAACCTTTATCATTCCACCTACGAGAACTATCACCCCGATAATCCCATCCACAACACCATCCATGCCCTTGAAACTGGCTGGAAACAGACACCCGGCAATCCCTACATCGATTTCGAGGTGTTGACTGCCGAAGGTGAGCGCGTAAACGTGGCATCGCTCTACCGTGGCAAGGTTGCAGTTATCGACTTATGGGCTTCGTGGTGTGGTCCTTGCCGTAAGCATAGCAAAGAACTTATCCCACTCTATGAGAAATACAAGAAACTGGGATTTGTCGTCATAGGCATAGCTCGCGAGGAAGAGGTGAGCCGCATGACCCAAGCAGCAGAGAAGGACGGCTATCCATGGCAGAATTATATTGACCTGAAGGACGAACTGAAAGTATGGCAGAAGAACGGACTTGCCTTCTCTGGCGGAGGCATGTTCCTCATCGATAGCAACGGCACAATTCTTTCCACATCAACTGACGCAGACGAACTTGAACCCCTCATCAGAAAGGCACTCGGACTGTCCGACGAAGCGCAGGAAAAATAGCAAGCCGAATAGCCTTCCCCACAAAAACGGCTCGCCCGTTTTTCAACAGATAATATACAAAAATGGTAGGAACTGGATGATTGTGTTCCTACCATTTTTTATGGCATCACATAATGGTAATGCCGTATTTCCTATGGGTTAGTATTCCACTTCGTTGTTCATCATCTTGTGGGTGTCCCATGGGGCTGGGTCGCCGCCAAGGTATTTGTGGAACCATTCGAGGTGGGCGTTGTAGTACACTGGCATCGAGTTCATGGTGTCGGGCCAGTGGCCGTCGTTGCTGAACACAATCAGGCGTGATGGAATACCGAGGGTTTGCAGCACGCTAAAGTACTGAATGCTTTGGGTGTAACTCACACGGTAGTCGCGTTCGCCTGTGAGAATAAGCGTTGGAGTCTTGAAATTCTCCACATATTCCGATGGCGACCACTTTTTGTAAAGTTCGGAGTTCCAAGGCTGGCCTTTAAGGTCGAAGTTGGGGAACCAGAGTTCTTCGGTAGTGCCCCACATAGAGCGGAGGTCGTAAAGACCCATCATCGAAGCCAAGCACTTGAATGGGTGGTCGTGGCCTTGTAGCCAGTTCATGAAATAGCCACCGTAACTCCAGCCCATTGCGCCCATGCGGTCGGCATCTACATAAGGGAGTTTGGCAAGTGCCTCGGTCACCTTAATCACATCTTCGTAAGGTTTGCCGCCCCAGTCGCCCGAAATGCTGGTGGTGAAGTCCTGACCGTAACCAGTAGAGCCGTGAGGGTTGGGGTAAGCAATCACATAGCCTGCGCCTGGATACACTTGCCAATCGGCACGGAACGAGTTCGTCCACTGCATCTGTGGACCGCCGTGCACATTGATTACTAAAGGATATTTCTTGTTGGGGTCGAAATCGTGGGGCTTAACCACAAACACCTGAATCTTGGCACCTTCTGCGCCTTCCACCCACATCACTTCGCTTGGGCGAATGTCCACCTCGTCTTCCAACTCTTGGTTGAGGAAGGTGAGTTGCTGTTCGGTCTTGCCGCCGTTCTTCATGCGATAGAGTGCCGAAGGCTTGCCTGTGGTGGAGTAAGTGTAGTAGAGATAGCCGTCGTTGCCGAGGCAGAAGGTGGCAACGGCACGGTCGGGCAACACTTTGGCGTGCTTACCGCTTTTCACGTCCACCTTATAGATAGGCACAGCACCCAATTCCTGCACACCGAAATAAATGCTCTTGCTGTCGGCAGTCCAAAGGTAATCGTCGTTCACCCAGTTGTCAATATCCTCGGTCAGCACTCGCTTCTTGCCTGTGTTGCGGTCGTAGAGCGCCAAGCGGAAACGGTCGCTTTCGTGGCCAGGCACCACTTGAAAGCGGTAGGCGATGTAGCGGCCGTCGGGCGAGTATTTTGGTGTGCCGTCCCAAGCCTTGTTGTCGGCAGTGATACATTTAGCCTCACCACCAGTCACAGGCACAACGAACAAGTCGGCGTTGGTGTTCGCCTCTGGGTGGTCGGTGTGGTTGCTGATAAAGCAAAGTTCCTTGCTGTCGGGCGAAAAGGCGAAGCCTGGAGCATTGCCCCAAGTGGGAGCCGAAAATTCGCCAGGAGTGACATCGGTATAGGTCTTTTCAGCGATATTGTAAACGATGATATGGCTGTAGCGGCCATCGGCATAGTCGGTCCAATGGCGGTAAAAGAGTTTGTCGGCAATGTGGCCTTGCACCGAGCCCTCGGTTTTCTTCTTCCAGCGAGCGGCGTTGGCCTTGCCGTCGGCACCGAGGTCGGGATAAACTTCGGTGGCGAAAGCCAAGAGGTTGCCGTCGGAGCTAAGCACTGCGCCCGACACGCCCAACTCGTAGTTGGTGATTTGCTCCGTGTCGCCAGTGGCAACATTGCGGCGAAACACCTGTGGCAATTTCACCTCTTTGCCATCTTCGGCGATGGTGGTGCCTGTGGCTCCGTAGTAAATCCACTTGCCATCAGCCGACCATTGTGCGTCGCGGCTCTTGCCGTCAATCATTGGGGCAAACTCTGGAGTTTTGCCCTTAGTGTCGAGTCTCATCAGATTGATGCTCGTGTTGGTCTTGTGATTTTTCAAATCCTGAGCGGTGACATTGAACGCCAAAGTCTTGCCGTCGGGACTCAAAGCCAATGCGCTCACGCTCTTGGTGCGATACACATCTTGAATGGTGAATGCGCGCTTTGCCGCGCCTGTTTGTGATAGTGCCATCGTTGCAATGGTTGCTAATATGATTTTCTTCATACTCAATGAATTATTGATTATTTTTATGTGGTTAGAATACTTTTTCGAAAGCGTTTCGCTCGCCATCCTTCACCATGATCATGCCACAGCGAGTGAAACCGATTTTGGGCAGAATGTGGAGCATTTCCAAGTTGTCGAAATTGGTGTCGATGCGCATACTCTCGCGCCCCATGCGCTTGCTCTCGTCGATGAGCATAAGCAGAAACGCTGTGGCAAGTCCCTGCCCGGTGCGACCGTGGTCTATGCCCAGGCGGTGCACCACCGTGTAGCGGCTGTTGGTGGAATTGCTGTCGGTGAGCCATTTCCCGTCCCAAATATGGTCGTAGCAAGGGTCGCCAGCGGTGATAAAGGCACAATAGCCCACCACTTGAGTGCCATCAAGCAGCACCCAACCTTGCCCTATTTCGATGTCGGAAACCACGGTGTCGGGGTTGGGGTAGCCATACTGCCACTGGTCGCGCCCGGCACGTAGCATCACCTCAATCTCCCCTTTCAGAATTTCCCAAATCACAGGAATGTCGTGCTCGGTGGCACGGCGAATGTGAAGCTCGTGGTTATTCCTCGTCGTCATCTTCTTCGATTGGGGTGTTGAGCAGTTGCTCTGCGTCGTCGAAATCTTCGGGCTTTACCACCACGCGCCACATCCCCTTATCGCTGCCACGGAGCAGGGTGCTGGCTGTGTTGTCGCCCAAAACTCCAGCCTCGATGCCATTGGCACTGAGCATACCTTTCACGATGCTGGCCTCAACTTCGCTCTCGAATTGAGCCAATACTTTCAAATCATCTTCGTTAGCCATAGTAGTGAAGTTTTATGATTATTTGATATTACGTTTGTTGAGTTCGGCTTGATAGCGTTGTGCGTTGGCGTTGTGCGAGCCAAGGTCGGTGGCAAAATCGTGATACCCCGAAAAGTCGCTCTTTGCACACATGAAAATGTAGTCGTGCGGCTTGCTGTCGAGAATTTGGTCGATGGTCGCCTTTTCGGGCAAACGGATTGGACCTGGTGGCAGACCAGCCACACGATAGGTGTTGTAGGGCGAATCGTAGGCGCACATGTCGTGCGTGATGCGGCGAATGCTGAAATCGCCAAGGGCAAACTTCACGGTAGGGTCGGCTTGCAGACGCATCTTCTTTTGCAGACGGTTGATATACAGGCGCCCCACCTTGCCACGCTCGTCGCTCTTTGAGGTTTCTTCCTCGGCGATAGATGCCACAATCACCACCTCGTCGGGTGTGAGGCCCAATTTCTTCGCCTTTTGAGTTCGCTCATCGTTCCAGAATTGCACATAGTAGTTATACATGTTTTTCAGCAATTTTTCTGGCGTGATGTCCCAATAGAATTTATAACTGTCGGCAAGCAGAATGCAGCCGATGTTGTCGGGCGTGTGGTCAAGCTTGGCGCACACCTCCGGGTCGGCAAGCGCTTTCAGAAAATCCTTCTTGCTGGGCTCGAACTTATTGCCGGCGCGAGTGGCAAACTCATCGAGCGTGCGCACATTGTTGAAGGTGAACTTCAATTCCGACGGCTCGCCCCTGCGGAGCGTGTAGGCGGCCATCAATGCCGTTTCGCCCTTCGCAATCTTAAACGCGCCGTGCCTGTATTCCACCTTCATGCCACTCACCTTGAGCAACGTGGACACACGGCTGGCGAACGTATCGTCGGTGTTCTTCTTCAGCGAGTCGGTAAGTGCCACCATCGTGGTGCCCTTCGGAATATAGATGATGGTGTCGGCACTCGCTTTCGTAAGCACAAACGGCAGCGAAACGGCAGCCATAGCCACCAGTACCACCGCCACAATCAGCAGCACCCTCTTATGCTTATCCACAAAAGATGATTTTTTCTTTTTCCTCGATTTAGTCGTTTTTGCCATTTTTGTTTGAATTGTGTTTGTGAAAGCAAATTTACACTTTTTTTCCGAGAACTGGTGTCAATGAATGTAAAAACACCAGCCAGTACACCCAAATCGGGCAAACAAGTCGCCAAAACAGCGTTTTTTTCAAGAAAAAAGCACAAAAGTGAAGAAAAGTTGCGAAAAGTTTTGCGACTTTGAAAAAAAAGCGTAACTTTGCACTCGCTAAAAGCAAATCAGCACAAAGCACTGGAGAGGTGGGTGAGTGGCTGAAACCAGCAGTTTGCTAAACTGCCGTAGGAGTAATCCTACCGCAAGTTCGAATCTTGTCCTCTCCGCATCAAACGGTTGTGATTCATATCGCAGCCGTTTTTTGTTTTTATGCCGGCCCCAAACTCACTTGAGCGTCGGTATAAAAAATAAACAAAGCATTAAAATTGAAAGGAGAATATTATGAACAGAAAGGATAATCAAATTTATGATGTTAGTGCCGAACTGGCTCGTGAGTTTGGAGAATTGGGCAGCGAAAGTCGCGAACAAGCAATCGCTCATGCCTGGGAGGAATATAATGCACAAATTCTACTTGACGCGAGAAAAAATGCAGGTTTAACGCAGGCTGAACTCGCCGCAAGAATTGGAGCAGACAAAGGTTATATATCACGCCTTGAACGTGGGCTGACCATACCAACAGTTTCAACGCTCTACAAAATTGCGGCCGCAATGGGGTTGTCTGTAACATTACAACCAGCGCAATAACTTTGGTTAAGAATTGTTATTCAGACCGGTTTGTAAACATTTGTCCTCACCGCATCAAACGGCTGTGATTCTATCGCAGCCGTTTTTTTGTTTTTATGCCGACCCCAAACTCACTTGAGCGTCGGTATTTGTTTTAAACCACAAGTCTAAAGTTGTCGGTTGGGTTGTTCTTCTGCAATTTTGGTTATGCGCCTGATGTTGTTGATGCGATGATTGATAATCAGCGGCACACGTTCCACCACCACCATAGAGGTGTCGAGCCCTAATGCTTTCGGATCGTCAATGCCTATCTTGCTGATGAGTGAGTAGAGGTTCATTAACAAGTTCTGTTGGCGATTGACGGAGTTCTCCGGGTAATACACGCGGTGAATGATGATGAAACGGAAATCGCCAGGAATACCGTTTTTGCGGAGCGATGGATAGGCACTGGTCAAATCCACCTTCTTACTGGCCACAAGGTCCTCCACCACTTGTCTCAGGTATAGGCTTACCCTGGGTTCTATGCGGAAACCTATGTGCATAGTCACGTTGTACAGGGTATTGGGAATCAACGTCTCGCAGTCGTACTCCAGCGTGTCAGGTGTGTCGACAAACTCCATATTGATAAGCCAGTAGTGGTCAGCACGTTTAGGTTGCTTGTTGATGATTGAATAGAGCAACTTGTCATCTACGGTGCCTTCCTTGTTGGCATGGTTGATATAGACAAGGTTGGAAGCGTATTTAGGGATGCTCCCATCAGCTTTGATGTCGGAGATGATCTGATAATAGTCGTCCAGCGGTTTGGCGCTGATGTAATGGCGGCGTATCTTTATGGCACGAACCCACACATACATCGTCAGGAACAATATACTGCCAATAAGCATCGTACACCATCCTCCTGCGAGAAACTTTGACAGATTGGCTGCAAGAAACACCCCCTCGATGGTGCAATATGCGCCAATAAACAGTATCATGATGAATCGCGATACACCCTTTGTGTGCAGGTAGACGCCAAGCAGCAATGTGGTCATCAGCATAGTGATGGTGATGGCAAGTCCGTAGGCAGCCTCCATATGCGAGGAGTCGCGAAACAGCAGGATGATGAGAACCACACCGATGTACATGGCAAGGTTGATTGTAGGAATGTAGATCTGTCCCTTTACATAGGTGGGATGTTTGATTCGCATACGAGGCCAGAAATGCAGGTTCATGGCATCGCTTAATATGGAGAAGGTACCGCTGATAAGTGCCTGACTCGCAACGATAGCCGCTCCCGTGGCCATGATGATGGCGAAGAACAGCATGCTCTGTGGCATGATGGAAAAAAACGGATTGACGGAGGATGCTGTCTGGGCATGGGTCAGCACCCATGCACCTTGTCCCAAATAGTTGAGAATGAGCATGGTTTTCACAAAAGCCCAGCTGATGGTGATGTTCTTCCTTCCACAATGGCCCAAGTCAGAGTAAAGAGCTTCAGCACCAGTGGTACAGAGAAATACTGCACCCAGAATTAAAAACCACTGTGGGGATTTTGCCAGCAGAATGACTGCATAATATGGATTAAAAGCCTTCAGTATCAGAGGATAATATGTGATGCTGATAATTCCCACCATGCCAAGGAGCAGGAACCATAGCAACATGAATACTCCAAACGACTTGCCTATGCTCTCTGTGCCAAACCTTTGAACGAAGAAGATGATGGTGATGATGCCAAGCGTGATGGGAATTACAGGCAGATTTTGGCTGATGCTTTCGAGCCCTTCAATGGCTGTAGTGACCGTAATGGCAGGGGTGATAATTCCATCTGCTAACAGTGTGCTGGCACCAATGATAGCCAAGATGTAGACCCACTTACTCTTGAGGCGACGAAGCAGAGCGTAGAGGGCGAGGATGCCTCCTTCGCCATTGTTGTCGGCACGCAGAGCCACACATACATATTTGATGGTGGTCTGTAGGGTGAGTGTCCAGATGATACAAGACAATGCCCCTAAAATGGTACTCTCGTCGATGGTTTCGCCTGTATGTAGGATAGCCTTCATCACATAAAGGGGTGATGTGCCGATGTCACCAAACACGATGCCTAAAGTAATGAGTAATCCCAGGAAGCCTACTTTATTATGATTGCAGTTTGCTGAAATTTCTGTATTTTCACTCATAAGTGTTATCATTTTGATAATTTTGCGCCCAAAGGTATCAAAATGCGAGTTGAAACTATGGTCTATTTAACAAAAATTATCGGATTTAACATTCTTCAAAGTCATTTATCTGAGAGATGAAATCAATGGATTGTTCATTAGGGAAGGCTTTTGCGTCAAGATTGGTGGCGTATCAAAGGATGTATTTGAGAATTTCGTTGAAGAGGTTTTCGTTTTTCATTTGAAGGTAGCGCATGATGTGTTCGATGAGATTTTCATTGATTTTGTAATTCAAATTGTAAAAATCACCTGGCACACGTTCGCCTGAGTAGTCATAACCATATTCTTTTGTGCACACGCAGAATTGTGGCTTATCGTCATCAATGTTGGTGTCAATCGTTAGACCAGAAGGACAGAATTTGCAATTCTCTATCATGTATTGCTTGAACTCTTTGGTGAAGAACACATCGTCGAGCATTTTATCATACTTAAATTTGAACTGTAACTTTTCTTCTTTTGTCATACTTATCAGCGGTTAAAATGGTTAATAAACGAATTACACCACCATTATAGTAACAAAGAAAGAAAAATTCAAAATAAAATCAAAAAAAAACACCTTGCCTTTGCTGTCAGGGTGCTTTTTTTGATAGGGTGGGGCTTATTTTTGGTGGATGCAGATTTTTAGGCCGGGGTCGCTTTTTTGGAGGATTTGCACCATGAAGTCTTCTGGCACTGCCACGCACCCTGCTGTCCATGGACTTTCGCTGGTGCAGTGGAAGAAAATGGCGGCGCCCAGTCCGGGCGTGTTGCTGTCGTTGTAGGTGGTGGCTACGCCGTAGTTGTAACTGGGCACATATTTAATCATGTGTTCGCCACGGCATCGGTGATGCTTTTCTTTGGCGTTGATGATGGTGTTGTAGTAGCGTCGGTCGCCACATGCCCAAATGTCGGGTGTCACGTCCACGTATGGAATGGAAGTGCCGGGATTCGCCTTGATGCCAAACGCCTCACGGATTCCGAAGTTGCCCTCTGGTGTTTTCTTGTCGCCCTGACGCTTTTTCCCCAATCCGTATCTGCCGATGTGTGCCGTGTCGGCACGCTCCAGTAGCCAATGTTGCTGCGCGTCTTTGATGTAAAATTCTGCCTCGGCATTGCATCCCTCCGTGCATTTCACCAGCACGATTTGATGTGTGGTGGTGTCGGTGGCGTAGGTGTCGAGAATTTCTGTCCACTTGTCGGCGTGGGCAGCGCTTGCGATTGTTAAAAGAATGGCGGTGAATAGTATTCTGATATTCATTTGAATTGGCGTTGTCTTTATTTGACGATTATGGCTGTGTCTTGCTGTGGAATGGACACTTGATGCTCAGCCTTTTCGGGCAAGAAGTGGCTGATAATGGCGCACGCAAGCACAAGCAGCAGGAAAATCAAGAGGCTCAACGCATTGCGTTTCTTGATTTCTCTAATTTTCTTTTTCTCTTTTTCGATGCTGTAATTTGTGTTCATAACGCTGCAAAGTTACAAAAAATCTGCTTTCTCAATACCTTAATAATTGTCAAAGAATGAAATACTTAACCCAATGGAAGGTAAGAATGCACCTATTTAAACCGTTTTCAAACCTATTGGCACCTAATATTTAGGGCGTTAATCTGATTTAACACGGCGTGGGGCTTGCATGATGTTTTTTGCCGTGCATTTGAGGGCTGGTTGGTAAAATGAGAGGTCGAGGGCGGCGATGGTGCGCATCAACTCATTGTTAAGTTCTGGATAGAACGAACAGAGCCGATGGGCAATTTTCATGCATAGCGCCTGAATGCCAGGAGGTGTGCTGAGGCGCACCATTTGGTCGAGGCAAAAATCCAGGAAATCGGTGCGCAAACACTCCTTCGTCAGTGGCAGGCGCACGATGAGGTTGAGGGTGAGCCTTCGTAGTGAATCGTTGGAGGTGTATAGCGCGATGTCAATCAGTTCGTCGAGCGCAGGAAGCAACTGGCTAAGTTCGCGGTCGGTGGCTTTTGTCAGCACCCAAGCAGCATTGCGAGCCACGTGCGCATCGCCATCGTGCAGCAGTGCCACAAATGTCACAAAATCGCCACTCCGCTTCAGCCAAGCATAGGCTTCAAGAGCCATTTCGATGCCAACGCGTGGCTGCGCGAGCCGCATCCGTATGTCGTCAATATTCGCCACCTCCATTATTTTTGAAAATTGAGGCGAAGCACACGAATGGGGCGGTTTGCTCCAGTGTATAGACTTTCGTCGAAGCACTCCTCTCCAGTTGCCACAAATCCACATTTCTCCATCACACGCCCCGAAGCGGGATTGTCGGTAAAGTGTCCGCTAATCATCGAACTGATGCCGGTGGTGGATTGTATGTGGTTGAGCATCAGCTGTAGAGCCTCGGTGCAAAATCCCTTGTTCCAAAACGGCTTAGCCACCCAATAACCCACCGTGGGTTCGTTGGGCAGTGCAGGCAGATTGCAATCGCACGACGAGCCATAACCCATTGCGCCAATCGCCTCGCCAGTTTCACGCAGCACGATAGCCCAAGTGGTGTCGTTGTGAAACACGGTGCGAATGATGTCGAGACTTTCTTCCACCGATTTGTGTGGAGGCCATCCGCCTCGTGGTCCCACATCGGGGTCGGATGCGTATTTGAAAAGTGCTTCGGCATCGCTGTCGGTCCAAAGTCTTAAAAGTATTCTATCTGATATGAGTGCCATTTTTATTGCGATTTTATTGTTTCCAGCGTTTAAGCATCGGGAAAAATCCACGCATCATCTGCTTGTATTGCTTTGGAAGTTGCATTTTGCTAATAATGCACAACACGCAAAATTAATCTTTTTCTTGAAAAATCCCCACCATTTCCCCCGGTTTTAACAAAAAACCACCCTACCTACTGCAAAAAATCAGATAAAAATGTGCTGATTATTTTAATGTTTATAGTCGTGTAGATGACGTGTGCAGGTATAGCATGATGACGTGGTTTAAGAAAAAACTATTTTTTTAATTTTTTGCTAAAAAACTAAACCTATAAGTTGCATTTTTAGAGTTTAATGATTAATTTTGCTTATGTAAGAGACTTAATAAGAGGTGACTATGGAAAGTAAGGCGTTAGATTTTTTGAAATCACATCAAAGCGAAACACCATCTCGCTTTGTGGAGAATGCTGCGTGGCGAAAAGAAAATACCAGTTGGCTTCGTTGGTCACGCAAAGTGGCTCTCGCCATTATCGACTATATGCAAGAGAATGGCTTGAAGCGATCAGATGTCGCAAAGAGGTTAGGAGTTAGTCCTCAGTATGTGAGTAAGTTGCTCTCAGGGACCGAGAACCTCTCTTTTAAAAGCATTGCTAATATTGAGGATAAACTGGGTATTAATTGTTTGGAAGCAGCATTAGTGTAGCATAATTTAAAGAATTGATATACAAGTTGTCCCAAAGAAGGTTTGCGACGAAATTCCGTTAGGAATTTGATGTGTGTAGGCAGGTATGCAGTGAAGGTTATGCGAAATGAGCGAAGCGAAATGTAGCATAACCGAAGCGAAATGCCTGCAAATATCGAATAACAAATACGCATCCCAGCGGGATGCGATTTCGTATTCAATGGGCAATTTGAT
>OIZI01000967.1_pt1 | contig 13132 bp, 8 predicted proteins | sample 1588441 | NCBI WGS metagenome assembly OIZI01 (sample SAMN03283284) | human gut metagenome | biome: human-associated habitat; material: feces | host: Homo sapiens | place: Peru | collected 2012
GCGGCCGGGGGATTCTTAAGGGGGCGGCTTTTCGGCAGCGCCCTTTCGTAACCGATGATGAAATCGTCTGCGGCTCTCAGCGGATCTTTTGCCCCGACTGTGCAGATTGAAAAGCTTGAAATACATACAGTATTCCGGCGCTTTTCAAACTTTCATTCGTGACAAAATCTCTCGCCGTTAGCTCTTGCCGATTTCATCATCGGTTACTTAAGCCCGCTTACTTATCAATTTTCTTGCCGGGACTAGAAAATTGCCTCCGGAGGAACCAGCACCGAAACATTTATGGAGTGGATGATCACACGCACAGGCTTTCACACCGAGTTTTTTGCCCTCATCCGTCTCGCGCTTGTGGGGGACGCGCGAGCCACCTTCCCCAGAGGGGAAGGCTTTGGGATACGGATTGTGACTGGTGTGACACTGGTTCACAATGACAGCGTATTTCAAAAAGGTGTCTTGATATAAGCAATAGTGCCCTGGACTTTCGTCCAGGGCACTATTACGCAATTTTTTAATCGTTAATCGTAGCAATCCCCAGTGTGATCTCTTCCAGCACGTCCAGGAGCACCCGGACGGTGTCCAGAGAGGTGAGGATGGTCACGCCGTTTTCTACGGCGCACCGGCGAATCTGACTGGAACCGGTGTGGGCATCCTCACTGCGTACATCCATTGTGTTGATGACGTAGGACACAAAGCCGGAACGGATGTCATCCAGAATCTCCGTGGAGCCGTCGTCCACCTTAATTCGGCTGCGGGTCTTAATGCCCGCCTCCCGAAGATACAACGCCGTGCCTGGAGTGGCTTCGATGTTAAAGCCCAGCTGATAGAACCGGCGAATCAGCGGCAGTGCCTCCGGCTTGTCCTCATCGGAAATGGTGGCAAAGACGGTACCGTAATTCAGCAGCTTCACGCCGGAGGCCTGAAGCGCCTTGTACAGTGCCCGGGTGATGGAATTGTCGTAGCCGATGGCCTCACCGGTGGACTTCATCTCCGGGGACAGATAAGCGTCCAGACCACGGAGCTTGGAGAAGGAGAAGGCAGGTGCCTTGGCGTAGTAACGCTTCTTCTCATCCGGATACAGCAGGTCAATGCCCTGATCGTGGAGGCTGTGCCCCAGGGCTACCAGGGTGGCAATATCCGCCAGAGGGTAGCCTGTGGCCTTACTCAGGAAGGGCACCGTCCGGGAGGAACGGGGGTTGACCTCAATGATATACACATTCTCCTGGGGGTCAACGATAAACTGGATGTTGAACAGTCCCTTGATTCCGATGGCCGGGCCCAGCTTCCGGGCATATTGCAGGATAATGCCCTTGACCTTATTGGAAATGGAGAAGGGGGGATAGACGGAAATGGAGTCGCCGGAATGGACGCCGGTGCGCTCCACCAGCTCCATAATGCCGGGAACGAAAACCTGCTCCCCGTCGCAAATGGCGTCAATTTCCACTTCCTTGCCCCGGATATACTTATCCACCAGCACCGGCTTGTCCGCGTCGATTTCCACAGCGGTTTGCAGATAGTGGCGCAGCTGAGCCTCACCGGAGACAATCTGCATGGCCCGACCGCCCAGAACGAAGCTGGGCCGCACCAGCACGGGATAGCCGATGGCCTTGGCCGCGGCGACCCCGTCTTCAATCCGGGTGACGGCTTTGCCCGTAGGCTGGGGAATGTTCAGCTCCAGCAGCAGCTTTTCAAAGGCGTCCCGGTTTTCCGCCTTTTCAATGGCGACGCAGTCGGTGCCGATGATGTTCACGCCCAGGTCGGTCAGGGGCTGAGCCAGATTCACGGCGGTCTGACCGCCCAGGGAAGCAATCACGCCGTCGGGCTGCTCCAATGCCACGATGTTCATCACATCCTCTGCGGTCAGGGGCTCAAAATAGAGCTTATCCGCAGTGGTGTAGTCCGTGGAGACGGTTTCCGGGTTGTTGTTGATGATGATGGCCTCATAGCCAGCTTCCCGGATGGTCTTCACCGCGTGGACGGTGGAGTAGTCGAATTCCACACCCTGGCCGATGCGGATAGGGCCGGAGCCCAGGACGATGACCTTCTTCCGGGGAGCCACGATGGATTCGTTTTCCGACTCGTAGGTGGAGTAGAAATAGGGAATATAGCTGTCAAACTCCGCAGCGCAGGAGTCGATCATCCGGTAACCCGGGAAAATGTTCTTCTCCTTGCGAATTTCGTAGATTTTCCGGGGAGAAACGCCCCAGAGCTTGGCAACGGCCGCATCGCAAAAGCCCATTTTCTTCGCCGCAAAGAGAGCGGCGGAATCGGAAACGTGGTCTTTCAGGAAGGCTTCCATCTGAATGATGTTCCGCAGCTTTCTTAGGAAGAACCGGTCAATGCCGGTGGCCTGCGCCATTTCGTCCACCCCGGCTCCCAGCCGGAGCAGCTGAGCGATGGCGTAGATCCGGTCGTCGGTGCCGATGGGGATGTAGGCCATGAGGGCATCTTTGTCCCAGTCGTCGAACTTCTTCATATGCAGGTGCATAATGCCGATTTCCAGGGAGCGGATGCCCTTGAGAAGGCTCTCTTCAAAGGTGCGGCCCACGCTCATGGTCTCGCCGGTGGCCTTCATCTGGGTGCCCAGACGGTTGTTGGCATCGGAGAACTTATCGAAGGGGAACCGGGGCATTTTGGTGACCACATAGTCAAGAGCCGGCTCAAAGGCGGCGCAGGTGTTGGCAAGACGAATCTCGTCCAAGGTCATGCCCACGCAGATCTTCGCGGAGACCCGGGCGATTGGGTAGCCGGAGGCCTTGGAAGCCAGAGCGGAACTCCGGGAAACCCGGGGGTTTACCTCGATGAGGTAATACTGGAAGGAATTGGGATCCAACGCAAACTGGACGTTGCAGCCGCCCTGAATGCCAAGAGCCCGGATGAGCTTCAGGGCAGAATCCCGGAGCATGTGGTATTCCTTGTTGGTCAGGGTCTGGGAAGGGCAGACCACGATGGAGTCGCCGGTGTGGATGCCCACGGGGTCCAGGTTCTCCATGTTGCAGATGGCGATGGCGGTGTCATTGGCATCCCGCATGACCTCGTACTCGATTTCCTTGTAGCCCTTGATGCTCTTCTCCACCAGCACCTGGTGGACAGGGGAGAGCACCAGGGCATTTTTCATGATTTCCCGGAACTCTTCCGCATTGTCGGCAAAGCCGCCGCCGGTGCCGCCCAGAGTAAAGGCAGGGCGCAAAACCACGGGATAGCCGATTTCCTGGGCAGCCTTGAGGCCTTCGTCCATGGAGCAGGCAATCTGAGAGGGGAGCACTGGCTCGCCCAGGCGCTCACACAGCTCCTTGAACAGCTCCCGATCCTCGGCCTGCTCGATGCTTCGGCTGGGGGTGCCCAGCAGCTCTGTCCGGCATTCCCGGAGAATGCCCTTCTTTTCCAGCTGCATGGCAAGGTTCAGACCGGTCTGACCGCCGATGCCAGGGATGATGGCATCCGGCCGTTCGTACCGGACGATTCTCGCGATATATTCCAGGGTCAGAGGCTCCATATAGACCTTATCCGCAATGGCCGGGTCGGTCATAATGGTGGCAGGGTTGGAGTTGCACAGAACCACCTCGTAGCCCTCTTCTTTCAGTGCCAGGCAGGCCTGAGTGCCTGCGTAGTCAAATTCCGCGGCCTGGCCGATGACAATGGGGCCGGAGCCGATGACCAGAATTTTATGAATGTCTGTCCGCTTAGGCATGTCTGGTTTCCTCCATCATCCGGATGAATTCTCCGAAGAGATAGTCGCTGTCCTGGGGGCCGGGGGCGCTTTCCGGGTGGTACTGAACGCTGAAAGCGTGATCGGCCTCACAGCGAAGACCTTCTACCGTGCCGTCCAGCAGATTCACATGGGTGGCTTCCAAAGGTGTTTGGGAAAGGCTTTCCAAATCCACCGCATAGGAGTGGTTCTGGGAGGTGATTTCCACCTTGCCGCTGAGCAGATTTTTGACCGGATGGTTGCCGCCCCGATGGCCGAATTTCAGCTTATAGGTGCGGGCGCCATAGGAAAGCGCCAGAATCTGATGACCCAGGCAGATGCCGAAAATGGGGTATTTTCCCCGGAGCTGACGGACAAGCTGAGCCACACAGGGCACATCCTCCGGGTTTCCGGGGCCGTTGGAGAGGAATACTCCATCCGGGGACAAGGCTTCCACCTGCTGGGCAGTGGTGTTCCAAGGCAGGACAGTTACGTCACAGCCCCAGTCGTTGAGCTTGCGGACAATGTTCCGCTTCATGCCGCAGTCAATGGCGGCAACGTGATATTTCGGCTCCTTTGCCGGAGAAAACCAGGCCTTGGGGGTGCTGACCCGGCTGACCTGGTCGGTGGGCAGACTCACCGTCTGCAAATGGGCGGTGGCCGCAATGGTGGAGGTGTCGGCACTGGTAATCAGAACCCAGCAGGTGCCCTGATCCCGGATGTGCATGGCAAGCTTCCGGGTATCCACACCGGCAATGCCGATGATGCCGAACCGGGCCATGACCTGCCCCAGGGTCTCCACACTGCGGAAATTGGAGGGCTCGTCGTTATATTCCCGGACAATCATGGCACTGGCGGTGGGTCGGCAGGACTCATAGTCCGCCTCACACATGCCGTAGTTGCCGATGAGGGGATAGGTCATGACAATGGCCTGACCGGTGTAGGAGGGATCGGAGAGAATTTCCTGATAACCAACCATGGAGGTGTTGAAGACGATCTCCGCAGTGCAGTCTCCGGCGGCTCCGAAGCCGTAGCCATAGAATTCCGTGCCGTCCTGCAATACAATTTTTTTGTCACACTGACGAATCATACTTTTTTGTTTCCTTTCCCGCCTGAAAGCTTTTGCTCAAACTGATCCTTTCGGGTATCCTCCGGAATATGGGTGGGATACTGGCCTGAGAAGCAGGCACTGCAATAGCCCTGGCCGCCGCACAGCTCCGGAAGACTCTCCAGAGGCAGGTATCCCAGGGAGTCCACGCCAATCATCTTGGCAATTTCCGGGATGGTGTACTGGCAGGCAATCAGATTTTCACAGGAATCGATGTCCGTTCCGTAGTAGCAGGGATGCAGAAAAGGGGGCGCGGAAATGCGCATGTGGATTTCTTTTGCGCCCGCGCTTCGCAGCAGAGACACAATCCGGGCGCAGGTAGTGCCCCGGACGATGGAGTCATCCACCAGAACCACCCGCTTGCCCCGAAGCTCGCTTTCAATGGGACTGAGTTTGATTTTTACCTGATCTACCCGGTGATCCTGACCGGGAGAAATGAAGGTGCGTCCGATATACTTGTTCTTAATCAGACCGATGCCATAGGGAATCCCGGACTCCCGGGCGTAGCCGATGGCGGCATCCAGGCCGGAGTCCGGAACGCCGATGACCAGGTCAGCCTCCACAGGATAGGCCTTCGCCAGAATCCGTCCGGCATTGACCCGGGCGGCGTGGACGTTGACCCCGTCAATGGTGGAATCCGGACGGGCAAAGTAAATATACTCGAAAATACAGGTTTTCTGAGGAGCCGTGCCGCAGCACCGACGGTCGCAGGTGAGGCCGTCTTTATCGATGGTGACGATCTCGCCTGGCAGCAGATCCCGCTCAAAGGTGGCCCCCACGGCAGCGAGGGCGCAGCTTTCCGAGGCCACCACATAGGTGCCGTCCGGAGTTCTGCCGTAGCACAGCGGCCGGAAGCCGTGGGGATCCCGGACGGCGATGAGCTTGGTGGAGGACATCATCACGAGAGAATAGGCTCCCTCCAGTTTGGCCATGGCCCGATAAACCGCCTCCTGGATGGAGGGAGCGGCTATCCGCTCCCGGGTAATCACATAGGCGATGGTCTCCGTGTCCGAGGTGGAGTGGAAAATAGCTCCTGACAGCTCAAGAGAATTTCTCAGAGTCAGAGCGTTGCTCAAATTGCCGTTGTGGGCGATGGCCAGCTTGCCCTTCAGGTGATTGACCTGGATAGGCTGGCAGTTGCGCATGGTCACACCGCCGGTGGTGCCGTAGCGCACATGACCCACGGCGATCTGTCCCTTTGGGAAGCTTTCCAGCTCCCGGTGGGAGAAGACCTCATTGACAAGGCCAATGCCATGGTGGGCGGTGAACAGCCCGTCGTCATTGACCACAATGCCGCAGCTTTCCTGACCCCGGTGCTGTAGGGCGTACAGACCGTAGTAGGTCAGGCTTGCCAGATCTGCCGGCTGCTGGCTGAACACGCCGAAAACGCCGCATTCCTCATGAATACTCATTTCCGACCTCCCAGAGAAGCGGCGATAAACCCGCGGAACAGGGGATGGGGCTTGTTGGGACGGCTCTTGAATTCCGGATGGTACTGAACGCCCACATGGAAGGGGCGGTCGGTCAGCTCCACGGTCTCGATGAGGCGGCCGTCGGGAGAAGTACCGCTCAAGGTCAGACCGGCCTTGGTCAGGAAATCCCGGTAGTCGTTGTTGAACTCGTAGCGATGGCGATGCCGCTCGGAGATTTCGGAGGCACCGTAGCACCGCTCCATGGTGGTGCCCGGAGCAATCTCGCAGGGATAGGCACCCAGGCGAAGGGTGCCGCCCTTGGCCACCTCGTCGCTCTGTCCGGGCATAAAGTCGATGACCTTATTGGGTGTGGCAGCGTCGAATTCGCCGGAATTGGCATCCCGCAGGCCTGCCTGACGGGCATATTCGATGACCATGATCTGCATACCCAGGCAAATGCCGAAGTAGGGAACTTTGTGTTCCCGTGCGTACTTTGCCGCCAGGATCATGCCCTCGATGCCCCGGGAGCCGAAGCCGCCGGGGACCAGAATGCCGTCCAGGTCGGATAGAATTACTTCGTAGGTTTCCGGGGTCAGGGTCTCGGAGTCGATCCAGCGGATGGTGACCTCGGAGTCCAGGGCATAGCCCGCGTGACGCAGAGCCTCCGCCACGGACAGGTAGGCATCATGCAGCTGCACATATTTGCCTACCAGTCCGATGGTGACGCTGCGGTTCAGATGATAAATCTGCCGCACCAGCTCCTGCCACTCGGCAAGCTCCGGCTCCCGGGTCTTCAGTCCCAGCTCCCGGCAGACAATGCCGGAGAAATTCTGCTTTTCCAGCATCAGGGGCGCTTCATAAAGGTTCGGAAGGGTAATATTCTCGATGACGCAGTCGGGCTTGACGTTGCAGAACAGGCTGATTTTCTGGAAGATGCTGTCCTCCAGGGGCTCATCGCAGCGCAGAACCACAATGTCGGGCTTCACACCCATGCCCTGAAGCTCCCGGACGGAGTGCTGGGTGGGCTTACTCTTGTGCTCGTCGGAGCCACGCAGGAAGGGAACCAGGGTGACGTGGATGAACATACAGTTCTCCTTGCCCACCTCCAGGGAGATCTGGCGCACCGCCTCAAGGAAGGGCTGGGACTCGATATCGCCGATGGTGCCGCCGATTTCGGTGATGACCACGTCGGCATCGGTTTTCTTGCCCACCCGATAGACGAATTCCTTGATCTCGTTGGTAATGTGGGGGATGACCTGGACGGTCGAACCCAGGTATTCGCCCCGGCGTTCCTTGTTCAGAACATTCCAGTAGACCTTACCGGTGGTAAGATTGGAATACTGGTTCAGATTTTCGTCGATGAAGCGCTCATAGTGCCCCAGATCCAGATCGGTTTCCGCACCGTCCTCGGTGACGTAAACCTCTCCGTGCTGATAGGGGCTCATGGTGCCCGGATCCACGTTGATATAGGGATCCAGCTTCTGAGCGGCCACCTTCAGCCCTCTGGCCTTGAGCAGCCGACCCAGGGAAGCGGCGGTAATGCCCTTGCCCAGACCGGAGACCACGCCTCCTGTGACAAAAATATACTTGGTCATCCTGTATCTCTCCTTCCTGAATGCAGCGAACGTTTGGTGGATTTACGGGGTTATTCCCACTCCACCGTTGCCGGGGGCTTGCTGGTCACATCGTAAACCACCCGGTTGATATGCTTGACCTCGTTGGTGATCCGGTTGGACACGGTGGCGAGGATATCATAGGGAATTCTTGCCCAGTCGGCGGTCATAAAATCATCGGTGGTGACGGCTCGAATGGCAAGCAGATGGTCGTAGGTTCGGTGGTCACCCATAACGCCTACGGTGCTGACACCGGGCAGAACGCAGAAGAACTGAGCCATCTGATGCTCGTAGCCGTTCTTGGCCATTTCGTCCCGGAGCACCCAGTCGGCCTCCTGAAGGATTTTCACCTTCTCGGCGGTGACTTCCCCAATAATGCGCACGCCCAGACCGGGGCCGGGGAAGGGCTGCCGCCAGACAAGCTCCTTGGGGATGCCCAGCTGCTCACCAACCCGGCGAACCTCGTCCTTAAACAGGCTGCTCAGCGGCTCGATGATGTCCAGGAACTTTACGTCCTCGGGCATTTTTACCTTGTTGTGATGGGTCTTGATCTTGTCGGCGTTGCCCTTGCCGGACTCGATGCAGTCGGGATAAATGGTGCCCTGGGCAAAGAAGGCATCCTGGCCGCCCTGGCGGCGAACCTCGTCCCAGAAAACCTTGTAGAACTCGGTGCCGATGATCTTGCGCTTCTGCTCGGGCTCGGTAACGCCTTTCAGGCATTCCAGGAAGTGTTCCTGGCAGTTAACCCGGACAAAGTGCATATCAAACAGGCTGGTGAAGGTTTTCTCCACGAAGTCTCCCTCATCCTTGCGCATGAGACCCTGGTCAACGAACACGCAGGTCAGCTGATTGCCAACGGCACGGCTGATGAGGCCCGCGGCCACGGAGGAATCCACGCCGCCGGACAGGCCCAGAATGACCTTCTTGTCGCCGATGCGCTCTTTCAGAGCCTTTACGGTGTCCTCGATGAAGGAATCCATCTGCCAGTCGCCGGTGCAGCCACAGACGCGGTAGAGGAAGTTTTTCAGCATCAAGTTGCCGTACTGGCTGTGGGTGACTTCAGGGTGCGCCTGAATGGCGTAGATTTTCTTGGCGGCGTTTTCCATGGCCGCCACCGGGCACTTGTCCGTCCGGGCGGAAATCGTAAAGCCCTGGGGCACCTGATCGATTCGATCGGTGTGGCTCATCCAGACGACGCTCTCGGCGGGCACATCCGCAAAAAGCAGGGAATCCTTCTTGGTGACGGTCATATCGATTTTGCCATACTCGGAGGTTTCGGCGGTAATGACGGAGCCGCCCGCCATCCAGGCGGTGAGCTGGCAGCCGTAGCAGATACCGAGAATCGGAATTCCCAGTTCCAGCACCGCAGGGTCATAGTGAGGGGAGGACATATCGAAGACGCTGTTGGGGCCGCCGGTGAAAATAATGCCCCGATAGCCCCGTGCCTTAATTTCCTCCGGGGTAATGGCGTTGTACTGCTCAATCTCCGCGTAGACGTGGAGATCCCGAACTCTTCGGGCAATCAGCTGATTATACTGACCGCCGAAGTCTAAAACCAGAATTTTTTCCAATGGATGGTACCTCCGTTACAGGTTGATTTCAGCGGTGGTCCGCTTTACATCTGCCAGCAGAGGATTGACCTCCGCCAGGAACCGGGTGACCTGCTCCGGGCAGCGACCCACATAGAGCTTGGGATCCAGCAGCGCTTCTATTTCCTCCGGGGTCATGCCGAATTCCTTCCGGGCAGACAGCAGCTCCAGCAGGTTGCAGCTTTCGCCGTTCTTCATTCGAGCAGTGGCTTCCATGGAGCAGGAGCGGATGATCTCGTGGAGCTCCTGCCGGTTGCCGCCCCGCTTAACGGCCTCCATCATCAGATTTTCGGAGGTCATGAAGGGCAGATACTCCCGGACGGTCCGCTCCACGATTTTTTCATTGACGTGGAGGCCGTCGGTAACGTTCTGAGCAAGCCGCAGCACGGCATCGGCGCACAGGAAGCCCTCGGGAAGGGAAATGCGCCGATTGGCGGAATCGTCCAGGGTTCGCTCCAGCCACTGGGTGGAGGCGGTCATGGGGGCGTTCAGGGCATCGGCCATCAGGTACCGGGACAGGGAGCAGATTCGCTCACAGCGCATGGGGTTGCGCTTGTAGGGCATGGCAGAGGAGCCAATCTGGTTTTTCTCGAAGGGCTCTTCCACCTGCCGGTCATGCTGCAACAGCCGAATGTCGTTTGCCATCCGGTAACAGCTCTGGGCAATGGAGGACAGCACGTTCAGAATCCGGCTGTCCAGCTTCCGGGGGTAGGTCTGACCGCAGACGGCGAAGCACTTGGTAAAGCCGAAATCCCCGCTGATTTTGGCGTTCATGGCGTCGATTTTGGCAGTATCTCCGTCAAACAAGTCCAAAAAGCTTGCCTCGGTGCCGGTGGTGCCACGGCAGCCCAGGAATCTCATGTTGTCGATGACAAAGTCCAACTCTTCCAGGTCGGCTACCAAGTCCTGCATCCACAGGGTGGCGCGCTTGCCCACGGTGACCAGCTGTGCCGGCTGATAGTGGGTGTAGCCCAGGGTGGGCATGGCTTTATAGGTGTCGGCAAATTCGGAAAGATTTGCCAGCACCTTCAGAAGCTCTCCCCGGAGATATTTCAGACCGTCCCGATAGAGGACAATGTCCGCGTTGTCCGTGACATAGCAGCTGGTTGCGCCCAGGTGGATGATGCCGGCAGCATCGGGAGCTGCCTTGCCGTAGGTGTAGACGTGAGCCATTACGTCATGGCGCACCTCTTTTTCCCGGGCAGCGGCGCAGTCATAGTCGATGTCGGCAACGTGAGCCTCCAGCTGAGCCACCTGCTCAGGGGTAATGGGCAGTCCCAGCTCCATTTCTGCCTTGGCAAGAGAAATCCACAGCTTGCGCCAGGTCTGAATGCGCATGTCCATGGAGAACAGCTTCAGCATGTAGTCCGAAGCGTAGCGGGAGCTCAGGGGGGATTCATATTTATCTGTCATGACATCCTCCCTCAGCGCAGAATGATGCTGTCCCGCTCAGGGCCTACGGAAACATAGCCGATGTGGCAGCCGATGGCCTGCTCCAGATACAGCACATACTTCTGAGCCTGAACGGGCAGATCCTCCCAGGTGCGCACACCGGAAATGTCGCACTTCCAGCCGTCCAAATACTCCACGACAGGCTCGGCGTCATTCAGCAGGGCAGGGAAGGGGAACTCATCGGTGATCTTTCCGTCCAGACGGTAGTGGGCGCAGACAGGAATCTTATCCATGTAGCTGAGCACATCCAGCTTGGTCAGCGCGATGTTGGTGGCTCCCTGGCACTGAACGCCGTAGCGGGTAGCCACAATGTCCACCGAGCCTACCCGACGGGGACGGCCGGTTTTCGCGCCGTACTCGAAGCCGGCCTTACGCAGCTCCTCGGCCTCGTCGCCGAACATTTCGCACACGAAGGGGCCTTCGCCTACACAGCTGGAATAGGCCTTTACAACGCCGACCACCTCGTCAATTTTCACACAGGGCAGACCGGAGCCCACGGGGGCGTAGGCCGCAATGGGATTGGAGGAGGTGGTGTAGGGGTGGATGCCGTAGTCCAAATCCCGCAGAGCGCCCAGCTGAGCCTCAAAGAGGATTTTCTTTCCATCCTGCTGCGCCTGGCGCAGATAGGCCCCGGTGTCCCGGATGAAGGGCTTGATCTTATTGCAGAAAACGTTGATCCAGACCTCCAGCTCCTCCATGGTCACGGGCTTGGCACCGTAGACCCGGGTCAGGGTCAGGTTCTTCCACTCCATCAGATCCTGCAGGTGCTCCCGCAGATGCTTGGAATACAGCAGTTCGCCGGCAAGAATGGTTTTCTTGGCAAACTTATCCGCGTAGAAGGGGGCAATGCCCTGCTTGGTGGAGCCGAACTTCTTGTCGGCCAGTCTTGCCTCTTCCAGACCGTCCAGCTCCCGATGCCAGGGCAGCAGCAGGGAGGCCCGGTCACTGATCATCAGATTCTCCGGGGTAATCGCTACGCCCTGGGAGGTGATCTGCTCGATTTCCTTCCACAGATTTTCCGGGTCCAGGGCAACGCCGTTGCCCAGAACGTTCATGACACCCTCCCGGAAGATACCGGAGGGCAGCAGGTGCAGGGCAAACTTGCCGTGCTCATTGACAACGGTATGACCGGCGTTGCCGCCGCCCTGATAACGTACGACGATGTCGTAGTCCTGGGTCAGAAGGTCCACCATCCGGCCCTTGCCTTCGTCACCCCAGTTGATTCCTACGATTGCAGCATTTCCCATGTTCAGCGCCCTCCTTACAGATGGGCTTCCAGGCGGCGCATAATCTCGGCGTAAGCCTCTTCCACGCCGCCCATATCCCGGCGGAAGCGATCCTTGTCCAGCTTCTCATGGGTCTTGGCATCCCACAGTCGGCAGGTATCCGGGCTGATCTCGTCAGCCAGGACGATGGTGCCGTCGGAAAGGCGGCCGAACTCCAGCTTGAAGTCCACCAGCGTTACGCCGCAGCTGAGCCAGAAGGCTTTCAGCAGCTCGTTGATTTTCAGTGCGTAGGTGCGGATGGTCTCAATCTCCTGGGCGGTAGCCAGCTTCAGAGCCAGGGCATGACTGGTATTCAGCAGAGGATCGCCCAAAGCGTCATTTTTGTAAGAGAATTCGAAGGTGGGCTGGTCGAACACAATGCCCTCTTCCACGCCATAGTGCTTGGCAAAGGAGCCGGCGGAAATGTTGCGGACAATGACCTCCAGGGGCACGATCTGCACCTTCTTGACCAGGGTCTCCCGGTCGCTGAGTTCCTTGACAAAGTGGGTGGGGATGCCGTTCTTCTCCAGCATCGCCATGAGCCGGTTGCTCATTTTGTTGTTGATGACACCCTTGCCGACGATGGTGCCTTTCTTCAGTCCGTTGAACGCGGTGGCATCATCCTTGTATGCCACGATCAGAAGTTCGGGGTCGTCGGTGGTAAACACCTTTTTGGCTTTTCCTTCGTACAGCTGCTCTTTCGGTTCCATGTTTGTTTCCTCCTGTTTATTTTCCGCTGTCACCGTAGTTGGACAGAACCCGGGCGGAGGGGTCTGTGACATTGCAGCCCTCCCAGTCCTTATTCGGCATCCAGAAATCCACGATCATATTGCCTTGACCGGGGTAATACTTCTCGAAGATTTCACGGTAAAGCAGAGATTCCTTGGTGAACGGTTGCGCATGGGTATACTTCTGACGCTTCTGCTCAAATTCCGCCTGGGTATAATAATCTTCCGCATAGGCCTTCAGGTAGTCCACCATGGAGTGGCCCACCGCGTCGGAGAAGGC
>OIZI01000968.1_pt1 | contig 13132 bp, 10 predicted proteins | sample 1588441 | NCBI WGS metagenome assembly OIZI01 (sample SAMN03283284) | human gut metagenome | biome: human-associated habitat; material: feces | host: Homo sapiens | place: Peru | collected 2012
GTCCGAGGGCTATGCGGTGCGCTGGGAGAGTGGCCGCAAGTACATCACCTATACCACACCGGACGGCATGAGGTGCCGCGACAGCAAATTACACGAAGAAAAGTATTGCAAGGAGGCCATGGAGCATGAATTCAGAATACGCGCAGAACTCATCAAGAGAAAATTCCGTCGAACAGAGGAAACCGATGGAGGAATTGAAACGGATGAATCAGCCGAACAGCGCATCGACAAATACACCGCCGCAGATGATGCAGCCCATCGTGATCCAGTGCGATCTGCCGCAGGCGATGAACAAGCTGACAGAGCAGGCGGACGGAATAAACTGGGAGCTGGAGAAAATTCGGAATATCCTGCCGGAGCTGAAAACGCGCATCGACCTGACGCCGGTGCAGAAGTCGCTCACAGAGATGCAGAGATCGCTGACCGAGATGAACAAACTGCTGGAACGGGTTGGGAATCTGAGCGAGAAGTATTCCTGCAAATGGATTCGGTGGCTGCCGGATTTCAGCCTGTTGGTGGCCCTCAAGTGGATCGCGCTGCTTTTGGTGATCGGCGCAGCGGCGATGGCCGGGTGGTATGGCGTGGTAGCGATCCGCGGCCTGCTCCTCTGATCCCCGCCGCGGCTGGGCTGGCTGCCGCAGGGACACTACTGGATGAAGATGAGGACGCCGAGGAAAAGCGGCGGCGCATGGAGGCGAAGATCGCCGCCGAAAACTTCGGCGCGGCGGTCGGCTTCGCCGCGGGCGCGGCTCTGGCTGTGAAAGAGAAATTGGATGAGCAGGCTGTGCAAGAAAAACAGCAGCAAACCATGGGAGGGTTCTAAAAATGGCAAGCATCAAGCAACTGGACGAGCGGCGATATAAGATCACCGTCAGCAACGGCTACCGGCCCAACGGCAAAAAAATCAGCAAGGCAAAGACCATCCAAGTCCCGCCCGGTGTCCCCAAGCGCGGCATCGGGCAGTATGTCGCCCACGCCGCCGAGGAGCTGGAGCGCAGCTTCAAGACCGGCTACGCCGAGGACGGCGAGATGACCTTTGAGGAATTCGCCTCCCGCTGGCTGAAGCGGCAGACGAAATATGCCCCCAGCACCATCGCTGCATACCGGCGGATGCTGGAGGTGGTGTATCCCATGATCGGCGGCATTCGTCTCAACAAGCTCCGACCGATGGCGCTGGAAAATATGCTCTCCGCACTGCGCAAGCGCAAGCACCACGGAAAGCTCATCAATGAATCCACCGCGCAGCGATACCTCTCCGTGGTCTCCGCCGTACTCAGCGATGCCAAGCGCAACGAGATCATTGAAAAGAATCCCGCGCGGATGTTAGACCTGCCCACACCGCAGCGCACGGTGCAGCGCATCCCCACGCGAAGCGAGGTGGAAAAGCTGCTGGACGCGCTGGCAAAGGAGCCGCGGCACTACCGCCTGTTCTATCTGCTCTCCATGTACACCGGCTGCCGCCGGGGCGAGCTGTGCGCTCTGCAATGGTCGGACTTCACCGGCACGCAAAACGGTCTGCTGCTCACCGTCAGCCGCTCCCGCAGCAGCGTTCCCGGCAAGGGCATCGTGGAGGGCAGCACCAAAAACGGCAAGAGCCGTGAAGTCTATCTCTCCTCCGACCTGCGGGGCATCCTCCTCGCCTACAAGCGCCGCAAGCAGATGGAGGCGGACAAGCAGCGCCGCAGGCTCAGTCCCTACCTCTTCACCGACGAGCAGGGGCAGCTCATCCACCCGGACACCTTCACCAAGCGGCTGCGGAAGATCTATGACGCCATCGGCTTTCCACGGGAGTACCACCTCCACACCCTGCGGCACTACTTCGTGACCTCGCTGCTGCACTGCGGCGTGGACAAGCAGACGGTGGCAGACCTCGTGGGTCATGCGGACACCGGCTTTCTGGAGCGCACCTACTGCCACCCCCAGCAGGCGCAGAAGGAGCAGGCGGCAGACTCCATGCTCACCATGCTCCGTCCGGACGGCGGACAGATCTTCAATCTCGCCGCCGTCTGTCCTCCTAAGCGGCACAGCGCATGATTGTTGCTTTCGTAGAAATTCATTTTTCCAAGAAAATTGTAATAGCTTTACCGCCGTGCTTGCGGTATGTTGTGCTTGCAAAATAAGCCTCAACTGTACTGAGAATAAATGAAAGAGAGGTCATTTTTATGGCAAGCATCCGCAAGCGCGGCAGCAGCTATCTCATCGTGGTGTCCATGGGCTATGACTACAACGGCAAGCGCATCAAGCCCCAGCAGAAAACCGTCCACCCGCCGGAGGAGCTGACGCCCAGGCAGGTCGAAAAGTGGCTCAACGAGCAGGCCGTCCTCTTTGAGCGTGACTGCCGTCACACGCCGCAGCCCGTCCAGCAGCTCACGCTGGCAAAATACATCGACCTGTGGCTGACGGACATCGCTCCCGGCAAGCTGGCGAAGTCCACCATCCGCCGCGACCGGCAGGACATCGAACGCATCCTCCCGGCGCTGGGTCACTACAAGCTCACCGAGCTGCGGCCGGAGCACTTCCGGAATTTCTACGCAGAACTGCGAAAAGTCATCCGTCCCGACACAAAAAAGCCACTCTCCGAGTACACCATTGAGGGCGTGCACGCTACGCTGTGCAGCATCCTCTCTGATGCCGTGGAGGGTGGCTTTCTTTCGCATAATCCGGCGTGGCGCACCTACCGCTACGCCGGGCGCAAGTGCGAAAAGAAGATCGCGGACGAGGAAACGGCGCAGAAGATCATCGCCGCGCTGGAGGGCGAGAGCATCAAGTACGAAACCTACTTCAAGCTCATCATCGCCACGGGAATGCGGCGGGGCGAATGCTGCGGATTGAAGTGGTGCGACATTGATTGGGAGCAGCGTTCCATCCACATCTGCCGCAACGCGGTCAAGGTGACAGACGAGGAAATCTTCGTTAAGGAACCCAAGACCCGCGCAGGTGACCGCTATGTGTACTTCTCCGCCGAGATGGAAAGTCTCCTGCGGGAGTACCAAAAAGAATGCCGGTACATCACCGAAACCTATGACCAGCGGCAGCTGACCACTGATGACTTCCTGTTCCGCCGTCAGGGAGCGCAGCTCCCCATGACGCCCACCACCTTCACCTACCGCTTCAAGCTGATCCTCAAGAAGAACGGCCTGCCGCAGGAGCTGAACGTCCATTCCCTCCGGCACACCGCCGCCAGTCTGATGATCGCGGGCGGTACGGATGTGGCCACGGTGGCGGGCATCCTCGGCCACAGCCAGCCCTCCACCACGCTGGACATCTACACCCACGCCTTCGACAAGAACAAAAAGGCCGCCAGCGCGGGCTTGCAGGGAATGCTGGAGATATGACATAGGATAGCTCAGTTGGATCGCAAAACGCGCAGTAGTGGTCAAATCAGGTTTCAATTCCCCTTACTTTCCGCATATAAAAACCGTCTCAAATGTATCGTTTTAGACGGTTTTTGTGACTGCCCACATGTTTTGTTGTACCTGCCATTAGGTGGCTTGTCTTAACATAAAATCCTCCGTTTCCGACAGCCGCCCCGCGATTCCGTATGAATACCATGCCACACGGGGCGGCGGCCTGTATAGCGGGTAATTGTAAATTTCGCTTCTTTACGGCCCGTCATTAGGCGGCCTGACGCTGAACGCTCTGCCGGTCTATGTGTTAACCTTGCCGGTGGATGAAACCGGAAATATTCCCGATGCTTCGAAGGTGCAGGTTTATGAAGCTCAGAAGACGGACACAGGAGATGTAGACATCACGCTTCCGGATGTGTCCGGAAACGGCCATGCTGTAGCCATCGTTCAGCCCTCGCAGAACCACGGCACACTGATCATAAATGGACCTGAAACAATCGAAAAAAATAAAACCGGTGCACACTATCCCGTGACATATACCGTAACATATGATAAGGAAGCCACCGCAACCACGAGAGGCTCCAAACACGAGGAATGCACCGTCTGTGGCTATAAGAAGGCCGCCGTTGAAATTCCCGCAACGGGTTCTGCGGTGAAGCCGACTGATCAGACCGACAATTTTGGAAATACTACCCCGCCAAAAACCGGTGACAGCAGCAATCTCGTTTTATGGATCGCCCTTCTGCTCATCAGCGGCGGCGCTGTTATCGGCACAACGGTTGTAATCCGAAAGAAAAAGCACAATAGATAATAAAGCAAACAGATCTCAGGGCGGCTATCGGAAACGGTAGCCGCCTTACAGAGCGGCGCAATTGACAGACTGAGAGGGGGCGAACCCACATGGGTTCGCCCCCTCTGATAAACGTATACTTCACGCGCGTTCCGGAACAGCAGAGATTCTTCGCAGTGGCAAAGTAGCATCGCTTATTTGATCAAGCTCATTTTTTCAGATATTGCTTTATCATTTCGCCCAGAATGGGGATACAGCGGGCAATGTCTTCCTCTCCCGTGGTGGAAAAGTTTAGCCGCATGGCATTCTTGCCGCTTCCGTCGCAGCAGAAAAACTGACCGGGCACATAGGCAATGTTCTTTTGAAAGACGAAGTCAAACATCTCCAACGCATCTGTGCCTTCGGGCAGATCCACCCACATGAACAGGCCGCCGCCGGGCAGGATGACCCGTGTACCCTCCGGAAAACTGGCGCGGACAGCCTCCGCCATCACGTCCCTCCGACGGCGATACACATCGATCACCGTTTTCAGATGGCCGTCAAAATCGCAATCCTTCAGGTAGTGGTACACCTGACGCTGGGCAATGTTGTTCACCTGCAGGTCATCCCGCATTTTCAGATATACCAGCTTGGTAATGCTCTCATGATCGGCAATCAGCCAACCTATGCGGAGTCCCGGAGCAATGGTCTTGGAGGTTGACCCGGAATAGATGACCCGTCCATATGTATCAAAGCTCTTGATCGCCGGCATGACCTGTCCGCCAAAGGAAATCAGGCTGTACGGACCATCCTCCACAACGAAGGTGTCGTACGTTTCTGCCAGCTCTACCAGCTTTTTGCGCCGTTCAACGGACATACAGCGCCCGGTGGGATTCTGGAAATCTGCAATGGTGTAGATGAAAGCCACCTTTTTGTGCTGCTGCAGCACCTGCTCCAGCGCATCCATCTTCATACCGTCGTCATCCATGCCGACGCCCACGATCTCCGCACCGTAGGAGCGGAAGGTGTCCAGCGCACCCGGGTAGGACGGGTTCTCCACGATGACCACGGATCCCGGCTCGATCATGCCCTTGGCGAGGTAAGCCAAGCCCTGCTGGGCGCCGCTGGTAATGAGGATATTTTTGTAGTCGATATTGTTGACCTGATAGCGCTTCATAAACTCCACCAGATACTGACGCAGGGGATCGTAGCCGTCAGAGGCGGCATATTGAATCGCCTCGCCGCCCTCCTCGTCAAAAACCTGGTCGGTGATGCGGCGCAGATCCTCCAGCGGGAAAAACTCCTTGCTGGGCAGACCACCGGCAAAGGACACCACCTGAATACCGTCTTTTGCCTTGTCGCGGATCTTGGCCGTAATGCTTCGAATGGATGAGGGGGTCAGTGCATCCAGAAACTTACTGCTGATAACCATAACGGATACTCCTTACATATAAAGTGGAACGGTTTCGCGGGATCACTCGCCCACGTTGACATCCGCTTCCTTCAGACCGTTGAACACATCCGCGTCAAATTCGCCCTCGGACTTGGCAACGATCACAGTGTCCACAGAGTCGCCCAGCACATTCAGTACCGTCTTGAACATGTCGGGGAACTTGTCGATCGCCACAATGATGGCGATCGCCTCCAGCGGGAAGCCCACGGACTGCAGCACCACGGTCAGCGTGACCATGACCACGCCGGGCATACCGGGGGAGCCGATGGTGCCAAGGGTAGCGGCGATCACGATGGTAACGATCATGGGCCAGGTCAGCTCAATGTTGTACAGCTGCGCCACGAACACGGCGGTCATGCCCTGCATGATGGCGCTGCCATCCATGTTCAGCGTGGCGCCCAGAGGCAGGGTGAAGGATGCCACCTTCTCAGAAACGCCGATGCTGCGGCAGAACTCGATGGAATAAGGCAGGGTGGCGTTGGAGGAGGAGGTGGAGAAGGGCACCAGCGCGATACGGCTGTACTTCTTGAGGAAGCGGCCATAGCTCAGACCGGTGAAGATCTTCAGCATCAGGCCGTAGACGATCAGGCCGAACAGGAAGAGCAGGAAGATCTCGGAGGCGCAGTACTTGGCCAGCGTCACAATGATCGTGAAGCCCAGATTGGCAACGGTCTTAGCCATCAAAGCGCACACGCCATAGGGAGTCAGCTGCATGACGATATTGACGATCTTCAGCATGGTATTTGCCAGAGACTCGTTGAAAGCCTTCACCGCCGCCGCTTTTTCGCCGATAAGGCTCAGGGCAATGCCAAAGAACACGGCAAAGACCACAATGTGGATCATTTTACCCTTCGCAAAGGATTCTACAATATTCGTGGGGATAAAATCAAGGATAACGCTGGCAAACGAGGTGTTGACGTTCTCGTAGGTGTTGGACAGGTCAAAAGAGCCGAGATCTACGCCTACGCCGGGTTTGAGGATCATGCCGCCCAAAATGCCGAAGGCGGAGGCGATCACCGTGGTAGCTACATAGATGATCAGGATCTTGCCGCCGATACGTCCCACCTGCTTGACATCGGTAGCACTGGAGATGCCCATGACCAGGGATGCAAAAACAAAGGGGATGATGGTCATCTTGATCAAATTCAGATATCCATTGCCGACAATGTTCAGTATGGTATTGATGACGATATCATCACGGACATAGCCGTTCGGGACAAAGCACAGGATCGCGCCCAGCGCCAGGCCAAGGATCATGCCGATAATGGATCTCTTTCCCAGAGTAGCGGCTTTTTTGCTTTCGAGGGTTGCCATAGTGATTCCTTCCTTCTTTTTTTGATTTTTAGGACATGTGCACTGTTATTCTTGTGTGATCTCCTCCTTATTCGCCTTCTCTCCTGATATATTTCCACGCGTGCAGCAGGGTATCTTCATCCCCGAATGCACCAGATTTTGTGACGACCGGTATCCCCCGGAGCGGACCATCAGCCAACAGTCCGGCAGGGGTTCCGCTCTGTACCTCCTCTAACAGCAGGAGCTGCGTGGTATGCAAGCTGCGGCACACCGCCACGGCGGTGTCACCGCCAACTAAGATCAGTCCATCATACAGCGTGTGATCGGTACGCTCCAGCACCTCACCCAGCTTGGCTGCCAGACTCTTTCCCACCTTCCGTGCGGCGACATCGTCGCCCGCAAACCCGGTCTGGCTGCAAAACAGGCTGTCAAAAGCCAATATCGCACCGTCCTCCCGCCGCAGCAGCTCTGTTAGTCTCTGTGCAGCGTGGGAAATCTCTTCCGGAGCAGGCTCGTGCAGTAAGCGCACTGAATCCAGTAAAACCTTGTGCAGTCCACAGACAGCCTCCAAGCGCCGGACCTGTGCCGCCGTCTCCTTCTTCTGGGAGCCGGTGACCACCAAAACACGCCTGGCAGCCGGGCGGCACGGTACATCGGGCTGCTCTCCTCTCACCGGCAGCGCCTCTGCCAGTGCCGCACTGCCGCAGTACACGGGAGGCGTATCCAGCGCCTGCCCGATCTCCGCCGCCAGCGACAGATCCTCCTCTGTCATGGCATCGATCAGGCACAGAAGCGGTGCTTCCCTCCGGACGAGGTCGGCAGCCAGGCCAGCCCCTTCCTCCCGCAGGCGTGCCAGCGGGATGTGACAGACCGCCATGTGTGCGCGATCCCTGAACAGGGCCAGCAGGTCTTTCGCAGAACCATCCGGCAGACGGAGTACGCCACCGTCTACGGTACGCCCCATCCTCGGAAAGCTGGGCGCTGCCAACGCGATCCGGCGGCCGGAAGCCTCCAGCGCAGCCTCCAGCTCCTCCACAGGATTTCCCCGCATAAGCGAGTCGACCTTCTTAAACAATGTATCCTGATCGCGCAGGACCATGCGCCGCAGGACTTCCTGTGTGCGGTCCCTTGCCTCCTGCGGGCACAGCTCCCGGGAGCTTGCATTGATAGACAACGCAGTGCGCTCACCCAGGCAGGCCGGTGTCTCCCTCGGCGGCTCCACCAGCACTGTGGTGGCAATACCGCGCTTTTGGAACTGAATTCCCGTATCGGTTGCGCCGGTCAGATCATCGGCGATGATGAAATACATATAGGCCCCTCACTTCACGGCGGATGCGTTTTTTTTGGCATTTGCCATACGGATGGCGTAATCCATGGCATTTACAAGACTCAGTTCATTTGCAACTCCGGTTCCGGCGTGTCCAAAAGCGGTCCCATGGTCCACGCTGGCCCTGATAATGGGCAGTCCCAACGTTACATTCACGCCTGCCACCGCATCCCAGCGGCCCAGTTCTTTGTTATATACAAAGCCCACGACCTTCAAAGGGATATGCCCCTGATCGTGGTACATGCAGACCACGATGTCATACCAGCCGCCCAGCGCCTTGGAAAAGGCGGTGTCCGGCGGGAGGGGTCCCAAGGCTTGGATCCCCTCAGCCTTCGCCTGTTCGATAGCAGGAGCGATCTCCTCGATCTCCTCCCGCCCAAACATACCGTCCTCACCTGCGTGGGGGTTCAGACCGCATACGCCCACCCTGGGCGCCTCGATACCCAGCTCCAGACATGCCTTGTGGGCAATGCGGATGACGTCCAGCACCCGCTCCTTTTTTACCAGATCACAGGCCTGCCGCAGGGATACATGGGTGGATACGTGTACCACCCGCAGGTCATCATGTGCCAGCATCATGGTGTACTTGTCCGTTCCGGTGTAATGGGCATAGATCTCGGTATGCCCGTTGAAATGGTGTCCGGCAAGATTCATGGCCTCCTTGTTCAGCGCGTTCGTAACGGTAGCGTCCACCTCGCCCGCCATAGCCAGCTCGATGACCTTTTTCACGCACTGAAAAGCGGCATTTCCACACATGGGATCTACCTTGCCATAGGAAAACCTGTCCCAGTCCACCAGCTCCAGATGCAGCACATCTATGGTACCGAATTCATATAGCCCCTGACTGGGTCTGTCCACCTGATGGAGCTTCAGCTCCGAGTGGTTCGTCACCCGCAGCGCATCGCGGATGCACTTGATATCGCCTATCACCAACGGCCGGCACCGCTGGTATACCGCGGCATCGGACAAAGCCCGGACGGTGATCTCCGGACCGCAGCCGGCGGGATCTCCCATGGTGATCCCCAAAATCGGACGATTCATATGGTTAACGCCTCCTTGTGATTCTTCTGCGTCCCTTACAGGACGCTTTGATAAATAGCCCGGATCTCCTCCAGCGTCAGTTCCTTGCGATTGTTGTCCAGCAGGCGCCGCTGCTGGCTGCCGGAGGTGACCAGGAAATCAATGTCCGACGGCTGCACACCGTAGGGCTTGAGATCCGTGGGGATATCCGTGCGGCGGATAATATCCTCGATGGCGGCAATGACACGCAGAGATTTTTCCTCGGCGCTCTGCCCATGGCACTCGGGATACACCGCGTCGCACAACTGCGCCAGCTCCTTTTCGCAGGCGGGACGGTTGCAGCGCATCACCGGTGCAAACAGGATCGCATTGGATACGCCGTGGGCAATATGGAATTTGCCGCCCAGAGGATAGCTCAGCGCATGTACGGCGGTGGTACCGCTGGCGGTAATGGCCACGCCTCCGTAAAACGCCCCCAGCATCATGGCTGTCTTGGCTTCCATATCGTCCGGATCTTCATAGGCGCGTACCAGATTTTCAAAAATCAGCTTGGCGCCGGTCAGGGCAAACATATTGCTGAAATCCGTAGCCTTCAGCGAGGTATAGCACTCCACCACATGGGCCAGCGCGTCTACACCGGTGGCGGCTACAATGGCTTTCGGCAAATGGCGGATCGTCAGCGGATCCAAAACCGCATAGTCCGGGATCATGGCATCGTTGACGATGCCCTTTTTCACACTCTCCTCCGGGATGGCTACAATGGCATTGCAGGTAGCCTCCGACCCGGTGCCGCAGGTGGTGGGCAGGAACACCGTCTTTACCTGCTTGCGCCCCTGCGTGGGGTCCTGCAGCAGATCTCGGACGGTATAGGGCGCGCCCTTGAGAATGGAACACAGCTTCGCTGTGTCCATCACACTGCCGCCGCCTATCGCCACGATCAGGTCGCACGCCATTGCCTCCAGCTGCCCGGCGATTTTCTCTACGTCCAAGTAGCTGGGCTCCCGCGGTATATCGTCCAGCACCTCATAGGAAACATCTGTCAGTTCACGCAGCAGCACGTCGCATACGCCGGACTGCCGCACGCCCTGATCGGTGAACACGACAACCTTTTTCGCGTTCTCCCTGCGAATGATCTCCGGGACAGCTTTCACACTGCCCTCCCCCAAGTGGGTACACGCAGGCAGCTTCAGACTAATCATATCTCCGCACCTCCTTGTCAGCGTTTGTAGGCCGCATAGTATCGGTCAATGGTATCCAGAATGGCGTTGTCTGTCTCTTCGCTCACCATTCCGAAGGGCTTGCGGCACGGACCCAGAGGCTGCCCGATCAGGTTGGCTGCCCGCTTAACGATAGAGTTGGGGTTGCCATACTTGAAGCAGTCACGGATGGGCTGAATCCCCTGCTGGGCAGCTTCAGCGGCAGCCATGTCGCCCTTCTTCCAATTCTGGTAGATACTCACCATCATTTCCGGCAGAATATTGGCAACTGCGGTAATTCCGCCCTTACCTCCGTTCTGCAGCGTTTTCAGGATCAGCGCATCGTTGCCGGAAAGGACGGAAAAGTGCTCCGGATCTGTGCCGTGTATGTATGCCAGGATGTTTTCAAACTTTCCGCTGGAATCCTTTACGCCCCGGATATTAGAAAAGTCCTTCGCCAGCCGGGATACCGTTTCCGGCTCAATGGCACAGCCGGTGCGCATGGGGATGTTGTACATCACGATGGGCAGCTTCACCGCGGCGGCAATATCCGCATAGTGGCGGTACAGCTCCTCTTGGCTCAGCGCCGCGAAATACGGGGTGATAATGGACAGCACATCTACGCCGATCTCCTGCGCCGCCAGCGACAGGTCAATGGTGTCCTGCGTACCCACACAGCCGGTCCCCGCATAGACGGGCACCCGCCCCCGCGCCTCATCCACGCAGATGCGCATGACCCGCTTTTTCTCCTCCGTGCTGAGGATATAGAACTCTCCATTGGTACCCAGGCAGAAGATGCCGTCAACACCGGCCCGAATATGCCGATTCACCTGATTGCGGATTTCGGACTCATTGATACTGCCATCCTCATACATGGCGGTAGCCATGGCGGCAATGATACCTTTGATCTCCATATGTACCTCCCTCGGGGTCTGCGCCCCGTATTTTTTTACTTTCTGTTCCTTTTTTATCATAGAGATTTTATCAAATCAATGGTAAAACCAAAAAAGTAAGTTTCATATTGCAACACTTTTATAATTGATGTAAAATAAAACCTGTAACATGAAAAATGTGTTTCAAAATAAGACAGGTGGTGAATCGCATGATCCCGTGCAGGATTCTGGTCATAGCGCCCTATGAAAGCATGAAGAATATTCTGCTGTTTATCTGCAAGGACAGGCCGGAGGTCCGTCTGACAGTGATGGTCGGCGACCTCGGCGAGGGAGCGCGTCTGGTGCAGGAGATCGACGAGGAGGAGTTTGATATCGTCATCTCCCGCGGCGGCACAGCGGAGGTGCTGCGGTCCGTTGTTTCCATCCCGGTGGTGGAGATCCAGCTATCCAGCTATGATGTGCTGTCCGCCTTAAAGCTGGCGGAAAACTACACCGGCCGGTATGCTCTGGTCGCCTATCCCAACATTGCCCGCATGGCAACGCTTCTGTGCAGCGTGCTGCAATATGATGTGCCAATTTACCCGATCGCGCAGGGAGATACGCTGGAAAAGACGGTAGATGAGCTAATTCAGCGGGACGTCACCCTGATCATAGGAGATATGGTGACGACGCAGTATGCCAGGCAGCATTCGCTGGACGCTATCCTGATCACCTCCGGCGTAGAAAGTCTGGAAAACTCGATCCGTCAGGCGCTGCAGCTGCATCAGCTGATGACCGCCGTCCGTGTCCGGGACGCACTGCTGGAGCGTCAAGCCCGTCAGCACCAATGGGAACTGGCTGTTCTGCAGGAGGATCAAACGGTATTTTGGGAAAGCCCCTCTCTTGCCCGAAAGCCCCGGCTGCGCAAAATGATGCAGAAAATCGCCGCACATGCGGACGCCGCAGAGGGCGGTGTGCAGATCCGGCGAATTCAGGAACAGCCGTGGAAGATTTCCTGTCAGCGAGTATTTCTGGAGGGTTCCCCCTATTTCTTTCTGCAGGCCGAGCCTCTGCCGGAGGACATGACCCGCAGTGAGGTCGTGAGCTTTTTTAGCTGCGAAGATATTTCGCCGCAGTATTTCAAGAAGTACATCAACTCCGCCCTTCACCAAAATCTGCAGCGCTATGCGGCTTCCCATTCTCCTGTGCTGATCCTTGGCGAGATCAGCACGCACAAGGATCGGGCCGCCAACGTTCTATATACCAACGGGCTGCATCGTGACCACCCTCTTTGCGTGGTGGATTGCGACCGGGCGGACAGCAAATTCTGGCAGAGCTTTGTCACGCGAACGGACTCTCCGCTATACGATACCGGCTGCACCTTCTATTTTAAGAACAGCAACTGTCTCACCGGGGAGCAGGCGGATTCTCTGGCTCGGCATATCCTATCGGGAAGAAACAATCGATTTCTGTTTTCGGTCGTCACAGATACTCCTCAAGCTGAGGACTGTCCCATCTGTCGGGTTCTGCGCCAGCAGTGCTCCTGTCTGACGCTGCGGATGCCTCCTCTGCGGGAACGCGTTTTTGAGATCCCTGCCCTGTGCAGTCTGTACCTCAACGAGTTTAATGCCGAAAGCGCCCATCAAGTCATCGGTTTTGTGCCGGAGGCGATGGAGCTTCTGCAAAGCTATCCGTGGCCCGGAAATATGGACCAGCTGAAACGAGTCATACGACAACTGACGCTGACGGCGGAACGGTCCTATATTTCCGCTGAAAGCGTCCGCCGGCAATTGCTGTTAGAGTCCCCTCAGCCCATGTCCGAGGCCCCGGCGTTTGACACAAATCGTACTCTGGA
>OIZI01000970.1_pt1 | contig 13112 bp, 8 predicted proteins | sample 1588441 | NCBI WGS metagenome assembly OIZI01 (sample SAMN03283284) | human gut metagenome | biome: human-associated habitat; material: feces | host: Homo sapiens | place: Peru | collected 2012
ATGTTGCAGGCGGTGGAGAAGGAATGGGGCTTCTCGATGAGGGTGCCGGAAATGACGGTGCCGTTTTGCAGCATATCGTCCAGGTTCACCAGATCGCAATTGTGCATGTGCTGGGCATAGTAGTCGGAATCGTGGAAATGAATGATGCCCGCCTCATGGGCAGCCACGATCTCCTGGGGCAGCAGAATCCGGTTGGTGATGTCCTTACTCACCTCGCCTGCCATATAGTCCCGCTGGACGGCGTTGATGGTAGGATTCTTATTGGCGTTCTCCTGCTTGACCTCCTCGTTGTTGCACTCGATGAGGCTCAGGATCCGGTCGTCGGTGGTGTTGGACTGCCGGGCCAGAGACCGGATGTAGCGGTAGGTGATGTATTCCTTGGCCACCTCAAAGGCATCGTGCGCCATGATGGCTTTCTCCACCAGATCCTGAATCTCCTCCACCGAGGGACTGCGGCCCATTTCCTCGCAGGAAATCTGGACACTCTCGGAGATCCGCTGAATCTGCAGGGGGGTCATGCGCACCTTCTCGTCCGTGGCTTCATTGGCCTTGGTCACGGCCATGACAATCTTATCAATGTCAAAAACAGCCTCCGCGCCGTTTCGTTTAATGATCTTCATAGGGTAACTCCTCCTTAGGTCGGGATTGGGTCGATGATTCGAACTGGGCTTATTATACTAGATATTGTGGTTTTGTCAAGACTAAACCACAAAATACAGTATCCATTATTTTGACGGGAAAAAGTTCGTTTTTTCCGCGGGGGAAAAACAGCCTTAGGAAGTCGGTAAATCAGGCGCTTTTCGTGCTTTTGCGAAAGAAAGGTTTGAAATCGGCGAAGGAATATAGTATAATCCCAGAAAGTGCCTTTACATAACCCTACCCGTTTCCCCATGAAAAATGAAAGGAGCCATTTCCGTGAGAAAAAATTTCGGCATTTTGCCATCTGGTGAGCAGGCCACCCTCTATACCATATCTTGTGGCGGGGTCACCGCTCAGATCACCGACTACGGTGCGACCCTTGTGAGCCTTCTGGTACCCGACAAGGAGGGAACCCTTGCCGATGTGGTGCTGGGCTACGATGACTGCGGAGGCTATGCCGCAGGCGACGCCTGCCTGGGTGCTACCGTAGGCCGGAACGCCAACCGGATTGCGGGAGCCGCCTTCTCCCTGGGCAAGAAGACTGTCCATCTGACCCCCAATGAAAACGGAAACAACCTCCACTCCGGCCCGGATATGTACTTCAAGCGGATGTGGACGCTGGTTTCCGCCTCCGGCACCGCCGTCACCTTCGGCCTGCACAGCCCCCACGGCGACCAGGGCTTCCCCGGAAACGCGGACATCCGGGTGACCTACAGCCTGGATGCCACCGGCGGCGTGCACATCGTCTATGATGCCCAGTGCGACCAGGACACCGTGTTCAACCTGACGAACCACAGCTATTTTAACCTCCGGGGGCAGGCGCATACGGATACTGCCATGGAGCAGCTCCTTTCTCTGCCCGCCCGGTTCTTTAACCCCGACGATGCCCAGGCCATCCCCACCGGGGAAAAGCGGAGCGTGGAGGGCACCCCCATGGACTTCCGCAGTCCCAAGGCCATCGGTCAGGAGCTTCACGCGGATTACGAGCCTCTGAAGCTTCAGGGGGGCTACGACCACAATTTTGAGGTCTTCTGCAATCCCTGTGCCCAGCTGACCGACCCGGTATCCGGTCGGAGCATGGCAGTCTTCACCGACTGTCCGGGCATTCAGTTCTACTCCGGCAATTTCCTGAACGAAACCGGCAAAGGCGGCGTTCATTACGGCAAGAATTCCGGTGTGGCTCTGGAGACCCAGTTCTACCCCGATGCCATCCATCATCCGGACTGGCCCCAGCCCGTGACCAAAGCAGGCGAGAAATATCACAGCGAGACTGTCTATCGGTTTCACTGGTAAGATTCCGGAGGAAGCGTAACCCGCTTCCTCCTTTTAGCACTTCCGGCCATTGTCTGCATAAACTGTCCTGTAAGCCTATGCTTGGGTGCCCCGGCTCACGCCGGGCTGCCCTATCTTCATTCGGGAGGTTTTTCCATGCCAGACCAATGCCGGGACACGCCGCGCTGCGACGGCAGCCAGCAGACCATGTCCATCCACACCCGAAAAATCACCGACTCCTGCCGGGATAAGGACTGCATCGAGGATCTGCGGGTCTATCTCACCGCCGGCTCTCAGGAGCTTCTGGACACCGCGGCCAATGTCCGGGTTCGCAGTGCCGAGCTGATCCATACGGATATCGATGTGGAGCCGGTGGCCTTTGATCGGAACCACTACTGCATCGACATCACCTTCTACTACCGGATTCTGGCGGATGCCCTGGTTGGCTCCTGCCGCCCCACCACCCTGTATGGTCTTGGGGTCTTCAGCAAGCGGGCGGTGCTCTGCGGCGAGGACAGCCGCGCTCACATTTTCCGCAGCAGCACCCGCATTTCCCAGCTGGACGGCTGCGCCACCAGTACCGCCAACCGGCCTACCGCCGTGGTGGAGGTTCTGGATCCCATGGTGCTTGGCTCCAAGATCAAGGAGGTCTGCGACTGCGCCGGCGAAGCGGTGGCCGTTCAGATTCCGGAGGCCATCCGGGCCGCCTTTGACGAGGAGCTGGTGCTCACCGGCGGCCAGCGGCGGCTGTTCGTCACTCTGGGACAGTTCTCCATTGTCCGGCTGGAGCGGGATGCCCAGCTGGTGATCCCGGTGCTGGACTACTCCATCCCGGTGAAGGAATGCTGCGAGTCCGGCGGCTGCTGCACCGAGGATCCCTGCGAAATGTTCAGCCGGATTCCCTTCCCCGCCAAGCAGTTCTCCCCGGACAACTGCGACGGGTGTCCGGGCGACGGCTGCCATTGCGGCTGATTTCCGATACGCCGAAGGGGCTGACGCAACCGCGTCAGCCCCTCAAGCTTTCCTCTTCACTTCCGGTTTCGGCCTGCCGAAAATATAACAAGGTTCAGGCCTTTCACATGATGTTCATTACAGCAGGAATTCTTTTCTTGGTCCACCGGGGGACGGTTTTTCCTTTTTATTCGATCACAGAAATTCCACGGTGTAGGGTATCTTCGTCAATGGCACCGGTGGTCTCCCGCGCCAGCTGCTCCGGAGTCGGCTGGTTTCGCCGCAGGTGGTCATAGAGCACCGAGGCTCCGGCCAGAAGTCCTGCCAGCAAAACCGCCGCAAGCAGCCAAGTCCATTTTCGCCTCATCCAATCCCTCCCGATTGCAGCAGCCTCAGCAGACGGCCCAGGGTTCCCGTGGCCATCATCCCGCCCGCAAGGATCAGAAAGCAGCCGCTGAGACAGTTAATAATCCGATAATGCCGTTTGATCCAGTCAAAGGCAGTTTTCAGTCCATCGATGAGCACCGCGCTGACTAAGAACGGGATCTCCAGCCCTAAGGAGTAGGCCAGGAGCGTTCCCATGCCCTCCAGCGCATGGCCCCGCTGGGAGGCAAGCAAAAGTGCCGAGCCCAGGAAGGCACCTACGCAGGGTGTCCAACCAAGGGAAAATACCACGCCGAACAGAAAGGCCGAGAAAACCGACAGTCTGGGGGTATCCAGCATCCGGCTGCCTCCCTGTAACAGATTCCAGCGGAACAGGCCCAGATAGTTCAGGCCGAAAACGATCACCACAATGCCGCTGAGCAGCTCCAGAGGCCGCCGGTAGGCGGTGAGCAGCCCGCCGATGGTACCGGCCAGGGCTCCCATGGCCATGAACACGGCGGTGAACCCCGCCGCAAAGCCCAGGCCGCAGCCAAAAGTTCTTCCGGTGCTCCGCTCTCCCCCTCCGGCAAAATAGGACACATAGATGGGCAGCATGGGCAGCAGGCACGGCGACAGGAAGGTGATGATTCCTTCCAGAAAGGAAATCAAATACTGCATAATGACCTCGCTTTGCAAATTTTCCCTTTTTCCACCGAAGTCGTCGGCTCTTCCTTAGTATGCCCGGATTTTCCAGAAATCTCCAGACTGCATCGTAGTTTTCGCCGGTTTTGCGCCGTAAGTATTTGAAAAGCGTTTGAGTCCGATTCGCAAATATCCATCCTGCGGCGTATAATGCTAAAGATTCAAAATAGAAATAGAAATGACCTACAGGAAAGGCCGCGCTGAAACCAGCGCGGCCTTTCACTATTTTATTCAATCACACCAAGGTCTTTCAGGGCATCCCGGATGCCGCCGATGGAATAGAGGGAACCGAAGCACAGCACCACGCCGTCCTTCCCGGCCAGCTCCATGGCCTTTTTCACGCCGTCTAAGATACTCTCGCTGGCCTGGGCCTGAGCCCCGGCCTGACGAAGATACCGGGCAAGCTGCCCTGCCTCCAGCTTTCTGGGGTTCGGCGGGGTGATGCAGACAAACCGGTCAACCAGGGGCATCACGGGCTTGTACATATCCGCGTAGTCCTTGTCCGCCAGCACACCGGTGAGGGCAACGACCTTCTTCCCTGCCAGATAGTCCCGGATGTTCTTGACCAGCGCCTCGATGCACTGAGGGTTATGACCGCCGTCGATGATGAAGAGCGGCTTCCGGCAGACGATGTCGAACCGTCCCGGCCAGCGCACGTCCCGGATGCCGTCGTAGATATTCTGCTCGGAAATGTTCCAGCCCTCCCCGATCAGGGTGTCCGCAATGGACAGCACCACGGAAGCGTTGTGGAGCTGATGATCGCCCAGCAGCGGCAGCACCAGGTTCTTCCGGCTGCCGCAGTCGAAAACCTGGCCCTCCAGGGTATGGGCTTTCAGAACCAGGCCGTCAAAATCCGCCTTCCGGAGGGACACGTCCCGCTCGGCGCAGACCCGCTCATACACCGCCTCCACGGAAGGGGTGCTCCGATAAACCACCGCATGGCCGTGAGGCTTGAAAATGCCGGACTTGGTTTCCGCGATTTTCTCCACGGTGTCCCCAAGATACTCGGTGTGATCCAGGCCGATGTTGGTAATCACCGCCACCTCGGGCACCTCGATCACGTTGGTGGCGTCCCAGGCGCCGCCCATGCCCACTTCCAGCACCACAATCTCGCATTTCTTTCGGTAGAAGTACTCGAAGGCGATGCAGCAGACCAGCTCGAATTCCGTGGGAGACTGGGCCATGGAGTCGGCCAAGGGCTTCACATATTCCGTAATTTCCGTCAGATCCTCATCGGAAATCTCCACCCCGTCCACCTGAATCCGCTCGTGGAAGCGGTAGATATAGGGAGAGGTGTACAGCCCCGTCCGATAGCCCGCCTTGTTCAAAATGGAGGCGGTCATGGCGGCGGTGCTTCCCTTGCCGTTGGTACCGGCAATGTGGACGAATTTCAGCTTTTTCTCCGGATTTCCCATTTTCTCCAGAAGCTCCTGGGTTCGACCCAGTCCCGGAATACTGCCCTTCCAGCAGACGGAATGGATGTAGGCAATGGCTTGCTCGACGTTCATATCGGATTCTTCCTTTCAGCAGGCGGCACCACGCAATCGCATGGTGCCGCTTATCTCAATTACATATTCTTCTCAGGGGTCTGCCACAGACCCATTCGGTCAAACACTCTGCTCTTCATCAGCAGATAGATAATCAGCACATCCAGCACCAGGGTCACGGCGAACTGGACGGTACGGGTGCTGAGGAAATACACAAGGCTCGCCTGGAAGCTGCCCTTGCTGTTATACACATAGGACAGGGCCGCGCTCTGCCACAGGATGGAACCCAGAACCACGGGGGGCAGGAAGCTCACCGCCAGCCGGGGCAGGCCGGGCTTTCCCATCAGCCACCGGCGCAGAAGACCGCCGAAGACACCGTACAGAATGGGCGGCAGGCAGAACAGGGGGTTGTAGCCATAGCCGGAGAACAGGCAGCCCACCAGATCGGCGCTGAAGCCCACCAAGGCTCCCGCCATGGGACCGAAGAGCATACCGGCCAGGTAAATGGGCACCGCCTCAATGGAGAACCGGGTGGTCACATTGGGCATGGGGATGATGAGCCGCGCCAGCACCACACTCAGGGCGGCAAGCAGGGCGCAGTAGGCCAGGGCCTTGGTGGTCATGGTACGCTTGGAAGCTGGGGCAGTTGCTGTGGTTGGGTTGTTCATGGAAAATTCCTCCTTTTATTGTTGCGGCGGGTAAACCGGCTGCTGCCCCCAAACAACCCGAAAGCCAGGCGGCAATGCCGCAAAAAACTCCCCGACGCCTTTGCGTCAGGGAGCTGTACAGACTTCAGGTCACTCGTGGGGAAAGGCAGCAGCGAAAGGGCACACAGAGGAAACGCCAAATCAGAGCTTCCTCAAGTCCCTCAGCCGAACCCTCCGCCCGACCGAGTATCGTTGCTGCAATCAAGGAGAATATCCCATATGCAACAGCGGGTGCGGTGACCCCATCGTGGAATGCGTATCCTTCGTCCTCCGGGCAACTCCCCGTCCCGGTGGCACTTAACGCGAGGTCTCCTACTCTGTTCACCTGATACTATACAGGATTGTTCTCCATATGTAAAGACCTTTTTCAAAATTACCATAATGTCATAATGAAATTCTTATTTTTTCAGTATCCGTTATAACAATAAGGTATTTACATTCCCAATTTCCTTTGCTATAATGAAAAAAATGCGCTGAAAGGAGAAGCCAAGCATGGTAAATATGGGCGAGGTTCTGATCGTCAACGGCATCGGCGTTTTTCTGCTGCTGCGGCTCCTGTTCACCCGGGCGGAGGGTCAGGAAGCGCATTTTCACTGGGAGCGTCTGTTCACCGCCATGATTCTGCTGACCATTCTGGGGCTTACATCGGAGGCAATGAGCTTTCTGATAGACGGTACTCGATTCCCCGGAAGCCGGGTTCTCAATATTCTTCTGAACACCCTGTGCTTTCTCAGCTCCTCCACCCTGGGCTATCTGTGGTGCCTGTTTGTGGAGTTTCGCATCTTCAACAACCTCCAGCGGGTGCGGAAAACCACCTTACGGCTCCTTCCTATCCTGCTTCTGGTGTACATTCTGTGTCTTGTCAACCTGAAAAACGGCATTTTCTTTACCGTTTCCCCTGAAAACGTATACCAGCGGGGCAGGCTGATTGTGGTGCCCTACCTGGTAGTGTTCTTCGACTATTTCTACACGCTGTGCCTGAACGATATTTCCAGGAAAAGCGGTCTGCACCTGCGCACCATGTCCCCCCTGACCTTTGTAGGCCCCTGCATTGTCGGCACGGTGATTCAGGGCATGTGCTATGGCATTACCCTGGGCTGGACCAGCGTGGCCATTGCCCTGGTTCATATTTACCAGCAGACCCAATTCCTGAATTTCTACACCGATTCCCTGTCCATGCTCTACAACCGCCGATATCTGGAGCGGGTGCTGGAACGGATTGCCCGGAATCAGACCACCGGTGTTTACGGCATCATGATCGACGTGAACGACTTCAAGCACATCAACGATGCCTACGGCCATGCCGCCGGTGACCGGGCCGTCCGGTATATCGCCCGGATTCTGTCCCAATCCATTTCCGCGGAATCCTTGGCCGTCCGGTACGCCGGGGATGAGTTTGTACTGCTCCTGCGGTCGGCGGAGCCTACCTCTATCCACGCACTGGTTCGCCAGGTAGAGCAGAATGTGGCGTCTTGGAACGAAAGCAAACAGGAGCCTTTTACCCTGTCCTTTGCCATGGGCTGCAGCTGCTTTGACCCGGCACGGATGACCCCGGAGGAATTCCTGGCGGATATGGATCGGCACATGTACGAAAACAAGCGTCAGCATTACCAGAGCCACGAGCGAATGGGACTGCGGGAGACAGATGCCGCAGACTAAGGAAAAGAAAAAAGCGAAAAACCCCTTTACAAATCCGGTAATCCATGCTATAATCTTTTCTGTTCTGGCCCGGTGGTGCAGTCGGTTAGCACGCCAGCCTGTCACGCTGGAGGTCGACGGTTCGAGTCCGTTCCGGGTCGCCAAAAAATAGTCATCCTTTGGGATGGCTATTTTTTTGTTCCCAAGGGGTAGGACTTGGCGGCGGGGCGTGTCACTTCCATGATACGCAATGGCGCTGTAATTCGGAAATTCCCATGTGAAATATGCACCCACATGGGCGCTTAATCGTTTTCCACCCCCTCACAATGGCTCCTACCCCGGTAAAGTTTTAAGAAATTGACGTGAAAATTTAAGAAATTAGGGGTAGCCAACCGCAAGGATTTGTGTTATACTGTACTCGTTCATTTTGGCAGTACGTCCCGGCACGGAAAGGTGGAATCATACGGAAATGTCCTTTTGCAAAAAGATACTTGCGCTGATGTGCGTATTTTCCCTTCTGTGCGGATGCCTGATCCCCGTCCATGCGGACGACGACATTGACCCCTCCGCGGAAACCGACATCCAGGAAACTGTAGACCCCACCGTCACAGACCCTACGGAGGAAACCACACAGGCCACGGAAACCACCGCCGCTACGGAGCCGGAGGTCACCACCTCCCCCACAGAGGCGACGGAGAGTCCCCAGCCGGAGGAAACGGAGCCTTCCTCCTCTGCGCCCACGAAGGTTAAAACGGTCAATGGCTTCCCCCTCTATAACCAGCTGGACTACCCCAACAAGCGGTTCGGCTCCGGCACCGTCGCCACCAGCGGCTGCGGAATTACCTCCCTGGCCATGGTTGCCACCTACCTCACCGGCCACACCTATCTGCCCGATGAGCTGGCGGGCTACTTCGGCGGCTACGGCGAAAATAACGTCCAGCGTATGGAATACGGTGCTAAGCAGATGCAGCTGCCCATCCATAAGGCGGATAACATCCGGCAGATTTTCTCCGCCATGAAGGAGGGCAACATCGCCATTCTTCTGATGAATCACCTGTCCATCTTCACGGAGACTCAGCATTTCATCGTCCTGAACGGCGTGACCAAGGACGGAAAATACATGGTAGCCGACTCCTACGCCCCCAACTACGAAAAATGGGATCTGAAACGGGGCTTTGAGGAAGGCTTCGAAGAAAAGGATCTGCTTCTTGGCTATAACGGCGGCTGGTACTTTGATGTCAGCGAAATGCCCGAGGAGCCCTTCATCTACACCGAGGAGAAGCCCGACTGTGAGCCCCGGTATCCCGATGTGGAGCTGACCTGGGACGAGCAGCAGCTGATGGCGAAAATCATCTGGCTGGAAGCTCGGGGTGAATCCCAGGAGGGTCAGCAGGCCATTGCTGAGATCATCCTCAACCGGCTGGTGTCCGGCAAGTTCGGCAACTCCATCCACGATGTGATCTACGGTGAGGGGCAATTCCGAACCACGCCCTTCCTGAAGGACGCGGATGCCTGGCAAGCTCAGTACGACGCCATAGACGACGCGCTGTCCGGGCCGAACATCTTGCCGATGAATGTGTATTACTTCGCTACCTACCCGGAAAACGGAAGAATCTGGGGCAAAATCGGCGGACATATTTTCTGCTACGGCTGAACTACATAAATAGTATTATAGCTCTGCTCTGACATAGTAAAAAGGCCTCGGTGCAATTCGCACCGGGGCCTTTTTGCGTCAGAAGAAGCTGACCTGGCTGGTATCGGGTAGGTCGCCGAAGGCGCCGGCGTCCTTGAGCATCTGCATATGGGTCTTGGACACCTTGGGGCAGGCGGCGGCCACTTCCTCAATGGACAGGAAGGTCTTGCCCTTTCTGCCCTCCATCAGATCCCAGGCCGCGCTTTCGCCCAGACCCGAGATGGCCACGAAGGGCGGCAGAATTTTCCCGTCCTTGATGAGGAACTTAATGGCATGGCTGTCGTAAATGCTGATGGGGGCGAAGCTGAAGCCCCGCAGGTAAAATTCGTACACGACCTCCAGGGTGGTCAGCAGGTCTTCGTCCTTGGCGGTGGCCTCCTCGTTGCTGTCGATGGCCTGGATGTTTGCCATCACCGCCTCCTTGCCTCCGGTCATCATCACCGCGTCAAAGCCGCCCTTCTGGCTTCTGCGATAGAAATAAGCCGCATAGAAAGGCAGGGGGTGATGTACCTTGAACCAGGCAATCCGGAAGGCCATCATGACGTAGGCTACGGCGTGGGCTTTGGGGAACAGGTACTTGATCTTCTTGCTGGAGCCGATGTACCAGTCCGGCACGCCGGCGGCCACCATTTCCTCCTCCGCTCCGTCCGGCAGTCCCCTGCCCTTTCGGACGGCCTCCATAATTTTGAAGGAACGTTTTTCCGGCATTCCGCAGGAAATCAGGTAGATCATAATGTCGTCACGACAGCCGATTGTCGAGTCAACGGTTGCGGTTTTGGAGGTAATCAGATCCTTGGCGTTGCCCAGCCACACGTCCGTGCCGTGGGAGAAGCCGGAAAGCCGCACCAGGGTATCAAACCGGGTGGGCATGGTGTCCATGAGCATTCCCCGGGTGAAGCGGGTATTGAACTCCGGAATGGCCACTGCCCCGGTAGGGCCCAGAATGGGATCGTCCTCATAACCCAGCACCTTGGAGGAGGTGAAAATGGACATGGTATCCTTGTCGTCCAGAGGAATGGTTTTGGCGTCCACCCCGGTCATGTCCTCCATCATCCGGATCATGGTGGGGTCATCGTGACCCAGCATGTCCAGCTTCAGCAGGTTTTCCTCCATGGAGTGGTATTCAAAATGGGTGGTGATCTGGTCGGAATTGGGGTCGTCCGCCGGGTGCTGCACCGGGCAGAAATCCCAGATTTCGTTTTCCTGGGGGATAACCACCAGGCCGCCGGGGTGCTGGCCGGTGGTCCGGCGGACCCCCACGCAGCCGGTAGCAAGCCTTGCTTCCTCTGCCCGGGAGGCGGTTTTCCCCCGCTCGGACAGATATTTTTTTACATAGCCGAAGGCGGTCTTCTCCGCCACGGTGCCGATGGTGCCCGCCCGGAACACATGAGAGGAACCAAACATGGAGATACAGTAGGCGTGAGCCTTGGACTGGTACTCGCCGGAGAAGTTCAGGTCGATATCCGGCACCTTGTCGCCGCCGAAGCCCAGGAAGGTCTCGAAGGGAATGTTGAAGCCGTCCTTCTCCATCTTCGCGCCGCACTTGGGGCACACCGCGTCCGGAAGGTCGGCACCGCAGTTGAAGCCCTCAGGCACCTTCAGCTCCGTATACTTGCATTCCGGGTTTGGGCAGCGGTAGTGGGGCTGGAAGGAGTTGACCTCCGTAATGCCGGACATGTAGGCCACGATGGAGGAACCAACGGAGCCTCGGGAGCCAACCAGATAGCCGTTTTCCAGGGAGTTCTGCACCAGCTTCTGGGCGGACATGTAAATCACGTCGTAGTGACAGGAGATGATGTCGTGGAGCTCCGTCTCCACACGCTTGGCGAAAACCTCCGGCGGATTGTCTCCGTAAAGCCGGCGGAATTTTCCGTAAACCAGACTTTTCAGATCCTCCACGGAGTTCTCGATTTTCGGGGCGAACAGGTTGTGGGGCACAGGCCGCATGGTCTCGCACATGTCGGCGATTTTGTTGGGGTTCTCCACCACAATCTCGTAGGCCTTTTCCTCCCCCAGATAGGAAAATTCCGCCAGCATATCATCGGTGGTGCGGAAGTACAGGGGCATGGGCTTGTCCGCGTCGGCAAAGCCCTTGGTGGCAAGGAGAATATGCCGGAACACCTCGTCCTCCGGGTTCAGGAAGTGGACGTCGCCGGTGGCCACCACCATTTTCCCCAGTTCTTCGCCCAATTGGACGATTTTCCGGTTATAGGCCTGAAGATCCTCGTCGGTTTTCGCCTCATACTTTTCGTTATCCAACATGAACCGGTTGTTGGCAAGGGGCTGTACCTCCAAAAAATCATAGAAGGAGGCAATGCGCTTGAGTTCATCGTGGCTCTTCCGGTCGAGAATGGCCTGGAACAATTCGCCGGCTTCACAGGCAGAGCCGATGATCAGCCCCTCCCGCATTTCCAGCAGCTCCGACTTGGGAATCCGGGGCACCCGGCGGAAATGCTTCAGATTGGAATTGGAGATCAGGTGGTAGAGGTTCCGCAGACCCACCTGGTTCTTGGCAAAGAGGATGATATGCCGAGCCTGCCGGTCGGTGATTCGGCCGCCGGAGCGCAGCTTCACCATAGCGGGATTGATGGTTTGCAGAGTGTGGATATCGTGCTCTTCCTCCAACATTGCCATGAGCTTCGTCATGATGAGGCCGCAGGTCATGGCGTCGTCCCCTGCCCGGTGATGATTGAAGTCCGGCAGATTCAGGGCGTTGGACACGATGTCCAGCTTGAATTTGCTCAGGTGCTGCAACAGGTTCTGGGACAGAATCAGGGTGTCCGCGGCGGTGTAGCGGTAAGGCAAACCCTGCCGCTGACATTCCGCCCGGATGAAGCCGGTGTCGAAGTCGGAATTGTGGGCAACCAGCACCCGATCTCCCACGAATTTCAGGAATTTCGGAAGAATTTCCTGAATTTTCGGGGCGCCCTGGAGCATTTCGTCGGTGATACCCGTCAGCTCCACGATTTTCCGTTCCAGCTGCCGCTCCGGGTCCACGAAGGTCTGGAACCGGTCGATTTCCTGGCCGTCCTTGAGAATCACTGCGCCGATTTCGATGATCCGGTCGTCCCGGGAAGAAAGGCCGGTGGTTTCCAGATCGAAGGCCACGAACTCCTGGTGGAAGTCCATGTCCTGATCTCCGTGCACCACGATTCGGTCGTCCACATCGTTGACATAATATCCTTCACAGCCATAGAGGATTTTGATTGTCTCGTCCGTGCCCGCCACCTTGGGAGGCTTTTTTCCCTCCACGCAGTGCAGAGCGTCGGTGAAGGACTGGCAGCAGCCGTGGTCGGTGATGGCAATGGCCCGGTGCCCCCAGGCTGCCGCCTGCTTGATGGCCGCGTCCGTTGGGGTCAGAGCGTCCATATTGGACATGGTGGTATGCAGGTGGAGCTCCACCCGCTTGCCCCCCACCGCCTTGTCCTGCCGCTTGGGCATGGAGCCGGGCTGCATGGCATAGGGCTTGAGCACCATTTCGTTCTCGAACCGATCCTCGATCAGCCGCCCCTGCACCCGAAGCACCGCGCCTACCGCCACGTTTTCCAGAATGGGCTTGGCCTCGTTTGCCTCCATGAAGCGGCTGATGCGCACGGAGTTGGTGTTGTCCGTCATGTCGAATTTCACCACATAGGCGTTGCGCTTTTTCAGCTCCTTGTG
>OIZI01000971.1_pt1 | contig 13110 bp, 14 predicted proteins | sample 1588441 | NCBI WGS metagenome assembly OIZI01 (sample SAMN03283284) | human gut metagenome | biome: human-associated habitat; material: feces | host: Homo sapiens | place: Peru | collected 2012
TACCCAGACTGCACTTTGCAAGCCGCTGCGCCATGTAGCCCCATGCCCACACGTCGATAAACTGTGTGTGCCGCTGTGAACCGAAGCCGACGTACTCGGCTACGGAAAAGCGGACATAGGGCTCACCCTTGGCGCTGTGCTGCAATTCCGGGCCTTGCGTGATCAGCCCGATGAGACTCGCTTTTGCCATAACACTCCTTTCTGCCACCGGCATGAATATCTATATAAAAAATGCCGGCAGCGACATCTACCCCTTGCGGGCAAATACCATGCTACCAGCACTCAAATACAAACCTGACCAACGTGTGCAATGTGAGAAGCCCCACGCACAGACCATACGGTCTGCGTTCCGATGAACTGCACAAACATCAATTACATGTGTATAGTAGCACAATATCTTGCGGTTGTCAATTATGATAAAACTATATGTAGGTTTTGCGACGGATAGAAGATGCCCTCTACTTATAAAATAGGGCGATGATACGGTTTTTCTGCAACATACAGAAAAAAGCGGCCGCAATTCTGCGACCGCTTCGGTTATGCAACTGTGATCATTGGTTTCACGGTATCCAGTGGAAGCCCGGTTTTCTGGGCCTGCTCACGCTCGAAGGTGAACCTTGTGATTTCCTCGATGAACTGCCGCTCTTTGGAGGTGGCTTTGCTCCAGCTGATGCCAAACTTGCGGCACATCTGCATATGGATTTCATAAAACCGTTCGCGTGAACCGCTGAACTGATCCAGATACCATTTCATTTCGGCGCTTCTATCCATCGTATCACTCCTTCAACGGTCTGATTCATAGATCAGAATTCCTTTATGGAACACTTCGCTTTCTACAGTAAACTGATCCTTGCGCTCGGCAAAGCCGCATTTTGTACCAACCAGAATATCCACGGGGCGCTGCTTCACGTCACGGATCGCTTTATATGCAGAAGCAACTATGGCGTGAAGATCTTTCTCACCATCGTCTACAACGATGTAGAAGTCAAGGTCGCTCTCCGCATGGGCTGTGCCGTTTGCAAAAGAGCCGAACAGATAAATACAAATGGGATTGACCTGTTCAATGAGCCTTTGCTTTATGATTTCAATTTCGTCCATAAATGTCCAGCCCCCTTCGCTTATAATACTATAGCAAACTGCAAAACAATAATCAATGACGAGCAGGAAAGCGGAAACCTTTGAAAAAGATGATATTTGTATGGGCACTGTTGCTTTCTTTTGCAGAAATGGTGTGTTATAATATAATAAAAAATGGAGGGAGATGCTGCCGTGTTTTTTGCACCTTATATTGTGCGCTGCTCTGATAGTTCGTCTGTTCAGGTCAAGATCGATACAGCTTTACCAGCAGACATTTCCGCAACACACAATGCTCCACTTTGGCAAACAAATTGGGACTCGCCTCTTTTATCAGATCCCTCGGTACAAAAATTTGCAATGAAGACAGAAGATGGCGAGTTGGTCGCTTTAGCAGCATATCAGATCTCCGGTCGTAAAGCATACGTTTACATTCTTTACGCAGAGAGCGCACCAGCAAGCAATCCTGTTCTCACAAGAAAAGCAGAACGAAAGTATTGTGGGATAGGCGCAGCTTTGATCGCATTTGGTATTAAATTCTCCATTGACAACGGATGTCGCGGAGATGTGGTGTTCGACGCGAAAACAGATGAGTTGGCCAAGCACTATGCGGAAGATTTCGGTGCTAAGCGTATCCCCAGCGCAACGAGCGGAGGCCCAAAACGGTTTATGCTTGCAGACGAGGATGCTTGGCTGCTGTTCTCAAAATACTTGGTAGAGGAGGAACCGGAACATGGATAAAAAGAACAATGCACAATATGTGATCGACGAATTAGCTTCGCAGGCAGGCGGCTACTTTTCCATGCCTACGCAGGAAGATATTGCGTACACAGACTTGCTTTTCGATGTTTGCCAGCAATTTGGTATCCGATACTATTCGGCTTCTGCCAAGGAAAAGGCTTTCGTCGAAGAAGTAACAAGGGTGACATGGGCGAAACAGCAGGAGAGCACGACAGGGATCAAACAGAATATCCGCCCCGCGTTTTCAGCGTAGCATCCGTGAATTGCTGCAAAATCTAAAAATATCAGGACAAAAAGCGGGAAAATCCGAAATATTTTCGGATTTTCCCGCTTCGTGATTATGTGATGACATACATGGTAAACTGATACTGGAGTATCAGAAAACATAAAAGTGAGGCCCCAGCTTCGGAGCCTCACAGACGCTTTCTTTCGGGATATCCCTATTCAGCCTGCGGCAGCGCTTGCCCAAGCAGCACTCCACACCAGACCGAAGCTGAACCGGCCGGATGCTTCTACATGACGATAAACAGTCAAGCTGCTATCTGTATTTTAATTATAAGGTTTTTGCTGACTTTTTTCAACTCATTTTTCGGACGCATCAGGGACGATACATTTAGAGCCTGTTTCAATTTTTTCAACTGCCAATGCACATGGCTGCGGCAGGTGCGTGGTCTTGACTTCACTGGGAATTGCGAAAAGCGGCAAATAGATCCGATAGTTTTGCCCCACAGACAGGCGCTTGTTCTTTTCTATGCAGAAGATGACCTGTTCTCCGTCCGTTTTTTGCAGCGTGACCCTGCGCTGCCGCTGAAACGGAATACTGGAAACTGAAAGACAAATGCCTTCCTCTGCGCAATAGCATTCGTTCGCGAGCATTACATAAAGTTCCGCACAGCGCACGCTGCAGAAAAACAGCAGCAATGCACTAAGAATCAGAAACGTCCGATCGCCGGAGAACGCAGAAACGATGGTTGCAGCCAGAAAGGGCAGGCAGAGCAGCAACGACAGCAGCCACTTCTGCAGCAGCGGCGCGGGCCACGCAAGGATCTTTTTCATGTTCAGCACCGCTCAAAGACGATCTGCTTGTGCAGATACAGGTTTGCGATTGCCGCCGAGACAGGGCGGGCCTGCCGGGATGCTGCCATCAGGATGGGAAGATTCTCGCTGGTGGTCAGTTCATCGTCATACAGGCAGTCCATGAGCTGCGCATCAGAGTGAAGCGTCCGCACGCCACGCTCTGCGCACTTGATCAGCTCTGCGCTGCTGAGAAGCGCCTGATTCGCCAGCCGCACGATTTGCCGCTCCTCTGCGCTGTGCTTCGGGCGTGAGAACAGGCGAATTGCTTTAGAGAACGGTGCACCATCCCAAAGCCAGAGCTTCAGGAACGCGCCAATCCGCAGAAACGGATTTGCAGATACCGGTGCGATATACAGGCAGGAAAGAAGATCATAGAGGGCTTCATACTCGCTGTTGCCGCGTCCCTCCGCGACCAGACCGCGCGTGACGAGCCGGTCGATGCAGTCGTCCAGTGTCCGGCGTGACGTAAACGACAGCCCGCGCGTCAACTTCAGATAGGTTTCCGCGATCTGCCTGCGTGACAGGATACGCCATGCGAGGCTGCTCCAAACGGTCATTTCCTGCACGTCGAGCATATATTCCTTCCGCCCCACAATGACAACGGGATATTTCTTGCCGTCCAGTGTGCGATGGCATTTGAAATGCCCGACGGCAGCGTATTTCGTGTATTCCATAACAGTACCTCCAATGTGTTTTTATTTTTCTTTTACGAATGCACCCGAAGAATTTCAACAGGCGATGTCGAAAGCGTCCAGAAAATCCGGGTCGCTGCGGAGTTTCTTTGCCGCGCGGGAGATCCACGCGCCGACGTTGTTGGAACTGGTGTGATAGAGCGCCGCAATATCCTTGCAGTCAAAGCCCTTCGTTTTAAGAACGAGCGCATCAACGCCGAGCTTCGCCACGCCGCGATAGTGCTTCTTGCAGGCGGTCAGCACCGCACCGGTGTCCACGCCGGAAAAATGCACATAGTCTGTACATACGGGCGTAGGGAGATTTGCGTCCGGGTCATCCAAAGACTGCTCGGAGATGTACTTTCGCCAGCTTGTCTGCTTGCGGCAGCAGTCGATCAGATGGTTGCGAATGACCGTGATGGCGTAGGTCTTGAATGAGGTGCCGCCATGATAGCTTGCCGCCGCATGGCACAGCGCGACGCAGCCCTCCTGAAAGAGATCGTCATATTCCATATGGCAGCTGCTTTTGGGAATGAGCTTTGCAATCGTCCAGTGGACAAATTCCAAGCTGTTTTCTACAAGCAGTTGCTGTTCAGCGGTCAATACGATGCTGCTTCGATCCATTTTGTTTCACCTTCCTTTGTGCATTCAAAAATTCCTTGCAGAGCGATATGACCTGGTCGCAGCGATACTCTGAGAAGTTGGCGATATGCGCGTCTGCTTCCGGGAGGCCGAGCCGGACGCACAGCCATGCGTAAGCATCCTGTTTGCGCATGAGGCCTTTTTCCCAAAGCTGGTTGAAGGTCCGATGTGCCTGCATCCGCTTTTGGCGGAGTTCCTTGTTGGCAAGCGTCCCCATCGGCAGACCGGTCGCCTTGTGCGCCTGCACGTAAGCATCGCAGGCGGGATACCGGGAGCAGACATAGAGCTTTGCGGTCCGGTCTTTTGTGTGGATGCCATAGATGCTGCTGGCCGGTCGAAGCTGCGCCGGCGCGTGGCAGTATGGACAGGTAATGTGGGCTTTTTTCAAACTGAGATCCTCCTATGTACTATTCAGAAGGAAGAAGAGAGAGCATCTGTAAACAGCAGCTTTCATCGTCTGACAGGCACCAGTTGAGATATAACGCATAAATGTCCTCGAAAGCGCTGCGGGAAAGCTGTCCGCAGCATTCGCTTGGGTCGATCCGCTGCGCAGTGAGGCGTTCATATTCAGCGCTGGAGATCAGAACAGGCTTGCCGTCGGCATCTGCGCTCATCAGATACCCGGAACAGGGCGAATGACATTTGCAGACACCGCAGGAGATAAAGCAGGCATTTCGCCAGTTCCCGCGGCAGGCGGTCAGAAATTCTGCAAGCTGCTGGATGGTTGTCCTCATAGGTTTGTCCTCCAAATCCTCCTATAACAATACGCACCGCAAAACGGCAAAACGGTCACTTGAACCTGTGAATTTTCTGTAAATTATGAAATGCAGTGAAAAAAGCACCCGGTCAGCAGTGCTGATCGGGTGCGAATTTCAGCCAATGACCCAGAAAGGCCCGCCGGAACCGGCGGCTTTGCTGGCTTCATTTAAAATGATGGACAACTCCCAGCTCTGTTCGCTGCGCGTTCGGCTGGCAGGGTCGGCAACGAGGATCTTTTCATCCTTGACGCCGCGCAGCACAATAAAATGCCCGGATGAGGTGAAATGCCCGGCGGACATGATGGCGACGACCAGCTTGCCGCTGGAAAGCGCGTCCGTGATCCGCTGCGGCTCCGATGCGGTGCAGCCGGAGACCGGCAGGCCCCACGCTTCGGCGGCTGCCGGGATGAGCGCGTGATACGAACCGCTTCCGCTGCACCAGTAGCCGTGCTCATATGACCACTTTGCCATCTCCACGGGATCGACCAGATCGTCCGTGAGAGAAGACACTACCATTGCCATGCAAGTCGGGCCGCAGCCGTAGCCGCCGATATCGTCGGTGCCATAGGGCTTGTTCGCATAGCGTTCATCGAGCTGATTGTAATAGACGACCTCCGCGCCGCCGTCCGTATAGCGGATGTTTCCAAGCGCAGGGATCGTGAAGCTGCTCTCAGACGATGAAAGATTCTGGAACAGGCCGTCGCCCAGAAACAGGCTGAGATTCTCGGCAAAGTTCTGCGCAAGCGTCTTCTGCTCGGCGGTCAGATGAAAAATGGAGTCGGCAAAATACGCTTCGCCGCGATAGGTAAGCGTATAGACGCGCACCGTCACCTCACGAAGCGCTGTGATTTCCTCGCCATTTTCATTGAGAACGGTTTCCTCAACCTCGCGCGTTTCATCTTCATAGGTATAGTCATACAGTTCCCCAACACCGGCACGCAGGAGCTGCTTCATATCCTCCAGAGAAATGGCGGCAACGTCCGTATCGCGATACGCACAGTATTGTGAGATGAACAGATTGACGTTATTGATGCGTTCATCCTCATACGGGTTGACGATCTCATACTGATCGGCGCTGGACGCAGCAAAATCGTCCGCGATCCGCTGCTCGGCATCGGAAATGCCGCTGCCGAGCAGGTCGCTGACCGCAAACGCGATCTCATTCATGTTTTCGGTGATCGCTGCCTGATCGTTCAGAATGGTCGTGTTGCGAGAGTTTTGCGCGGTGCCGCCGAAAATCAGTGTCGGGAGCATCACGAGGAACAGCAGCGGAATCGCAAGGATGGCGAGCAGCGCAAGGAGAATCTTTTTCCCGTGCTTGGCTGCTGCGATTGCAACGCTGGCTGCCGCGCCGTAGGGACCGCCGAGGGCGGCCCCGTTTGCAGCTGCGGCCGTGATCTTGCCTGCTTTTGCAGCACCTTCCACGACCTTTGCGGCAGTGCTGCCGACCTGAACGGCTTCGTCCAAACCGGTCTGCCGGTTTTCATTTACGCCCATTCGAGTACAAAGACGACCGACATGATCTCCTGCCCGGTCACAGGCTGAGAAACGGCGGATACGACGGCGTCATAGTTGATGGAGAGCGCATCTGCTTCTTTGACCGTCCACGGCGCAGCCAGCGTGAAGACCTCAGAATCGCCGGTTTTGCTGGTTTCGGACGAATTGATCTTGAAGCCGACCTGCTTGGCATCGACCTTGGCCTTTGCCATATTGGTCGAGTACGGAACAAACTCCCAGCCATTTTTGCTTGTTACGCTGACGGAAGAAACCTTTACATCACCGGTGGAATTGTTGACGATGGAAGCAGCGGCGACATAAACCTTGCCAGCCTCATCGACGACAAGCGGCAAGGTGGCCGGAACTGTCACCGAAAACAGCTCCGTAATTTCCCAGTGCGCATAGTACGTTGCTGCGCTGGTTTCCTTGAAAACGGTGTTTGCCGTAACTTCCGTACCGCCATCTTTCTCCGTAAACCAACCTAAAAATTCAGCATTTTTGCGTTCCGGGTCTTTTGGCAGCACCAGCTTTTCACCGTAGGTCTGCTCGGTCGTTTCGCTCTGACCGATGCCCAGATCCCATGTTACGGTGTACGTATTGGCTTCAAATTGCGCATAGAACGTCTGGCTGGAAGTGACTGCCGTGATTGTGGTATAGAGCTTACCGCCCGTTTTTTCGGTATACCAGTTCTTGAAGGTGTGTCCGGTTTTCATAGGAGAAGCGCTGGGCGCGGTCGGCGCAGAATTCGGCTTGACAGTTTTACTGAACGATGCTTTTCCATTGATCGTGCCGCCGTTGCTGCCCGCATCCCATGTGACCGTCAACGAAACCGTTGCGCCGCAGTCGTCGCATTTGCCGTCGCCGTTTGCGTCGGTGTGGTCTGCGTATTCATAGCTAGAGTCTCCGCAAGCCGAGCACGTCTTGGTGCGCTTATGCTGGGTTTCACTGTCCGACACCCACGAACCGTAGCTATACGAATGGTCAGCATAGTCGTAGGTAGACGCACCACAGCCGGAGCAGGTTTTCGAACGTCTATGCTGGGTATCACTGTACTTGCTCCAAGAGCCTGTCGAATAGCTGTGACTGCCATACTCCGTTGTGGAGTATCCACAGGTGCGGCAGGTTGCAGTACGGCTGTGCTGACTGGAGGAAGAATTGCTCCACGCTCCATAGCTCATACTGTGGCTGGCATAATCATAATCCGTTGCACCACAGTTACGGCAAGAACCGGTGCGCCGGTGCTGACTGGACGAATACTGCTCCCACGAGCCATAGCTATAACTGTGACCGCTGGAATAGATGGTTTCGCTCTTGGTCTGCCCGCAAGCGCAGCTATAATTACGGTATCCATTGCTGGTGCAGGTCGCGGCCTGTTGGCTTTGCAGTACCCATGTATGGCTGCCGCATTCCGGGCAAGTGCCCGATCCATACGCGCCGGAGCCGTGGCTCTTTGTTGTGTATGTTCCTAAATATTGAACGTAATGGCAGCTATTGCATTCATTATAGTTGGCATGACCGCGCGAGGAATGGGCGACCTCGACGTATGTGCCCTGGAAGGCGTACTTGCCGCAGCTTGGACAATTGCCGATAATCGAGCCGGTCGAAGTGACGGAAACGCCCGGCGTACTCATGGTACCACCGGCTGTGGGGGTATCCGAATACACGCCATAGAGGTCATAAAAATAGCGTTCACTGCGGTTGGATGCAGTCCAATCGTAAGTGTGGAACGGCACCGACGATTTGGGATACCCGATGATATAGCCGATATAAAGTGTATCGCCAGAATCTGTTTTTCGCCAGAACGCATCTTCGCCAATGCTCTCTAAGATGTTCTCTCCGTAATAGATCGTGAGGGTGGACAGTTTTGAGCAGCCATAAAAGGCGTGCTTGCCAATGACAGGTGTAGTGCTGGGGATCTCGGCAGTTGTAAGCGCTGTGCAGTCTTCGAACCAGTACGCGAGGTCAGAAATTGCAAGGTTTTCCATATCGTCAAACCAGACCTGTGTGATCTGATCCCGGACAGCCGCCCACGGCTGGTCGTCCTTGCTGGCGAACGGATCACAGTCGCCGGAGCCAGAGATCATCAACCAGTTGTGCTCATTCAATTCCCACTTGATCGTGCTGCCGGGAATCGTGCCGGAGGTGACTGTTTCGGAAGAAGCAGTCGTGTCTTCATCAGGGGCGCTGTCATAGACCGTATGCGAATCTGTTTCTGCTGCGAATGCGGCCACGGACAGGGAAAACAGCATACACAGAGCCAGCACAAATGCGGTGAATTTCTTAAAATTCTTCATCATGCAGCCTCCTTATCTGTTACAGCGGCAATCGTGAAAATCACAATTGCCGCATTGACGTTGGTTACGGCTTCGTTGGCAGATACCTTCGCCTTATAGCGGATGGCGAGGTTCTTTTCCGCAGCAATCGCTGGGAACGAGCCATCCACGAGTGTCAGGCTGCCTGCGCCTTTTGTGCTGCAACCGTTGATGTTCAAAGCAATGCTGTTTTTGTTGGCACTGAAATCGTCGTAATTGCCGATTTCAAAGCTGCCCGGCTGAACATCGACTTTTGTGACGCGGATTGCACCGGTTTTGCCGGTATTAGTGATCGCGGCGTTGTTGGCGCAAACCACATAGCCGTCAACAAGTGAAACCGGCAGCGCGGCGGGAACCGTACACGAAATCGGGGAAACCGTGTTCACGACGGTCAGCGTGACAGGAACCTTTGCTTCAGTCATTTCTGCCGCCGAAGCCGAGATCGGGAACACGAAGATAAGCGCCAGTGCCAGAAGCAGCGCCGCTGCTTTCTGATAGGTTTTCACCATGTCACTGCACCTCCTTGGGCCAGAGATAGGCAGCATGGAGCGTCAACTCAGTGCGCAATGTGCCGATCTGCTTACCATCGCGGTAGGCTGTGATCGTTACGATGCAGTCTGTGTTGCCAAACTCCGGCGCTTCCAGCAGCGTGAGCGTCGAAATACTCTTGCCCGCAGCCAATTCAAAAGCGTCGGCAATGAGAGCATTGTCCTTATTGCGTCGAATCTCGATTTTGTAGGTGTCCGATTTGCTATTGTTCACAAACTCGGCTTTTACGCTGGTTTCCCCGACAATAGCATACAGATGAGCCGGAGCAACAATAGAAAGCTGATTGTCCGCGACGATAGCGTTGAGCTGCTTCTGGGCTTCACGGAGCCCGGAAACGTCGTAAAAGATAATTTCAGTTTCTTTGAAAGCCTTTGCTCTGTCTGTGATTCTGGTTTTGATCGTGTCAATCACGGCGAGGGTGGAATCCCTGTCATAAATGACTTTGACCGCATCGTCTACGCGGGCTACGACAACAGCGGGCATATTCGTCCCAGCGTTGCAGTACACGGCTTTCGTACCGCCGCCCCAAACGAGCAGACGACCCTTGACGGTTACATTGTCCAGCGTAATTTTTCCATCTGCCGCGCCGCAGCCGATAATCAGATCGCCGTCCACAGTCATGTTCTGGAGCGTCACTTCGTCGGTGCGAATCAGTACGCTGCCCTTGATGTCCTTATCGTAGGTTCCTTTTACCGTGATATAGCTGCTAATGATGTTCGCAAAAATCTGCGCAAATTCCGAGCGGGTGATATCGTCCTGCGGTGCAAGGACTTTTCCTCTGCCGTGGATATAGTCAGCGCCGACCATTGCGCGCACATAGGGCAGCGCCCAATTGGAAATCTCGCTGCGGTCGGAGAATGCGGACAGGTCCGTTTTCGCGTATGCGTCATAGTCCAGTTCCAGCGCTCTTGCCACGACAGTCATCGCTTCTTGTCTGCTGATTGGCGCATCCGGGGCCATCGTCGAGGTAGAGCGTCCGTTGTAAGTGCCCATCTGCGCAGCGAGTGCAATATCCTTATAATACCACTTGTCCTTGGACACGTCCTTGTACTGCGAAATATCTGCCGTTTTATAGCAGCCGAAAGACCTGTTGATGATTGCGGCCATTTCTGCACGGGTCATCGCGCCATTCGGGTCGATAATGGTTGCACTCTTGCCGTAAAGCAAGCCGTTATCCACGGCTGCAGACACAGCTTCAGCATACCATGCGGTACGGTCATAGTCCCTGAAATCTGTAGCTTTACGGGTGACTGTGTTTGCCGCCGATGCGCTGACGGCCAGCGACAGGCACGATGCGACGGCGAGGATCATTGCGAGGATTCTTTTCCATTTCATTTTGAAGTCCTCCTTGTCTTGTGGAATCAGGTAAGGGGAACGCGCAAGCGTTCCCCTTTGCAATAGCGAGTAGATTAGACCGCATCCCAAGCGATGATGAACAGGACGCTTGCGATGGCGGTGTTCGTCACGGCTTCGCTGACCGGCGTAACGATGGCATCATAGGTGATGCCGATAGAGTTGGCAGAAGTGTCGCCCACGCCGCTCATGTAGCAGCCTTCAACAGCGGCGTCCAGAAGGGTCTGCTTGCTGGCGTTCTTGCTGTCGGTCAGCTTCTTTTCACCGTTGCCGAGCGCGATCTGGAAACCGAACTTGTTGGAATCAACCTTTTCCTTGGCAAGCGTAGCCTTGTCACCGAACGCGGTCAGGTTCCAGCCCTGTGCGGCTTCGATAGAGACATTTGCAACCTTGACCGCACCAAAGCTATTGTTGACGATCTTCGCGTCGGTCGCGGTGGAAACGGTGCCGTCAGTGCCAACGGCGATGGGCAGCACGGTGGGGACGGTCACGGACATCTTAGTAGCTGCCGGGTCGCCGCCGATGCTGCCATCGGCAGTCGAGGACAGAGTAACGGAAGACGTGCCTGTGCCGCCAGAGGTATCGACCGTGTTGGCAGCCGAAGCGGAAATGGCGAGGGAGGCGAGCATGCAGATGGCGAGGACGAGGGAAATGATCTTCTTAGTGTTCTTCATAGTAAAATCTCCTTATAAATATTATAGTTTTAATTGGTTGTTGTGTTGTGAAATCAGTTTTTCACGGTGATGGTGATGATGGCCCCGGCCGTGCCGATGATCGCACCAGATTCCGGGTCCAAGTTATGAAAATACGCAGTACATTCGTATGTACCGGCGGGCAGGTCAACATCCAGCCGCGCACGCTCGATCTTGCTGCCGATGGCGATAGCACCGGATTCATAAATCTGTTCGCCAGTATCATTGCGAACAATTTGAACCTTTTGAGGATAAAGATTGATGCTCTCATTTACGAGCATCAAATTTCCCTCTGCTGTGCCATCTTCAAAGTATGGTGCGGTATTCATGCTGATATTGATCATGCCTTCTGCGACCTTGCTGTTCAGCGCAGCTTCGATCTCCTCCGGCGTCATTTGATCCCATCCGCCTTCGACGGCGCTGGAATCATAGACAATGCCGGATTTGCTGCCTGCAAGCGCCGCATCTGCGGGCTTATGCAGCAGCCTGACCGCAAGAAAAATGCCTGCGCCGACCAGCAGGGCGAGGAAAATGATCGCGTAGACGGTAATGTCCTTAGAGCGTGTTTCACGGGGGGCGTCAACGTATTCTTCTTTGGCTTTCATAGAGAAAACTCCTTTTATAGTTTAGTACCGTCAGGGAGGCACCCTCAGACGGCGCAGCAGCGGTTCCAGTGCGGACGCTGCAAGGAATGTGAAATTGGTCATAGGCAGAACGCTGCCAAATTACAGGTTCCGCTTGATGATCCGCGTGATAATGCCGACGGCAATGCCGTGTTCTTCATCCAGCCGCGTGACCGCAAAGCTGACGTCATCCTTCTTACCGGGCATCCGGGAATCGTAGCAGGTGTGTGCAATGGCGTTGACGCCGTTGTTCAGGCGGATATACACAACACCGCCGCGAAGATCTGTGACCTTGCCGGCGTACTTGCTCTGTACCTGACATTTCTTCAAATTGTCTATGCTGGTTTCGGAAAACGTGCTGCGGATATCTGCCCGGATGGAAAGATGCTCAGCGTCCTCGCCGCTGATCTCCTGCACACGGACTAGAACCCGGTCGCCAACGCTGTAAAGGTCGCGGACGTCGGACACCCACTGCCAGGACAGATCACGGGCAAAGATGGCGCATTCAATGCCAAAGGCTTCGACGCGCAGCACTTTCTCTGCGACAGCGATCACACGCGCCTCGACCAGACGGCCGGGATAGATGTAGGGATTCCCGGTGGTGTCCTTGCCGAGATAGAACGTCTGCCGTTTCCGAAGCATGGCTTCCCGTCGGCTGGCAACGGCGCTGTGCGTGGTCGAGTCAATGCCCTTGACGATGAAATCAATCTCCGCACCGAGCATCGTACCGAGGATGCGGTTCAGACGGTTCATATAATCGGCATACGCTCTGCCGGACGGCATCCGTTCCTCCAGCACGAGCATTTCGCGGAGCGGGATGGCAATGCGGAAGCCGCGAAAGCTGACCGTTGCCAGCGTTTTGCCGCCTGCCGTCTGCTCAATGCCGTCCAGCGTGCCGGTCAAGATCCGCCGCGTCCGGTAGGCGTTGCGGATCTCATGCCAGAGTTCGTCGGTGGCTTCGGCTTCGCTTTTAATCCGCGTTCTGGCCGTGATCGTCAGAACCGCGTCATTGCGCGGCACGGATGGAGATTCCGGAAGCGCGGATTCACCGGACGGTTCTTCTGTTGGGATGGTCAGCACCGGTTCTTCCGATGGCTGCGGTTCTACTCCGTCAGATGGAG
>OIZI01000977.1_pt1 | contig 13038 bp, 13 predicted proteins | sample 1588441 | NCBI WGS metagenome assembly OIZI01 (sample SAMN03283284) | human gut metagenome | biome: human-associated habitat; material: feces | host: Homo sapiens | place: Peru | collected 2012
GGTCCACACGATCTGCGACGAGCTGAAGTACGGGGCCATGAGCCTGCTCGCGCCGAGCTCGACCGCCATGACGGACATCCCGGCAAAAAACTCTGTCAGGTAGAGGAACCATTTGCTGCGTATAAGTTTGTTTCCCATGTCTGCACTGTACCTTTCAGCATAGTTAGATATATGTTTATCTTACAACCAACGCGGGTAAATGGCAATACTTTGATTCCGCTTGACAAAAGGGTATGCCGGAACTATAATAACATGCGTTATCGATAACAAATGTTATTATAGAGGTGAGAAAATGCCCGCGGTAAAAAAGGTGTCCAAAGAGGCAATCATAGACGCGGCGGTCGAGGTGCTGCGGGAGAGCGGCGCGGCGGCAATCAACGCGCGCAGCGTGGCAAAGAAGCTGGGCTGCTCGACCCAGCCGATATATCTGTCCTTCCGGAGCATGGACGAGCTGAAAGTCGACATGACTGAGCGGGCTATAGAACTGCACACGCGGCACGTGCGGGAGTGGCTCAATATCCTTGATGCTGACGGCAGCTGTTATAAGGAGCACAGCCATTACAGCAGCTTCGGTATAGGCTTTGTGAAGTTCGCGGCAGAGGAAAAGTATCTGTTCCGCTGGCTTTATCTGGACGGCGTACAGCCCGGGCAGTATCGGAATGATGTGCTGCTCTCAGATATCATCGCGGCCATCGTGAACGAGTACGGCTACACAGAGGAGCTTGCACGTAAGCTGCATCAGGACATGGCATATTATTCCTATGGGCTTGCGATCATGGCGAACACGGGGCATCTGCAGCTGACGGATGCGGAACTGCTGGCGGCGTTCCGCCGGGAGTTCACGGCGCTGACAGCTTTCTATGGCGTGTCCTCAGTGCCGCTTCGGTTCAGAGGAAAGGAGATAAAATGAAAAAGACTGAGATCAAAACAAAGAGAATGCTTCTGCGCCCGATGACGGACGAGGAGATAGAAGCGCTCTCCGAGCGCACGGACTCTGAAGAGCTGCGCGCGGCTTACAGTGAAATGCTCGACGGATGCAGACGCGATCCGGAGGACCGCATCTGGTACGCGCCGTGGGAAATGACGCTGAAGGACAGTCAGGAGCACGTCGGTGAGATCGGCTTCAAAGGGCCGGTCAAAAACCATTCTGTCGAGATCGGGTACGGCGTTATGCCTGAGCATGAGGGGAACGGCTATGCCTCGGAGGCGCTCAGGGCCATGACGCAGTGGGCGTTCGGACAGAAGGAAGTTGTGTTCATCGAAGCCGAGACCGCCCCGGACAACGCTGCGTCTAAGAGAGTCCTTGAAAAGTGCGGCTTTGCACCGGACGGGACAGGCGAAGAGGGGGCCGCGTTTCGTGCTGGAGAGCCCGCTTACGAACTGGTCGACGATCTATATGCTCTTCGGCATTGCCATCGGAATGTCCATCGGGCAGATGCACGGGCAAATGCTTTGGGGCATGGCGATAGGCATGAGCCTCGGCGTCCTTGCCGGTATGGCGCTCAGCAGCACCGAGAAGAAAAAACGCGATGCGCTCCACCAGCAGCGTAAGCCGCGTGAGTGACCGGATAAATATGGATTTCATATCCTAAACGTAAAACACACCGCCCCGGTTCCCATTACCCTTGAGAACCGGGGCGGTGTATTGTATCTATGCGCGACGTTTGTATGTGACAAAGCAGTAGCGTATATCGCCCTCGCTCTGCCAGCGCTCTTCATCGATCCGCTCCCAATTGGGGGAAGAATCGAGGTTTTCAAAATAACTGTCGGACTGCGGGGCGAGGTCTATCTTCGTGACGTGTACCGTGTCGAGATACGGCATGAACTGCCGGTACACCGACGCGCCGCCGATAACGAGGCAGCGCTCATATTCTGCCGCCAGCGTCAGCGCCTCCCCGGTGCTGTGCGCGACCTGCGCGCCGGCAACTTCGATATCCTGCCGGGTGACGACGATGTTGTGCCGCCCCTTGAGCGGCCTGCCGCCGGGAAAATCGCCCAGCGTTTTCCGCCCGACGATGACGGCCGCGCCGTCCGTCAGCTCTTTGAAGTGGGCGCGGTCGGCCTTGAGCACGACGGGCTGAGTCCCGCCGCTGCCGATGCCCCAGTCTGAATATACCGCGACTATTGCTTCCATGGCCTTACACCGCGACGGGGATAGTCCCCTTGAAGTCTGAATACTCATAGCCCTCCATGCTGAAGCTGTCGCGCGTAAATTTATAGAAATCGTCGACGGTGGGGTCGATGATGAATTTCGGAGCGGGCTTCGGCTCGTTTTTTATTATCTCCTCGACTGCGGGGACGTGCCTGTCATATATATGCGCGTCGGCAATGACGTGGATGAATTCGCCCGGCTTGAGCCCCGAGACCTGCGCGAACATCATTGTCAGCGCCGCGTACTGCACGACGTTCCAGTTGTTTGCGGTGAGCATGTCCTGCGAGCGCTGGTTTAGAATGGCGTTGAGCCTGTCGCCGGTGACGTTGAAGGTCATCGAATAGGCGCAGGGGTAGAGCGCCATCTCGGAGAGGTCGGCAAAGGTATATATGTTCGTCATTATGCGGCGGGAAGCGGGGTCGTGCTTCAGATCCCACAGCACCTTATCCACCTGATCCATGTCGCCCTGCGGGTAGTGGTGCTTCACGCCGAGCTGGTAGCCGTAGGCCTTGCCGATGGAGCCGTTTTCATCCGCCCATGCGTCCCACACGCGGGTGCGGAGATCATGGACGTTGTTGCTCTTGAGCTGCCATATCCACAGCAGCTCGTCTATCGCGGACTTCCAATAGGTGCGGCGGAGCGTGAGTATGGGGAACTCCTCGGCCAAGTTATAGCGGTTTATTATTCCGAATTTCTTTATCGTGTGCGCGCTCTGCCCGTCGTCCCACTTCGGGCGGACAGGGCGGTCGGTATCCCATATGCCGTTATCGAGGATATCGCGGCAGTTCTGGATGAATATTTCGTCTGCTCTGCTCATGGCTGTGACCTGCCTTTCTGCACCATCAACTGACAAGGACACACACGGTTTTGACGGGCAGAAAAACGCCCATGCCGCTTCAAAGCCCTTGCCAATACACAAAGTATTGCCTGCGGGCTTTTCATTGCCTGAACGCATTTCTGCTCCGGCAAAACTGCATGCACCTGACAGCTCTGGATTTTCGAGTGATTTTTGTTTTTTGAGACGCAGATGTGTCGTAACCCATCAAGGCGAAAAGGACAAAAAGCGCCGAAAAGACATGCTGTCAGGCGTATGTGCTCTTGTCAGTTGATGGTGTTTCTATTTTATCATGTATAACGGGCTTGGTCAATCACCACCGACGATGCTGCGGAATACACTGGTTTGGAGGTGGTGCCTATGAAATTCGCTGTCATCGGAGGCGACCGGCGCTCCGCGTGGCTATGCGCGCTGCTTGAGGGAGACGGGCACAGGGTCTATACCTATGCGCTGGAAAAGGCGGAGCTGCCGAAGGAGGTGCCCAAAGCGGGCTGTCTGCAGGGCTGCGTGTACGGCGCGGACTGGGTGATACTGCCGACACCGGCGGAGCGCGGCGGCGTACTCAACGCGCCGTATTCATCGGAGCAGCTGAGGCTTGAGGAGATCGTTTCGGCGCTGTGGCCAGGGCAGGTGCTGTGCGGAGGGAAGCTCAGCCAGAGCGCCGCGGTCAGCGCGGTGCGAGCAGGATTACAGGTGGTCGACCTGATGCAGCGGCGGGATTTCGCCGTCGGGAACGCAGCCATTACCGCGGAGGGCGCGGCGGAGCTTATGATGAAGAGCGGCGAGCGCTGCCTTTGGGGCAGCCGGGTGCTTGTGACCGGCTGGGGCCGGGTGGCCAAGATACTCGCGCTGCGGCTGTACGCCCTCGGTGCACTCGTCACCGTTGCCGCGCGCAAGGACGGCGACCGCGCGATGGCGCGTGCACTCGGGCTCGACAGCTGCGACTTTGACGGGATATATGAGCAGGCGGAGGAGTTCGACTTCGTCGCGAACACCGTACCGGCGCGGGTGCTGGAGGATGATCTGCTCGCGCTGCTGCGGCCTGACACGGTGCTGCTGGAGCTTGCATCACCGCCGGGCGGCTTTGACGCGGAGCAGGCGCGAAGCCTTAATCTTCCGGTGCTTGCGGCCCCGGGGCTGCCGGGAGTCTATGCTCCATACACCGCGGCGGAGCTTATGAGGGAGACGATATACACGGTCATCAGCGAGGGGGATGAATGAGCATGGAGAACAAAAAAAGAATAGGCTTTGCGATGTGCGGCTCTTATTGTACATATAGCCGGGTGTTCGAGGAGGCGGAAAGGCTCACGGAAAAATATGAGCTTATCCCGATAATGAGCGAAAACGCAGCGGAGACGGACAGCCGCTTCGGCGCAGCCTCGGAGAACATCAAGCGGCTGATGCAGATAACCGGGCGGCACGTTGTGACCACCATAGCCGAGGCGGAACCGCTCGGCCCGCGCGAACCGATGGAGGCGATGGTCATCGCGCCATGCACGGGGAACACTCTTGCAAAGCTTGCAAACGGCGTGACCGACACCGCCGTCACGATGGCGGCAAAGGCGCACCTGCGAAACGGCCGACCGCTTGTGATAGCCTTTTCGACAAACGACGGTCTGTCCGGTTCGGCGGAGAACATCGGCAAGCTCCTCAATAGAAAGAATGTGTACTTTGTCCCGTTCCGGCAGGACGACGCGGCAAAGAAGCCGCGCTCGCTGCAATCGGACTTCTCCCTTATCGACCAGACCGTTGAGGCAGCACTGCGCGGCTGGCAGATACAACCGATAATAAAAAATTAGATATAAAGAACCCGCTGACGTTTTACGGCAGCGGGTCTGCTTATTTTCCAAGTCGATGTATGAGATATGGTATGGCCTGCTCGAAGTTTACGCCGTACCAGTTGGCGTTTTCGTCCGAGATGGTATATTTGATGCACTCAAGAGTGTAGTCCGCGGCGAGCGCCAAGGCGTCGGGGATACTCCAATTATTCAGCACAGCACCCGCGACGGTCGAGGCGAAGAGGTCGCCCGTGCCGTGGAACACACCGGGGCAGCGCTCTCGGAAGTAGCTGAAGTATTCGCCGCTTGCGCTGTCATAGGAGACGACGCCGAGCTTATCCTCCTCAAAGCTCACGCCGGTTATCGCGCAGACGGACGCGCCGAGCTGGGCAAGGCCGCGCAGGAGGGAGCGGATATATTCACGGTCGTATTCCTCGCGGTACTCGGCTCCGAGCAGGAGGCAGGCCTCGGTGATGTTCGGCAGGATGATGTCCGCACCTTCGCACAGCCGCGCCATTTCGCGAGGGAAGTCCGCATCAAAGCCCGAATAGAGCCGCCCGAAGTCCGCCATTGCCGGGTCGACGATGATCTTTGCGCCCCTGCCGAAGTCATCAAAGAAGCCTCGGACGACGTCCACCTGCCGTGGCGAGCCGAGGTAGCCGGTGTATACCGCGTCAAAGCGCAGGCCGAGACGCTTCCAGTGCTCAGCGGTGGCGGTCATTTCGTCCGTCAGGTCGCGGAAGGTGAAGCCCTCAAACTGCGAGTGCGCAGAGAGCACCGCCGTGGGCAGCACGGCACACTCGACGCCCATGGCGGATATGACCGGCAGCGCCGCCGTCAGCGAGCATTTGCCGATATCGGATATGTCCTGTATGCTTACTATACGCTTCATGTTTACTCCGTCTTGACTTATTTCAAAAAGGATTATATTATAAATCTGGCATTGCCGATACTGTCAGATAAGGAAAGAATTATATAACCAGATGAAATACCAGATAGACAAAAGCTCCGGGGTGAGCGCGTATATGCAGCTGTATGACCAGCTGCGGCGGGACATTGCCCGCGGCAGCGTCAAGTACGGCGAGCGCCTGCCGTCAAAGCGGCTGCTTGCGGGGGAACTCGGCGTGAGCCTGATAACGGTTGAGCACGCTTATGCGCTGCTGGTCGACGAGGGCTACGCCGAGGCGCACGAGCGCAGCGGGTACTTCGCGGCCTTCGGCGGCAGGGCGGAGACTTCGCCATCCCGCGCGCTGCCGGTGCAGGACACGGCACCCCTGTGCGTACCGGAGGACTTCCCGTTCTCGGTGCTCGCAAAGGTGATGCGCCGGGTGCTGACGGAGTACGACCGGCGCATACTGATGAAGCCGCCGGGAGCTGGCTGTGCGGAGCTGCGCGCGGCGATAGCGGCGTATCTTGAGCGCAGCCGCGGCGTTGCAGTGAGCCCGGAGCGGATCATCATCGGCTCAGGCGCGGAATATCTGTACTCGCTGATCGCGCAGCTGCTCGGCGGGGAGCGCGGCTTTGCGCTGGAAAAGCCCTGCTATGAGGTGATACGCCGGGTGTATGAGGCAAACGGCGTGGAGTGTACGGAGCTCGCGATGGGGGAGGACGGGATAATCTCGTCCGAGCTTTCAGGCTGCGCGGCGGGGGTACTGCACGTGACACCGTTCAACAGCTACCCGAGCCATGTGACCGCCCCCGCCAGCAAGCGGCACGAGTACGCGCGCTGGGCGAGGGCGCACGGGGCGTATATCGTCGAGGACGATTACGATTCGGAGTTCTCCTCCGTCACGCGGCAGATAGACACGATCTATTCTCTCGCACCGGAGCGGGTGATATACGTCAACACCTTTTCAAAGACCCTCGCGCCCGCGATGCGCACGGCGTACATGGTGCTGCCGGAGGAGCTGATGGCGGAGTACACGCGCCGTCTCGGTTTCTATTCATGCACCGTCCCGGCCTTTGAACAGTATGTGCTGGCGGAGTTTATAAACGGCGGGGAGCTTGAGCGCTATATAAACCGACGCAGAAGGATACTCCGGCAGGAGAAAAAAGAAAAATAAAAGTATCCCCGGAGCTGCGGATATGCGGCTTCCGGGGCATTACTTTTATCACTTGTTGTAGTTTGCGTACATGGTGTCGGTAGCCTTGCGGATGGCGGCGGTGACGTCGGCGACCTTGTCGGCGTCCCACTCGGAGGGCTCGGCGCGGAGGAAGGAGGTCTTGTCCACGCGGTTATCGAAGATGCCGATGGGGACATGGTAGGTGCGGCCATGGGCATTCACGGTGACGGTATTCTCGACCTCGGTGTTGTTCACGAGGTACTCCATATCGTCGCAGCCGTAGTCGCCGAGCATGACGGCCATAGGCACGCCGTGGTGCAGGTTCGAGCCGGGATCGTTCGGGTCGGCGCGGTCGGAGTTCTTGCGGCGGGATTCCTCGGGAGTTACCCAGATATAGAGGATAACGGCGTTTTCAAGGATCTCGGGGCAGAACATCGGCAGGGAATACTGATAGCCGAAGGTGCCGGTCAGCGGCATGGAGGAGCCGTCAGGTCCGCCGCGGGCGCACTCGATGATGATGGTCTTGTTCTCAAAGGACTCGGGGTACCCGGCGTGCTTTTCATCGAGCATGGCGCGGGCTTCATTTTCAAGGATCGCGGCGAGCTTTGCGCGCACACCCTCATCCAGCAGGCCGAGGCGCGGCGGGATACCGGCGACGAGACCTGCGCGGTCATAGCGGTCAAACAGCAGCTGTGCGGCGGAATCGGTCTTGACGATGTTGCGGTTCATGAGATCGTGATAATCCTCATTGAGCAGGGCGCAGAGCGTGCCCCAATCGCGTCCGTCGATGAAAGGCTCCTCGCCGGGGTAGAAGATGCGGGGCTGACCCATGGCCTGAAGCTCATTATCGATGCGGCGCATCATGTGGACATAGGGGAAGTCATCGAGCTGGAGGTTTTCGCCGATGTGGAACTCATTCTGGAGCCGCTCGGGCTCGACGTTTGCCATGAAGTTTCTGACCTCGGACTTGCCGGAGGCGGGGAGCGCCTGAAGCAGGACGACCTTAAAGACTTTGTTTTCCATGTTGTTCTCCTTGATTCAATAAATAATATTAAGCCACTTTGTTTTATCGACCGTGATGTCCTTATGACGCAGGACATAGTCGATTATAAGCTCCGCGATCTCGGTAGGCTGCTCGCGCAGCACCCCGCACTCGGTATAGACGCCGTAGCCGCCGGCACCGGAGGCGCGGTAATTATTCATGCAGAGCGAGAGCGTGCGCGTGTCGTCAAGCTCCTCGCCGTGCCAGAGGATGGACGTGACCCTGTCGCCGACCGGGCGGCGCAGGTCGAAGGTGACATTTACACCGGAGATATAGTCATAATTGAAGTGCTGCACGATGGGGTGCAGGAAGCTTTCACTGACGGATATCCGCCCGTCCGCGACGAGGGTGAAGTATTCGGCGCTGCGTTCGAGGGCGCGCTTTAACTGTGCGCGGTTCACGGCGAGGGTCACGAGCGTGTTCGGGAAGATATAGGTCGAGACGATGTCGCGCACGGTGACGTTCTTATCAAAGCCGCGCACGGTGTTTGCAAGGCTCGCGCATGAAATGTCCGCGCCCGAGGCTTCGAGCTGCACCTGATTGAAGAAGTTCGCGATCAGCGAGCCGTTCAGCGCCATGTCGAGCGGATCGGAGGGGGTGAGCGCGGTATCAAGATGGCCGACGGGGCGGTCGAGCCATGCGGAGGTCTCCTTATCGATAGGCGCAAGATACTCCTCCGCAGCGGGGAGCGGCTGCTCCGACGGCCTGCACAGGCGGCTCTCCGCCGTGATGGTATCGCCGACTGTGACGTCCATGCGGATATATGCCGCGGCCTTGTCAGGCGGCTGGCAGGTGTAGGTGCCGTTCAGGCACAGGTTCTCGACCGGCATATGCTGGTGCCCGGCGAGGAGGATATCAAAGCCGAGCTCATTGCATATACGGCAGCCCTGATTTTCATCCGTCGTGTATAGCGGCGCGCCGGTGCGCAGGTCGTTTTCAAAGCCGCCGTGGTAGATGCAGACCGTGAGGTCGACCTGCTGCTGTTGAAGCTCCGCATAGGCTTCGGCTGCGGCGGTAAAAGCATCGGTCACGGTGATGCCATCAAGGTTTGCGGGCTGCTCCCACTGGGAGACAAAGTGCGTCGTGACGCCGGTCAGGCCGACACGCAAACCGTTCTGGAGCGTGACGACCGCGATGCGGCGCACACCCGCTATGCCGCCGATGTTTGCGCAGAGGCACACGGCGTCAAGCTCGCGCAGATAGCGCTCTATCTCGGCCTTGCCGTAGTTAAAATCGTGATTGCCGAGGGTGACGAAGTCATAGCCGCCGAGGTTCAAAAGCCGTGCCGGGACACAGTCCCCGTCACGGCGCTGACTGTAGAGATAATAGGTCAGGGGGCTGCCCTGAAGGATATCCCCGCCGTCGATGATGAGGGTATTGCCGTCGTTGGCAAAGCCGTTCATGCAGTTGGCAAGACCCGACTGCGCGCTCTTGCCGCTGGCATAGTCGACGGGGGAAAAGTAACCGTGGACATCGCTTGTATAGTATATCGTAAGCTTACGCTGCATGGTGATCCTTTCTTGCTGTAAATTAGATTCATGCCAAATGAGATAGCAAAAGCCTCGCAGAGTTTTTTGCCCGCAGGCAAAAAATAAATCAAATACATTTTCTCCGGCGGCGTGTACGTCGGAGAAAATACTTCTCACGGAGTGAGTGTCGAATTGTCCGCTGAAAGCGGACAACCGAGGCACAGAACGGAGTGCAGCCTTTTTGTCAAAGAACCGCTGGTTCTTTGACAAGCTAAATATCCCTGCGCCATGCGCAGGGATATTGCAGCCTGTCAAAGAAGTCTCGCCATCGTGCGAGCTTTCTGGTATAATGGGAAAAAAGAGGACAGGCGGGGAGAAGAATGGAACAGTGGCAACTGGATAACCGGCGAGACGTGGTAATGGTGGATATAGATCAGCTTGTACCAAAGGATCACCTGCTGAGGAAAATAGAAAAGATGATGGACTATGACTGGCTGTATGAACGGTTGAGACCGTACTATTGCCATGGCGTGGGACGGGATGGGACAGACCCTGTAGTGCTCATAAAGATGGTACTGATCCAGCATTTGTTCGGCATACCATCATTGCGCCAGACATACCGGGAGATACAGTTGAACGTAGCGTATCGGTGGTTTTTAGGGTATAGTCTGCTGGACAGAATACCGCACTTTGCAACAGTAAGCTACGCATTCTGCAAGAGATTTCCCACAGAACTCCCGGCTGAAATATTCGAGCACATACTGAATAAGGCAATAAATAATCGGGCAGTAGACCCAAGTGCAGTATTCATAGACGGAACGCATATAAAGGCAAGTGCAAACAAGAAGAAGTTCCAGAAAGAGCAAGTTGCCAAAACAGCAAAGATATATGAGGAGCAGCTTCGGAAAGAGGTAAATGCAGAAAGAGCAGAGCTGGGCAAGTCACCGATCGACGATAACGATGATGCCCCCAAGGGCGGCGGAACAGCAGAAAAGACAGTCTCAACGACAGACCCGGATTGCGGCATGTTCGTAAAAGGAGAGCATGAACGGCAGTTTGCATATGAAGCGCATACAGCCTGTGACAAGAACGGAATGGTACTGGCGGTAGAGGTAACAGCAGGCAATGTGAGCGACAGCGTGGCATGGGATGCGGTATATGAAAAAGTAACCGGCAGATTTGACGAAGCACAATTCATCGTAATGGACGCGGGGTATAAGACACCGTGGATAGCAAAGAAAACACTAGACGACAGCAGGATCCCCATCTTACCGTATACTCAAGCAAAAACCGCAAAAGGACATTTCAGACCTTGGGAGTACAAATATGATGTAGTAACAGACACCTTGACCTGCCCTCACGGAAAGACACTGCGTCATACTACAACTGACAGAGACGGGAAGAGAATATACCGAAGCACCCCGTCTGAATGCCGAAATTGTCCGCGGCGTAGTGAATGCGGAGCGAATGAAAAAGGGCAGAAGATGGTGCAGCGTCATATATGGTCGGAGTATCTGGCCTTAGTGGAGCAGCTCCGCAAGACCGAACGCGGCAAAGCCCTGTACGCAAAGCGTAAGGAGAGCATAGAGCGCGTATTCGGGGACGCTAAAGAAAAACACGCTATGCGTTATACACATCACAGAGGCTTGGCTCGGGTCACAAACTGGGTCACGCTTAAATTTGCATGCATGAATCTGAAAAAGTTAGCAACATGGAGCTGGAACAGCTCTGCTTTTTACCGCATTTTTGCCCGTTTTTTCGACAGCTGCGTAAATTTTGCTGTTCCTGCTTAACTTAACGCTGTGTTCTTTGACAGACTGAAATATCCCTGCGCCATGCGCAGGGATATTGGTTTTATGCGCCGTGGGCGAGCTTTCTGCGGATGCGGGTGGAGATAAACTCGATAATGAGCACCAGCACCATGAGACCCCATACGAAGGAGCCGACCATTGCCCAGCGGCGGCTGTTGAGGCACTGCACCAGCGACGCACCGATGCCGCCCGCGCCGACGATACCGAGGGTAGTAGCGTCCTTGAGGTTGATATCGAAGCGGTAGATGGTGGTGGAGATAAAGCTTGCGGTGAGCTGGGGGATGACGCCGTAGCGGATCTTCTGGAACGGCGTGCAGCCCATGGCATCAAGGCTTTCGAGGATGTGCGTGTCAAGGTCCTCGATAGCAGTGATGTACATCTTGGAGATCATGCCTATCGAGCAGACCGACTGGGTGATAACGCCGCAGGCGGCGCCGGGGCCGGTGACACGGATCCACATGAGCGCCCAGACGATGCTCGGAATGGTGCGGATCATGAGGATTATGACGCGCACGACGTAGGCCACGGGCTTCGGCATGATGTTGAAGGATGCGAGGAAGGCGAAGGGGATGGCGAGGATCGCGCCGAAGAGCGTACCGAGCACCGCGATGGCGATGGTCTGGAGCAGCAGATACGGCACGTCGGAATCACCGGAGCCGAACATCAGATCGGTATCCGGATGGAAGACGCCGTGGACGACGCCCTTTGCGACCTCGGTACCGGTCGCGGTAAGGCCGGTGAAGTGAATGTCATTGGCAGACCAGCCGATGAGCACCGCGATGATGAGGACTATCGCCGTGTACAGCAGCCACTTGCGCGGGCGGTTCGCGTACATTTCCGCGACGGTGAGCTTGCGGTCGAGAGTCTCTTCAAGCATTTCTATCTTGTTTTTCTTACTCATTGCGCTTCTCCTTTCAGCTCAGCTTCTTGCGAAGATATTCGCTGAAGAAGTCAATGGCAACGACGACGACGAACAGCGACAGCAGCACCATGCCAAGGCTATTGTAGTCACGCCAGCCGATGCGCTCGTTTATCGTGATGCCGAGGCCGCCAGCGCCGACGTAGCCGAGGATGGCGGAGGCGCGGATGTTCATCTCAAAGCAATAAAGGCTGTGGCTGAGATAGACGGGCAGGATCTGCGGCACGCAGGCAGACCAGAAGGCCTGAAACTTGTTCGCGCCGAGAGCCTCCATGGCCTCGAAAGGCCCCATGTCGATGGTCTCGATGCTCTCGAAGAGCATCTTCGCGACAATGCCGAAGGTGAAGATCGCGATGGCGACGGTGCCGGAGAAGGTGCCGAGGGAGAAGATGAGCGCGCAGACGAGCGCGATGATAAGAGTCGGCAGGGTGCGGATCAGCGCGAGGATAAAGCGGAAGAAGCTGACCAGCGGGAGGCTGCGGTTGATGTTGCTGGAGGATAGGATCGCGACAGGCAGCGCGAGGACGCAGCCGATGACCGTACCGAGGACGGACATCTTGATGGTATCAATGAGAGGAGAGACGACCTTCGGGAAAAACTCCCAGTTCGGCTGGAAAATTTTGGCCAGCAGGTCGAGCATCTTACTGAATTTATGTATGACGACGGCAATATCAAAGCCGGTCATCCTGAGCGAGAGCCATATGGCCAGCGCGAGCAGCACGACTATCAGCGGCGCGCGGCTGCGGCGGCGGCGAACGGAATGGCCGTTTGCAAGAGTAATGACCTGGGGCTTGAAGATCTTGTCATACAGAGTCTCTTTATAGAGAACGGCGGAGTTTTCGTTATCCATGCGCTCAGCCCTCTGCCTTGACCTGCGGTATCTCGCCTTCGCCCTCGCCCATGGTGGGAGCCTTGGCACCGTTATAGACCTCGTCTATCTGCTCCTGAGTGATGGTGCTGGCGGGGCCG
>OIZI01000978.1_pt1 | contig 13030 bp, 14 predicted proteins | sample 1588441 | NCBI WGS metagenome assembly OIZI01 (sample SAMN03283284) | human gut metagenome | biome: human-associated habitat; material: feces | host: Homo sapiens | place: Peru | collected 2012
GCTCCTGTAAGGCATCCATGTCCTCCACGATGCTGCCCTTGGGCTCACCCACGTCGATGACCACGTCCGGCGCAGCCGCCAGCAGCGTCTCCAGGTTCAGCTCGCCCTTGCCGCCGTACAGCTGGCCCAGCAGGGGCAGGTCCAGATACTTGGCGTCGAAGTATTCCTTCGCCGTCTCGTCCCAAGCGTTGGACACGCCCACCATCCTGTCCGGGGCGATGGCGAACACCACCATCTGGGCCAGCGGGCCGGATACGGCCACCTTCTGCACCTCCGTAGGCACAGTGACCTGGCGGCCGCAGGAGTCGGTGAACACCCGGGTGGTCTCCACCTGTGCATCGTCCTGCTTGTCGTCCTGCTTCTGTCCGCAGGCGAACAGACTCAGGCTCATCACCAGCGCCAAAATTAGCGCCAGCAGTCTTTTCACGTTGTTTTTCATGGTTTCCTCCTTATCATCTTCCCGGCTCACGCCGCGGAATACACTGTTTACTCTCCATCACCCATCTGAAAGGTGATCAGGCCGAACTCCCGGCGGCTGGGCAGCTGCCAGGGAAATTCCGGGTCGCCTGTCTCCACCAACCGGGAGCGCCAGTCCTCGCTGCCGCCGTACAGCTCGAAGAACCGGCGGGCGTCCTCCAGGCTGCGGAAGGGCTGGTCGAAGTCAAACGCCTCCGTTCTTGCTGTAAAGCAAATTCCCTTTCCAGCTAAGATACGGCAGGCTATTTCATAGCTGTGCCGTCCCGGCCCGCGGCTCTTGCCGGAAAACCGGTGGCGTGCATCATTTCGCACCACCGCCAGCACCGTACCGCGGCAGCAGCGCGCCGCTGTGGCCACGATCTCCTCCATGCTGCCGAAAAAGCAGAACACCATGGCGTCGAACCTCGTGTCTGGCCGGTAGGCCAGCATATCGCCCTGCACCGCCGTCACGTTGGTGATGCCCCGAGCCTTGATCTCCCGCTCCAGCACCGCCAGCGCCTGACCGTCCAATTCTACCGCCGTCACCGCTTCTACATACGGCGCCAGCGCCAGCGACAGATAGCCCAGCCCGCAGCCCGCGTCACAGATGCGGTCCGTCTCCCGGAGGTACGGCTGCAGCTCCGCTGTCAGCTTCCGGTGGAAATCCGTCCGGCGGCAGGCATCGTCCATATAGGCGATGCTCTCCTGTGTCCACTTAAACATGGCTGCCTCCCTTCGGCACGACCACCGGGCCGTGCGCCGTGTTCAGCAGCGCCGCGTCCACGCCGTACAGCCGGTGCAGCAGCGTCTCCGTCAGCACGTCCCGGGTGTCGCCGAAGGCGGCCACCCGGCCGTCCCGCAGCGCCAGCACCCGCCGGGAGAACCGCAGCGCGTGCTGTGGATCGTGGGTAGACAGGATCACCGTATAGCCCTGCCCCGCCAGTTCACTGACCCGCTGCAGGACTCGCAGCTGGTTTCCGTAGTCCAGCGAGGACGTTGGCTCGTCCATCAGCAGCACGTCCGACCGCTGACACAGCGCCCGGGCGATGAGCACCAGCTGCTGCTCGCCGCCGGACAGCGTAGCGAAATTCCGCCGGGCGAGGTGTGCCACGCCCACCTGCTCCAGCGCCTCCATGGCCCGCTTCTCCTGCTCCGCCGAGGGAGAGCGGAACGGCGACAGCTCCCGGGTCAGGCCCATCAGCGCCGTGTCCAGCACCGAATAGCCGAAGGTGGGCCGGTGTATCTGTGGGATGTAGGCGATGCGGGCCGCCAGCTCCCGCCGGGACAGGCCGCGCACCTCCCGGCCATCCAACTCGATCGAACCGGAATAGCCGTCGATGCCGCCCAGCAGGCAGCGGAACAGCGTGCTTTTCCCCGCGCCGTTCGGCCCGAGAACGGAGAGGAACTCCCCCTTCTCCGCTGCAAAGGACACGCCCTCCAGCACCGGCACACCCCTGATATAGCCGTAGGACAGGTCGTTCACCGTCAGTGTCATGCCCGCTCGCCCCCCTTTATCATCAGATAGAGAAAGAACGGCGCGCCCACAAAGGCGGTCAGGATACCGATGGGAATCTCCACCGCCATGAGACACCGGGCCATGTTGTCCACCAGCAGCAGAAATGCCGCGCCGAACAGCATGGACATGGGCAGCAGCCAGCGGCAGTCGTTGCCCACGATGCGGCGGCTGAGATGGGGAATGACCAGTCCCACCCAGCCGATCATACCGGATACGGACACCGCCGCCGCCGTCAGCACCGTGGCGGACAGGATCACCGCCAGCCGCAGCCGGTCGGTATGCACACCCATGGCCCGGGCCTCGTCGGCGGACAGCGTCAGCAGGTTCATCCGCCAGCGCAGAAGTAGCAGCGGGATCAGCCCCAACGCCATACACACGGCGGCGAAGCCCACCGTTTTCATTCTCGTGCCGGACAGGCTGCCCATGAGCCAGTAGGTGATCTGGGGCAGCTGATTGGTGGGATCGGCCACCAGCTTGATATAGGACGTTCCGGCGGTGAACAGCGACCCCACCATAATGCCCGCCAGCAGCAGGTTCACCACCCGGCTGCCCCGGGTACGGCTGCCCACAAGATACACCAGTGCCACGGACAGCAGACTGGCACAGAAGGCGTACACCGTGACCGTCACGCTGCTCTGCCCCGTCAGGATGGCCAGCGCCGCGCCAAAGCACGCGCCGGAGGACGCGCCCAGAATATCCGGCGCGGCCATAGGGTTCTGAAACACCGTCTGATACGACGCGCCCGCCGCCGACAGCGCACACCCCACCAGACAGGCCAGCAGGATGCGGGGCAGCCGCACGTTCCACACGGCAATGGCCATATTGTCCGTCCACGTCTGGGCCACCGGGAACAGGCGGGACAGCAGGATACGCACCACCTCCGGCAGCGGCACATCATACCGTCCCCAGATAAAGGAGAGCAGGAACAACGTCAGCAGCACCGCCGCCATCACAGCCACCCGGCCCGTCGGCCGTCTTTTCTGCAGTTCCACAGGCGCACGCCCTCCTCTTCCCAAAATTTCGCTCTCCATTTTACAGGATAACGCCCGAAAACACAACCCTTGCCGTTCCGTATTATCGAACAATTCTTTCCTAATATAAAATCCGTCTATGTTGGCACTTTCCTCTTGCAATCAGCGCTTCAAAGCGTTAAAATACCACATAAATTCGAAATAAGGAGGAAACGCCATGTATTATCAGGTGTCCAAAGAGTTTTTTGAAAAGCTGCCCAATGCCTGCTTCGGCGCGGTCGCCGTCCGCGGGCTGGACAACACCCACGACATCCCGGAGCTGGAGCAGATGCTGGCCGAGAATGTCACCGCCTGTGAAGCGTACTTTACAGGCAAGAAGCCCAAGGAAACGGAGGACATCCTGCCCTACCGTCAGGCGTTCACCTCTCTGGGTATCAACCCCAACAAGTTCCTCTGCTCCATCGAGGCGCTGCTGACCCGCATCGCCAAGGGCAAGGGATTCCCCCACATCAACGCCGCCGTGGACCTGGGCAACGCCGTGTCCATCAAGCACCGCCTGCCCATGGGCGCACACGACCTGGACACCATTGACGAGGGGCTGGACGTGCGTCTGGCCCGGGAGGGCGACACCTTCATCCCCTTCGGCAGCACCGAGGAGGAGACCCCCGACGTGGGCGAAGCTGTCTATGCCTCCGGCAGCGAGATCCGTACCCGCCGCTGGACGTGGCGTCAGTCGGAGCGCGGCAAGATCACCGAGGAGACGAAGGCCATCCTCTTCCCCATCGACGGCTTCTCCGATGTGAACGCCGAGGAGGTACAGGCCGCCGCCGACGAGCTGGTGGCGTTGCTGCACAAGTATTTCGGCGACGGCATTGAGATCGAGACCGGCACGGTCACCAAGGATCACCCCCGCTTCGATTTCTTCCTGTAAGCCTGTTCAGACATTAAAAAGACCGCCCTGAGGCGGTCTTTTTTTCATGTCAGCTTTCCTTCTTCGTCAGCATCCGCACCGCGTAGCGCAGGAACATCTTCACCGCCGGCGAGGTATCCGTCCGGGAGTGCAGGGCCACGCCCAGCGTGATACTGGCCGGCGGGTCGATGGGGATCATGGCGATGTCGCATACCCGCTTCTGGGTGATGAGCCGGTTCATCACGCTGACGCCCAGTCCCTGCTCCACCATGGACATGGCGGAAAAGCTCTCCAAGGTAGTGTAGCAGATGTTCGGCTCAATATGGCCGCGGGCAAACAGCGCCTCCACATCGTCGTCACAGCCCAGCGCCGGCATGATGAACCGATCCTTGGCGCAATTCTCCAACGGATAGGCCTCCGCCTTCGCCAGCGGGTGATCCCACGGCAGCAGCGCCAGCATGGGATCGTCCGCCAGCGGTATCCAGTCGTAGGACATATTCTCCTGGTAGCTCAGAAAACCGATGTCCGCCACCCGCTCATCCAGCCACTGGGACACCTCCTGCCAGATGCCCTCCATCAGCTTGATCTTCACGTTGGGGTAATCCCGCTGGAACTCCCGTATCACCGCCGGCAGCCAGTGGGTGGCGATACTGGAATAGGCCGCGATGCTGACGCTGCCGATCAACAGCCCGTTCATCTCCGCCGAAAGCTCGAAAATGCGATCCTCCTGACGCAGGAACTCCCGTACCACCGGCAGCAGCAGCTCTCCGTTGGCCGTCAGCGCCACGCCCTTCGTGTTGCGGCTGAACAGAGAAAACCCCACCTCCTTCTCCAGCGCCGATACCAGCTGGTTCACGCCGGAGGGCGTATACCGCAGCGCCTCCGCCGCCCGGGAAAAGCTCCCCGTCTCCGCCGCCGCCAAAAAGGCCCTGCACCGTGCCGTTTCCATACCCGCCACCTCCAGGATTTTCTATTAGTACCACTAACATCCATTATAACAAAGTACAGCTTTACTTTTCTCGTTATTTATTCTACTATACAGACAACAAGAGCACAAGCCCCCAAAACAAAGAAAATCCAAACATATCGCATACAACTTTTTTTAAGGAGGACATTATCATGAAAAACATCTCTATTCAGGTCGTCATCGCCATCGTTTCCCTGGTCCTGGTCGTCGCTTCCGCTTTCCTGATGACCGCCGCCGACGTTGAGATCCGCGTTCTCGCCAACTATCTGACCCTGGGCTGGGCCGCGGTGTTCACCGTCTCCGCTACCCGCGCACTGCTGCTGGAGCGTGACCACGAGGTGCGCGCGAACCGCAAGGCTCACGCCGCCGCCTGATCGGACATCACAGCAAAAATCCCCCGGCTTCGCCGGGGGATTTTTTTATGCGGCCGAAGCCCCATATTGTCAGCCGCGTCTCATGCGGCACTGGTACGCCCAAAGGCGTTTTCCCGGTATAGACGCACCTATGGATTGAGAATGACACAGGCTGTGCAGACGCCGTTCTCCACCTTATAATGTACCTCTCCCTGATAGCGGGCGGCAGCGGACGCGATGCTGTCGATTCCGATGCCCCGGGCAGCGGGCAGGCCGTTTTCCAGCTTCAGACCATCAGGACAAGGGTTGCTCACCGCGATCACCGTTTTGCGCCCGATGTCCCGGACATGGACTCGGATAGGCCCTCCGCTGCCCATTCCAACGCAGGCATTCAGTGCGTTTTCCATGAGATTGGCCAGGATGGCCACAAAGTCCACATCGGACATCCCGGACTGCTCCGGCGTGTCCGCCTGCGCGGCAAACGCCACGCCGACCGCCTGTGCCTTGTTGGCATAGGAGCGCAAAAGCTCGTTGACCATTCGGTTCGGACACCACGTGGGAAAGCTCTCAATCGTCTCCTCTCCCTGTTCCAGATAGTGCAGGATGCCCTCGGTGTCCCCTGCCCGGGCCATGGCGGCAATGCAGGCGTCATGATGGCGCTTGTCGTGCCGGATCCGCCGGCTCTCCTGCTCCGCCCTGCTGACGGTCTCCACATAGCGCGCCAGATATTCCACCTTCTGCTTGACCAGTGCCTCCTGTGCCTCCTTACGCATATGGACGATGTTGCTGATGCTCAAAACAGTGACCGCCGCAAACGTGGCCACCGCTATGCAGAACACGAACAGCGTCTCGATCTCCACACCGCCATCCAGCCGTATTCTTGATATGAGCGCCGCAAACAAAAAGCAATAGATACTGGATACGGCGCTCAATATCCGCCAGCTCCGCTTCTGGAAGCCGCTGACCTCACGAAGCAGCGGCCGGCCGTGCTTCCAGTATGCCAGCAGGAGCGGCAGCGCCGTGGCAAAATGGAGCGCCGTGCGCACGAGATACTGTACCGCTGCGGAACTGTCCGGCAAGAAGAAATAGCAGAGATAAAGTCCGGCCGACCAGGAGATGCAGCACACGCAGAAGAAGGTGATCAACAGATAGACCTTTTTCCAGAAGCCATCGGCGGATACGGCTATAAAAACGCCCACATAGCTGAAAAAACCGATGGTCAGCGATACCGGCAGCCGCAGGGGCACCGGCAGAAGGCCGAAGCACAGATACATGTCCAGCAGCAGAACAAGCCCTTCCACGCCCCACAGCAGCGCTGTCTTTTTGACGGAATATCGCCGCTCCTGCATCAAAAGGCCGGCCGCCAGCAGCACCGCGTAGATCGACAGGCTCACATACAGGATCGTCCCGATATAGTGGGGGTCTGTCATCGGCTCTTGACCTCCTCCAAATAGAAATCAAAATATGCCTGTCTGATCTGCGCCCGCAGCCGCCGGGGGACAGGGATGCGCTCGTCGGTGTCCATAACCAGATCCGTGCCGGAAAAACAACGGACATGGCTGAGATTGACCACATAGGACGCCCCACACATAACCATGCCTCTCCTGCCCGCCAGACAGTCCTGCAGCTGGGCGGCGGACATTCTCGCCGCCAGTTTTTTCCCGGAGGTCAGGGAAAAAATACGCCGCTTGTCATCCGTCTCTATGTACAGAACATCCTCCAGGGCAATGCGGTGCAGTTCCCCCTCACTGGGGAGCAGAAGCCACGTCCGCTCCTGCCGCAGGGCGATCACCCGATCCAAGGACGCCTCAAATTTCTCCCGTGTATACGGCTTCTGGATATAGTCCGCGGCATGGATGGAAAAGGCGTCCACCGCATAATCCGAGCTGGTAGTCAAAAAGATAATATCCGTGTTTTCGCTGTGTCCCAGGATCTCCCGCGCCAGCTCTGTCCCCAGCATATGTGGCATACAGATGTCCAGCAGGGCTATATCGGGACAGCCGGTATTTTCAAAGGAGTCCAGCATTTCAAAAGCGGAGGTGTAGACCGCGAATTCGATGCCGTATTCACCGTGTGCGGCGGCATAGGCGCGAAGGTCCTCCGCGATCCGCTCCCGATCTCTGACGTTGTCATCGCAAATGGCTATTTTCAGCATGATCCCACCCCCTGTCGGATTTCGGCCATTGTTATGTATTATATGCCAATGCTGATTATTTTGCAAGCGACAGTCAGATAACCGCTCCGGCCGCGTGAGCCTGCTGCGTTGCGTATTCTCCAGTGGCAGCGGCGGAAGCACCGCACACAGCAGCAGAGGCACGGCTTTCAGCCGTGCCTCTGCCTTGGCTATATCTCACTCTACCAGCAGCTTCAGAAGATACTGCACATCCTGCACATTGACGCTTCTGTCGCCGTTGACGTCCGCCCGCAGCCACATGGTCTGGGTCAGCTCATCCAGCGTATACACATTCATATACATATCGTAGATCATCTGCGCATCGTTCACATCCAGCACACCGCTGCCGTTGGCATCGCCGTCCACCACCAGTGTTTCCACCTGTCCCGTCACAGTGCCGATGGCATTCCGGGCCTCCTCCAGCGTCACAGGTCCGTCCACCACGCACATATAGGCCCGCCGTCCGCTGGAGTAGTACATCGGGATGCCCTTATAGACCAGCGTCTTGCCCACCGGCACGCTGACGGATGCCTCCACCAGCCACAGCCGACCGGACAGGTATTCCGTTACTTGCACATCCATGCTCAGCCGCGTGGTCTTGGTCACGGATACCGTCAGGATCGAGCCGGTCACCAGCTCCGCAGGGATGGTGTATGTGCCGTTATTGCCCGTAATCGTCCGGCCGTCCACCATCACCACGTAGTCGCAGTTCTCCTCCTCTTTTACCGTAAAGCTGTAGGCGACGCCGCTGCGGCAGGTGTGCTCCTGTCCGCCATCCACATCCGCCGCGCCGCTGCCGATAAACAGCACCAGCGTCGTTCCCGCTTCCGTCACCTTCGCCACCGTGATCGTCACCGGACCGGTCACATCCTTGCCCGCGATGGTATAGCTGTCCCCATCCCGGCTCAGTTCCACCCGTACACCGTCCACCACGGCGGACACCGCGTATTCCGTCAGGTCCGTCCTGCTCACAGAGAAGCGGAAGTCCTTCCCATAGGTTACCAGTTTCCCCGCGGTCACATCGGCCTTGCCGCTGCCCACCACCGTGACGGGGTAGGACTTTGGCGTGCGCGCCACATTGGTGATCCGCAGCGGGCCGTTGACGGTCTTGACCGTGTAGCTGCCGTCGCCATTGTTCTGCGCCTCCGCCGGATCACCGCCGACAGTAATATCAAATGTATAGTCGTAATGCGGGTCTGCACTGAATGTATAGTCCCCGCCGGCGGCCACCGCCGCGTCACCATAGATACCCGCTTCCTCCGGCAACTCTACCGTGTAATAGCCGCTGGCCACCGTGTAAACAGACTTGTTCGCGTCCAGCTTTGCCGGCTTGGCATCGGCCCTGGCCTGCGACCGGGCGCTGATCTGCGCCTCGGTGAGCTGCACCTGTGTCAGGCAGTCCTTTTTCACCGCGAATTGCAGTATCACCACGCCATCGCCCACCGACAGGTCGTCGCCGCAGCCCGCCACTGTCACTTCGCCATTTCGGGCCGATGCCTTCAGCTCCCGCGCCACGCCCGGCGTCGCATTGTCCGCGCCGACAAACTCCAGCACGCTGTCGTCATAGGCCAGTGTCAGCCAGAAGGCGTTGTACGTCTCCTCTGTCTCCGAGGCGACAAACACATAAACACTGGCCGTGCCGTCCTTGCACTTTCCGTTCAGGGACGCGGTGTATGGCCCTGTGCCGTCCCCTGCCGCCACTGTCGGCAGCAGCACGAGCAGCATCGCCAATGACAGCAGCACAGACAACGCTCGTTTCATGGATGATCCCCCGCTTTTCTATAAAATTATAATGCATTTCTAAATTTATAATACATTTCTTCCAAAATTCGACAAAATTTTATCATCCGCTGCCAGCCTTTTCAAGACTATCTTCACATTTCCCATTAGAAATTCGCCCTTAATTTTTGTACATCTTGCACAAATCCACTGTTATATGATAGCAAAAAGCCTGCCTTTCGTTTGCCGCTACCGCCGCGCACCGGGCAGCTCGTTCTTCACATAGGTCTCCCACACGTCCAGGCGGTCGCGCTCGTCGATCTGCCGCAGCACCTTGGCAGGCACACCGGCGGCAATGCTGTTGGGCGGAATATCCCGTGTCACCACCGCGCCGGCGGCGATGATGCTTCCCGCTCCGATGGTCACGCCACCGCACACCGTCGCACCGGCGCACAGCCAGCAGTGATCCCCGATGGTGATGGGTTCGGCATACTCCAACGCATGGCAGCCGTTGGGGTAGTCTGTATAGGCTCGTTCTTCGGCGATAAACGGATGGTTGGGCGTGGCCAGCGTCACATTGGGTCCAATGAGTACATTGTCCCCCAGCGTAATGGGCGCTACATCCAGAAATACGCTGTTGTAGTTGACGAAGCAGTTCCGCCCCACATAAATATTCACGCCGTACTCGCAGTAAAAGGGTGCAAACGCCTCGAAATTCTTCCCTTTTGCGGAGGGGATCAGGCGCTCCAGCGCACGCTGCTTGGTCTTGGTACGCCACAGCGGGAGGCGGTTGAACCGGTCACAGCGGCGCATACCAACCCGGTGCCGCTTGGCAATCTCCGGATCAGTAGGCGTATAGAGACGCCCCGACACCATCCGCTCCCATTCACCGATCGTCCTGCTCTTATCCATGATCAGTCACTCCTTTATGTGCGCCTGTACCAGTACAGATACAGGGCCGTTTCCAATGCCAATCGCTTCATCGGATCGACCGGATCGGCCTCCAGCAGCATCCATAGCTGCTGGAGCCGGTAACTCACGGTGTTGTAGTGCAGGTGCAGCTCCCGTGCCATCCGGCGCTGGTTGCCCATACAGCGCAACCAGCTCGCCAGCGTGTCCAGCAGCTCTTGCCGCCGCGGCTCTGGCTGCCGCAGGAGCGTTCCCAGCTGCCGATGGATATAGGCGTCCGTTTCCGCCGGGGAGGATTCCTCCAGCAGCCGTACCACCCCCGCTGGGTCGTCTGTCACGCAGGGTGTTTCCGTTCGCGCCGCCATGCGGAGCGCCGCGCGGGCACTGCGGTCTGCTTTCTGAAAACCCACCGTACCGCCGTAGGGGCGGCTGACGCCGCAGATAACGCCGTGGACGGCGGCAAAGTCCGCCATCACCTGCCACAGCGGCATCTCCAGCGCGAACAGGTCGTCCGCCTCCAGCACCAGCAGAAGGCCATCCTCCAACAGTGCCCCCCACATGTCCGCGCCCAGCACCCGGCAGCACTCTTCTGCCTCGTGCAGCCAAGAGCGCCGCTGCAATTCCGGCGCATCCGCCCGTATCCGCAACAGGGTATGCGGACATTCCAAATGGATACCGGACTCCGCCGCCTGCCGCTCCATCGCTTCGCTCAGCGGCGCGCCAGAGATGAGATGGTGCAGTAGTACGGCCAGCTGCAGCTCCTGCTCCGCCGGTATTCGCCGCCGTGCGATCTCGCGGGACACCGCATCGGCCAACTCGGCAAAGCGCATATCGGTCGGCAGTTGGAGCAGCGGCAGTCCCAGTCGGTCAGCCTTCTCCGCCAGCGCCGCCGGCAGGGGGCTGGGCAGGTAGCGCCCCGGCTTGATACCCACGCCGGACAGGCCTTTTTCTGCCGCCGTGGGCAGCAGCGCATCCACGGCCTGCGGATCGTCTGCGATGGCAAAGCCCGTGGTGATGAGCATTTCTCCCTGCGCCAGCCAGCGTGCGTAGTCCGGTGTGTCCGTCAGATTGACACCGCTGACCCTACGGCCAAGTCCCGCCGCGCCGCCGCAGACCGTGCAGCCCGCGAACACGGGCAGGCGCAGCACCTCCTGCAGTGTGGGATAGTCCGCTGTGTGCTGTGATGTCATGGCTTCTGCCCCCTTGTGATACTATCACAATTTTCAGAGAAATGTTCATTTATTTTTGCCAATGGAACAGACCGTCTGTTGTTTTATGATAGCGGTAGTAAAACGAACGGAGGTATATTCCATGGCAAAGCAAGTGAAACAGGATTCTCCCTTAGTCCCCCGCAAGCGGAGACTGGCCGCGCTGATAGCAGCCACCCGGTGCGCCGGAGAGAAACGTGACACGCTCTCCTGCCATGCCCGCCGCTGCACCGCCTCATCCATGGCGCAGGGGCTGAAGCACTACGCCTGACGCGGCGCACCCCTTCGGCAGACTCCCCCGGCACAATGTGCCGGGGGTCTGTCCGTTCAGGGCTTTCTGGATTCCTTCTTCAGCAGGGACGCCGCCGTGATGATGGTCAGTACCGACTCTGTCACTATGCCGGAATACGACCGTACCGCAATGACATACACCAGCCACGACAGGCCGCTGGCAATGCCCGCTACCTGTATCACCCGCTGCCTGGACTGGAAGAACGGCAACAACGCCGCCAACGATGCCACGATGGGCAGTACCGTCACTGGCGTCTCATAGGTCACCACGGCAATCAGCAGAAATACTGCCACGATGGGTATCGCGGTGACCAGTTTACTCCAGTTGAATTTCTCCTGCAATAGGAAAAGCAGCAGCACGACAATCTGGAAAAAGCTGCACAGTGCGCCGGAGCGTGCGTGGAGCAGCGTGTAGTGGATGGCGAAGATCAGGTTGGCCACCACCTGCCACAGCAAGATGGTACGCTTGTCATTCTGCCAATAGCTGAGACCCATGGCGATCAGTGCGCCGAACCCGATGAGTTGGTAAAATATGTTCATCCGTCGTTCCTCCTAATAAAAAACGCCGCACACCCTGTCGGATGCGTGGCGAAAAATAGAGGCGATGCTCCAGAAAAATCCACACTGATTTTGGAGTTTTATTGTAACACGACCCCATCGTATTTGTCAATCGCGCCGTTCAAAAGCTCCTGAGACGTCGCAGGATGACGCGCCCCTGCTCAAAGGCCCAGGCTCTCCACCCAATTCTGCACAGAAGCGGCGCTCTCCCGGCTGCTCAGGCGCTTGCCGGGCAGCCACTTTGCCGCAGGGCAAATATCTTTGAGAATGCTGTCCGTTTTGCCCATGCCGCTGCCGCCGGAGGTGGCAAAGGTGACGACGGTCTTGCCGGAAAAGTCGTAGCTCTCCAGGAACGTTTCGATGATGCGCGGGGCTTGATACCACCAGATGGGGAAGCCCACGAACACCGTGTCGTACTGCGCCATATCCGCGACTTTGCCTGCGATGGCAGGACGGCTCTTGGGGTCGTTCATCTCAATGGTGCTGCGGCTCTTCTTGTCCATCCAGTCCAGATCGGCGGCGGTATAGGCCGTCTCCGGTGCGATCTCAAAGAGGTCGCCGCCGGTAACACCGGCAATGGTCTGGGCCAGCTTTGCGGTCTGGCCGCTGGCGGAAAAATAGGCGACTAATGCTTTCTTCATGTGTTGTTCCTCCTGCAATTCAAATTTATTTCAGCTTGGCGTATTCCTCGTCCGTGACCGGCTCGCACCACTCGTTGCGGGTATTCTCACCCGGCACTTCCACCGCGATGTGACTGAACCAGGAGTCGGCCTTCGCGCCGTGCCAGTGCTTCACCTCCGCCGGGATGGTGATGACCGTGCCGGGCGTCAGGCTGACGGCGTCCTTGCCCTCCTCCTGATACCAGCCCTCGCCGGCGGTGCAGATCAGCAGCTGTCCGCCGCCCCTGCTCGCGTGGTGGATGTGCCAGTTGTTCCGGCAGCCCGGCTCAAAGGTCACGTTGGCCAGAAACACGGGACAGACGCCGGGCGTGGTCAGCGG
>OIZI01000985.1_pt1 | contig 12984 bp, 11 predicted proteins | sample 1588441 | NCBI WGS metagenome assembly OIZI01 (sample SAMN03283284) | human gut metagenome | biome: human-associated habitat; material: feces | host: Homo sapiens | place: Peru | collected 2012
ACCAGGGCTTCATTGACTACTGCCTGCCCCTCATCCAGGGCGAGACCGACATGGTTAAGGAAGACGGCCTGCCCCGGTTCGTACACCTGAAGCGTGTTTTCGCCAAGTAATTTTTTCGGCGCACCGCCACAAAAGCGGTGCGCCGTTTTCAATGTGTTTGATTCCCTCCATAGAAAAGCAGATTCGTTGGCAAGGTGTTCCAGAAAGTGAACAAACGAAGCTCCATCTGTCTTTTATCCCGCAAAACAAAAGCGCCCGGAAAATCCGGGCGCTTTGCCTTTGTGCTTATTCTCCGTTGAAGGAACGGACGGTCTCGCTGACCTTGGAGGCCAGGAACTCCGCCAGAACCTCCGGATTCTGAATCATGCCGCCCATAAACCAAGAGCGAATCAGCTCCACCACGCCGCAGACGCAGAAGGTGCTGCGGTTATTGTAGTCGTTCTGGGAGATATGGGGCTGATAGCGGGAATAGTTTGCCAGCGCCAGCGCAATAGCCTGATCCCGGATTTTATCGAAGATATCCTCCCGGAAACCGGCGGAAGAAAGCGCCATAAAGGTGTCCCGGTGCTCACAAAGATAGTTCAGCTGCTCCAGAATGCACTTCTGGCACTGGGCCGGGCTCTCCAGCTTTTCGTTCCACGCAACCCCAGCCAGAATCCTGCTTTCCAGCTCATTTTTCAGCTGGGTTGTGTTTTTGTAGTTCCGGTAGAAGGTAGAACGGTTGATACCGGCCTTCTCGCAAATCTGCGCAGGCGTAATATCCCCGAAAGCCTTCTCCTGAAGCAGCCCGACAAGAGCTGCCGATAATTTCTGTTTTGTTTTCCGAACGCGTGCATCCTCTGCCATATGACCGCTCCTCATTCCTTGTTTAGTCTTGCCGTATTATAGCATCATATTTCAAAAAAATCAACTATCTAACAATAAATTTTTATTATGAATTCCATACCCGATTTCGAATACGATGCGTTTTTGCCGATACCCCTTTTCTCCTTCCAAATGAATTTATCAAAAGCATTGCATCTTTCCGTCGAAGAAGTTATAATAAGCGCATAATAAACCTATAAAGGAAGCTTGCTATGGAAATCTACGCTTTAACCAACTGCGTCCTTCTGGACGGTACAGAGGCCATGCAGCCCCAAACCGGAAAGGCTATTCTGGTGCGGAACGGAAAAATCGAAAGCATTGTGCCCCAGGCGGAAATTCCCAAGGAATACCCGCTCCGGGACCTGGACGGACAATACGTACTTCCCGGCCTTATCAACCTGCACGTCCATCTGGCAGGCAGCGGAAAGCCCAAGAAAAAGCAGACGGACCCCGTAAAGGCCGTCAATCTGGTCACCGCCACAAGCCTGACCAAAAAGCTGGGAAAGGCAATGGTAGCCGGCTACGCCAAGGAGCAGCTGCTCTCCGGTGTTACCACTATCCGCACCGTGGGCGGCATTCTGGATTTTGATGCCCGGCTGCGGGATCGGATTAATACCGGCACCCAGGTGGGTCCCCGGATTCTGGCCGGAAACATGGCCATCTCCGTCCCCGGCGGCCACATGGCCGGTTCCCTTGCCTACGCGGTCACCTCCCCGGAGGAGGCGGTCCACTGCGTCAATGAAATTACCGCTACCCGGCCGGACCTTATCAAGCTCATGATTACCGGCGGCGTTCTGGACGCGGTGAAGAAGGGGGAACCCGGCGTTCTCAAGATGGACCCGGCCATTATCCGTGCCGCCTGTGACAGAGCCCATCAGCTGGGGCTGAAGGTCGCCGCCCACGTGGAGAGCCCGGAGGGTGTCCGTGCCGCCCTGGAAAACGGGGTGGACACCATCGAGCACGGGGCCATGCCGGACAAGGAGACCATCGAGCTGTTCCGGAAGACCAGGGCCAGCCTGGTCACCACCATCTCCCCCACCATCTCCTTTGCCCTGTTTGACCAGTCCGTCAGCCACGCCACGGATATGCAGAAGTACAACGGCAAAATTGTGATGGACGGCATCATCGGCTGCGCCAAGGCCTGTCTGGATGCGGGCATCCCCGTAGGTCTGGGCACCGACACCGCCTGTCCCTACGTCACCCAGTACGACACCTGGCGGGAGCTGCAGTATTTCCGCCGGTTCTGCGGAGTCAGCAACGGAACGGCCCTATACACCGCCACCTTGGGCAACGCCCGCATCGCCGGAATTGACAACGAAACCGGCTCCATCGCCCCGGGCAAGTCCGCGGACCTGATTGTCTGCCGGGAGAACCCCCTGAACAATCTCACCGCCCTGCGGCATCTGTCCCACGTCATCTTCCGGGGAAAATTCTATGCCCCCAAGGTGAAGCCCATCCGTCAGGTAGAGCAGGAGCTGGACAATTACTTATAATACGGCCCGATTGGAACCCATCGGCGGCACGGAAATTCCCCGTGCCGCCGATATTTTATCCGTGAATATTCTTCGCGTCTGTCAGCAGTTCCTCATACATGACAAGCTTTGCGTAGATCGGTACGTCCTGGCCGCCTACGCAGTCGATGGTCACGGTGCACAGGTCACCTCCGTAGCTGTAGTCCGCCGTGCCCCTGGCAAGGAGCGTCCCATCGTCGCTATAGAGCTCTGTGCAGTCCTCTACCGCCCAGATGCCCTGGCCGGAGCCATCGGAATTCATGAACACCCAGTGGTACGCCCCGGTTTCCGTCAGCTGCTCCTGGGCATAGCCGATGCAGGTATCCTCAGGGGTGTAGAATCCAAAGGTGGTACCCACAACCGAAGCCTGGCGGTTGGGCACCTGTTCGCTCTCCGCAAATTTGGCGTAAAACCGGTCCTTCCCCTGGATGCTCACCGTCCATTTCGTGCTGAGAAGACCCGATTCCTGAAGATAGCCGCAGCTGACACCGTCTACGGAGATATCCGTCGCCTGGTTTGCCTCCGAGAAATCACCGTTCATGCGGACAGCGCCCTGCCCGTTCAGTGCCTCCCAGCGCTCCTCCGGGGTGGCGGAAGCCTCCTTCCTTAGCTCACAGGACCGGCACCCAGATATTCCTCCAGGCACAGGCCTGTGTCCTTCATGTCCATGGAAACCTCCCTGCCCACATAGCGGAAATGCCAAGGCTCGTTGATAATGCCGGTAATCTCCCACTTTCCCTCGGGATAGCGCAGGATAAAGCCATATTCCCAGCAGTGCTCGGCCAGCCACTCGTTGGCCTCCTTGCCCACCAAATCGCAGGAAAGACCCAGCTGGTGCTCGCTGGTCCCGGGAAGGGCCACCGTCTCCAGAGCCTTGTTGTAGGCCTCCTCGTGGGTCATGCCGGTGTCCTCGTACTCCTGGGTCCGGGTTTCCAGAATGGTCACCTGCTCCTTGGTGGTCCGGTAGGAGCTGTTAAAGGTACAGGTGATGCCGGTTGCCCGGCAGTCCGCCAGCATCTGTTGCAGCGGCTCCAGGGCCACCCGCTGGATGCGGTGGTAATCCTCCACCACAACCACGTCCGTCTGATAGTATTTGGGAATCGGATTGTCCTTGTTTACAAGAATCACATGGATGCCCTTGGGGGAGAAATAATATACGTCCCCGTCCAGCTCCAGTCTTCCCACGGCGGCGCTGCCGTCCTCCCGGAGATAGTAGCGGTACTCCCCTTCCTCGTGCCAGCCGGTCTGCATCACACCGTCCTCAGACAGGAAGTAGCGCTTGTCCTCTACCTCCGTCCAGCCGGTCCGCATCAGACCCTGGTCATCGTAGTAATGCCTTCCGTCCTCTTCCTCTTCCCAGCCGGTGACCATGGTGCCGTCCTGGCGGAACAGCCTGAGACCGTCCTCCATCTGCTGCTTGCCGGTGCGGAGAACGCCATCGTCCCCCAGGTAGTAAACCCCGGTGTCCAGCGTCAGCCAGTCCGTGGCCATGGAGCCGTCTGTCAGGAAGTAATAGCGGTTTCCGTCCAGCTCCTGCCAGTCCGTAACCATGGGGCCGTCTTTGGAGAAGTAATAGGTCTTGCCGTCAATCATCTGCCAGCCGGTGCAGAGGCCGCCGGTGGTGGGCGCGAAATAATAGGTCTCGCCGTCAATCTGGGTAAAGCCCAGACGAAGCACCCCGTCGGTTCCAAAATAGCATCTGCCGATTTCCAGCTGCTGCCAGCCGGTACTCATTTGGTACTGGTCGTCAAAATGATAGATCTTGTCTTCCAGCGTCAGCCAGCCGGTGATTTTCTTCCCATGGAAATCCGCGTAGGAATAGATGCCGTTTTCCTCTATCCAGCCGCTGCGGTCCACATTGTTGTCATACCACAGCCATCCCGCGGTGCCCAGCAGCCCCAGGCCCAGGACAATCAGGAATACGCACAACAGGTTTTTCGTTCTCTTCTTCATCCGGCAGCCTTCCTCGTTCCCTTTTTCAGCTATTTTACCATGGTTTGGATTCAAACGCAACCAAAGGATATGGATTATTTCAGAAATTCTTCCGCGGTTCGGGTAATCTCGCGCTCCAGCCGTGCCGCGGATGCTTCATCCTCCGCACTGACGGAGACATAGATTTTGAGCTTAGGCTCCGTGCCGGAGGGGCGGACGACAATGGAGCAGTTGTCTGCCAGCAGGAATTTCAGCACATCGGATTTGGGAAGGCCCCCCAGCCCCAGGCTGTAGTCCAGAAGCTTTGTCACCTTTTTCCCGCCAAATTCGGTTATACCGCCCCGGAAGGAGGCCATGATATTCTGCATTCTCGTGAAGCCCGCGCTGCCCTCAAATTCAAAGCTGTGGAGGGTATTCAGGCAGTAGCCGTAGGTTCTGTACAGCTCCTCCAGCTTTTCCAAAAGGCTTACGCCCTGGGATGCGTAGAAGCTGAACATTTCACAGATCATATAGGCCCCGTCCACGCCGTCCTTATCCCGGACGTAGGTGCCCGTCAGATAGCCATAGCTCTCCTCAAAGCCGAAGACAAAGCTATCTTCCCTTCCCTGCCGCTCCAAAAGGCCAATCTGCTCGCCGATAAACTTAAAGCCCGTCAGTACATTGACGGTTTTCAGGCCGTAGTGCTCCGCAATCCGCTGAGCCATATCCATGGTAACGATGGTCTTGACCATCACCGGGTTCTCCGGCATCCTTCCGTGCTTTACCCGCTGGGCGCAGATATAGTCCAGCAGCAGCAGGCCCACCTGGTTTCCGGTGAGCAGCCGGTAAACCCCCGACTTGTCCTTTACCGCAATGCCCACCCGGTCACAGTCCGGGTCCGTGGCAAGCAAAAGGTCCGCGTTGTATCGTTTTGCGTATTCCATCCCCAAGGCCATGGCCTCCCGAATCTCCGGATTGGGATAGGGGCAGGTGGGGAAACGCCCGTCGGGCTGCTCCTGCTCCTTGACCACGGTGATGTTGGTATAGCCCATCTCCCCCAGGGTCCGGGTCACAGGCTTTAGGCCGCTGCCGTTTAGGGGACTGTAGACAATGGCCACATCCTTATTGACCGGTTCTCCAAACAGCACAGACTGCCCCTTGACCGCCTCTACGAAGGCCGTATAGACCTCCTGAGAAATCCAGGAAATCTCGCCATTTCCCAGACTCTTTTCAAAGTTGCCCCGGGAAACGTCATCAAAAATATCCAGCTTTTCAATTTCCCGCAGAATCTCTCCGGCGGCCTGGGTGGTAATCTGGCATCCGTCAGGACCATAAACCTTGTAGCCGTTGTATTTGCTGGGATTGTGGGAGGCGGTAATCATCACACCCGCCGAGGCACCCAGATACCGGGTCGCGAAGGACACCGTGGGAACCGGCATCAGATTGGGCCAGATATGTACCTTTACCCCGTTGGCCGCGAACACCCCCGCCGCCGTTTGGGCAAAGCGCTCGCTTTTGATGCGGCTGTCAAAGCCAATGACCACCGAGGGGGCCTTGCCCTGCTTTTTCAGGAAATCGGCCAGGCCCTGGGAGGCCTTGGCGATGGTATATACATTGACGCGGTTGGTCCCCGCGCCGATGACACCCCGGAGTCCGCCGGTGCCAAAGGCCAGGTCCCGGTAAAAGGCATCCTCCACCCGGTCATTCTCCATGGCGCGCAGCTCCGGAATCAAATCCGGGTCCAGGGTGGCTTTTTCCAGCCAGCGTCTATATTCCTCTTGAATGTTCATAAAAACCATCCTTTCTCACCCACGAATATCCAGAAACTGCGCCTGACCGTGAAGCACCATGGTCTCGGAATCCGCCGGGACAAAAATACAGTCACCCTTGTAAAAGAGCAGGGTCTCCCTTCCAAAACGGATGCTCCCACAGCCGCCGATGCACAAAAGCACCCGGAAGGACAGGCTGTCGGCACGGTAGGTCACCTTTTGGCGGCGCTCGGTGTTTAAAAGCATCCGGAAAACTTCAAAGTATCTGCACCTGGTCAGCAACTCCGAGGCCACGCCCTGGCGGTATTTAAGCACCCGCATGGGCTGACGAGGGGCGGCGCTGCCGTGAAGATTGGCAACGGCTAGGGCCTTTTCCACATGCAGGGGGCGCTTGTTTCCGTGCCTGTCCGTCCGGTCGTAGTCATAGAGCCGGTAGGTCAGATTGGAGCTCTCCTGAATCTCGGCAACCAGCGCCCCGGCCCCCAGCGCATGGATGGTGCCTGGCTCCAAAAAGAACACATCGTCCTTTTTCACCGGCACCTGCTGCAGCTTCTCCGAAAGCGTTCCCGCCGCCAGCGCGGCACGGATTTCCTCGGGGGTACAGTCCTTTTTCAGGCCATAGACAAGCTTTGTGTCCTTCCCCGCATCCAGCACGTACCACATCTCGGTTTTCCCCAACTGGCCGTCCTCGTGCTCTTTGGCGTAGCCGTCGTCCGGGTGGACCTGGACGGACAGGTCCTTTTTGGCATCGATGAATTTGACCAGAATGGGTATTTGCCGCTCTCCCCTGTGCCGCTGGCCCAGATACTCCGGGTGGTCCCGGAGTATCTGCCGGAGGCTCTGCCCCTCCATCGGTCCGGAGGCGGCAAAGCTGGGGCCATCCGGGTGGGTGGAGCACTCCCAGGTCTCCGCCAGGGAAGACATTGGGATTCTTTTTTCAAAGGCATCGTTCAGCCGTCTTCCGCCCCATAAATAGTCTTTTCCCGTTGGTTTCAGTAAAAAAGGGCTGTTTCCCATACTCAATCGTCCAATTCGTATTTCTGCTTGTCGTCCACGCTGATTTCCTTTCCCAGCTGAACCTCAATGAGCTTCAGCTCCGTCTCGGCAAACACCGTATGGCGACATCCGGCGGCCATGGTAATCACGTCGCCCGCCTGCACCGTCTGAGCCATGCCGTCCACCACGGTTCTGCCCTTGCCGGAAATCACGGTCCAGACCTCGTCCCGGCGGCTATGGCTGTGGTAGTTCATGCTGTGGCCCGGGTTCAGGGTCACTTTGATCGTCATGGAGCTGTCGTCCACATCGATGACCCGGAAGGAACCCCAGCTCTTTTCCGCGAACATCACCCGCTGGTTCAGGGAGCTTACAAAGGGCTTAATGTAGCTGGACTGCTCCTTATCCGACACCAGGATGCCGTTGGGGCTGGCGGAGACCACCACATTCTGAAGGCCCATGCACAGAATCGGCACATCCAGCTCGTTCACCACATGGACGTTCCTGCAATTGTCATTGAACATAGCCTGTCCCACGGAATTGCTGTCCATGGCCTCGGTCAGAGTGTTCCAGGTGCCCAGGTCTTTCCAGGTGCCGGAAAAGCGCATGACCTCAATGTTCGGCTCGTGCTCCACGACGGCATAGTCAAAGCTGATTTTTTGCAGGGTATCGTACTTCCGGAACAGGTCCTCGTAGTCCTCGAAATCCAGCAGCTGGTGGGCCCGCTCCAGCACATAGCCCAAACGGAAGGCAAACACGCCGCCGTTCCAAAGGGCCCCTTTGGAAATATACTCCCGGGCAACCGCCTCCGTAGGCTTCTCCTTGAACATGGAGACCCGGCTTACCTGCTCTGTTCCGGTGGGGATGATATAGCCGTACTTTTCGCTGGGATAGGTGGGCTCGATGCCCATGAGCACCAGGTTGGCACCACTGACGAGAGCCCGGTCGTTTAGCTTTTTCAGGGCCTCAAAGTAGTCATTTTCCACATAGGGGTCCACCGGGCAGACCACCACAGGCTCATTCTCCCCAAGACCGCGCACATCCTTCAGGTAGGCCGCGGAAAGGGCGATGGCCGGGAAGGTATCCCGGCGGCAGGGCTCCACGCTGATGCCCACATCCTCCCCCAGCTGATTGTGAATGGCGGAAACCTGGGACTTGGCGGTGGCGATAGTGACGGTTGCCTGTGGGTCCGTCTCCAGAATCTGCCGATAGACCCGCTGGACCATGGATTCCAGTGTTCCGTCAGGTCTGTGGAAAATTTTGATAAACTGCTTGGAGCGGACATCGTTGGACAGTGGCCACAGCCGCTGGCCGGAGCCGCCGGACAGCAAGACAATATTCATTCTCTTAACTCCTTTTGATTGAAAAAATGGGAAAAAGGCCGGGCCAGGAACAGCTCGGCCTATGTATTTGTGTTATCGTTCCGCCCGCATGGGGTTGTGGAGGAAATCCTCGTAGGAAAGCCGCAGGCCCTCCTCCAATTCGGTCTTGTAGGTCCAGCCCAGGGCCGTCGCCTTGGAGACATCCAGAAGCTTTCTGGGGGTGCCGTTGGGCTTGCTGGGGTCCCAGCGGATTTCACCCCGATAGCCCACAACCTTCGCGACCAGCTCCGTCAGCTCCTTGATGGTCAGCTCCTTGCCAGTGCCCGCATTGACGGTCTCGTTACCGGAGTAGTGGTTCATCAGGAAGACGCAGAGATTTGCCAAGTCATCCACATACAAAAATTCCCGCAGGGGGCTTCCGTCGCCCCAACAGGTGACATAAGGGAGCCCCTGCTCCTTTGCCTCGTGGAACCGGCGGATGAGGGCAGGAACCACATGGCTGTGGGTGGGATGGTAATTGTCGTTGGGGCCGTAGAGATTCGTCGGCATCACGGAAATATAGTCCGTACCGTACTGCCGGTTGAGAAATTCACAATATTTCAGGCCGGAAATCTTCGCCAACGCATAGGCCTCGTTGGTTTTTTCCAGCTCGGAGGTCAGAAGACAGTTTTCCTTCATAGGCTGGGGAGCCATCCGGGGATAGATACAGGAGGAACCCAAAAACTCCAGCTTCTTGCAGCCGTTTTTCCAGGCGGCGTGAATGGCGTTCATCTCCAGAATCATATTGTCATACATAAAGTCCGCCAGGGCGTTCTGGTTGGCGACAATGCCGCCCACCTTGGCCGCCGCCAGGAAGACATACTCCGGCTTCTCCGCGGCAAAGAAGGCCTCCACCTGGTCCTGACGGGTCAGGTCCAGCTCCTTGTGGGTGCGGGTGACAATATTGGTATAGCCCTGACGGTTCAGCTCCCGGACAATGGCCGAGCCCACCATGCCCCGGTGACCCGCCACATAGATTTTCGCGTTTTTCTCCATCATTCCAGTTTTCCCTCTTCCTTATTCCTGCACGGCGCGCATCGCCTTTTCCCGTTTGGCAAGGGCCCGGTCGTGCTTGGCCATGATTTCCACCAGCTGGGCGTAGCCGGTCTTCTGGGGATTCCAGCCCAGCTTGGTTTTTGCCTTGGTGGGGTCACCCCACAGGTTATCCACATCCGTGGGCCGGAACCAGGCCTTGTTGACGGAAACCAGCAGCTTTCCAGTTTCGGCATCGTAGCCCCTCTCGTCAATGCCGGTGCCCTCCCAGCGGATGGTCATGCCGTTAGCGGCAAAGGCCCGCTCGGTAAAGTCCCGGACGGTATGCTGCTCGCCGGTGGCGATGACAAAATCCTCCGGCTCCTCCTGCTGCATCATCAGCCACATGCACTCCACATAGTCCTTGGCATAGCCCCAGTCTCGGAGGGAATCCATATTGCCCAGCTCCAGGTGGTCCTGTAGGCCCTCGGCAATCCGTCCGGCGGCAAGGGTGATTTTCCGGGTGACGAAGTTCTCCCCCCGGCGCTCGGACTCGTGGTTAAAGAGGATGCCGTTGACGGCAAACATACCGTAGGCCTCCCGGTATTCCTTGATCATCCAAAAGCCGTACTGCTTGGCAACGGCATAGGGGCTGTAGGGATGGAAGGGCGTGGTCTCCCGCTGGGGGACCTCCTCCACCTTGCCGAACAGCTCGGAGGTGGAAGCCTGGTAGATCTTGCACTGCTTCGTCAGGCCGCAGACCAGCACCGCCTCCAGAATCCGCAGCACCCCCAGGGCATCCACATCCCCGGAGTATTCCGGCACATCAAAGGAGACCTGAACATGGCTCTGAGCCGCCAGATTATAAATTTCATCCGGCCGCACCGTGCCGATGATGCGAATCAGGCTGGTGGAATCCGTCAAATCTCCGTCGTGCAGAGTAATCTTCGGGAGAATATGGTCAATCCGGGCGGTATTGGAAATGGAAGCCCGGCGGGTAATGCCGTGGACCTCATAGCCCTTCTCCAGAAGGAACTCCGCCAGGTAAGAGCCATCCTGGCCGGTGATGCCGGTAATCAACGCTTTTTTCATATCAGAAGCCTCTTTCGTTTTTTTGATGCTATTATATCACAGCTTTCGCCATTTGTCGCCCCCTAAAATAGGAAATTGAAAAGAAAAGGCAGGGGACGGCTTCTTCTTTTGCGCCGCTTTCCGCGTTTTATTTGTATTTGCTATTTTATATATCATTTCTGTGATAGAATTTCTATCTTTTTAAATTTTTTCTGGTTTTTGCGGCTTTCCTATTGCTTTCTATCTCGTATTGTGATAGAATTCCTGTATCAAAAGCAGCGCCTTTTTCAAATTCTTATCATGAAATGATATTATTTCTATCTTTTGAGAGAAAGGACTATTTCCAATGAAAAAGCTATCCTTTGCGCTTCTGGCCGAAACCGTAAAGAAAAAGCGGAAGGCCAAGAAGCTGACCCAGACCGAACTCTCGGAACGCACCGGCATCAACCGGTCCATGATTGGGCAGCTGGAGAATCTGAGCTTCAAGCCCTCCATTGAGCAGCTGGAGGCCCTGGCCCGGGCTTTGGACTTTGAGGTCACGGACCTGTATGTGGAGGAAAACGAGGACATTTCCCCGACCTTTCCGGACCATGCCTATAAAATTGCCGTAGCCGGTACCGGCTATGTGGGCCTGTCCATTGCCACGCTGCTGAGCCAGCACAACCATGTCACCGCCGTAGACATTCTTCCGGAAAAGGTGGCGCTCATCAACCGGCGGAAGTCTCCCATTCAAGACGAATACATTGAAAAATACTTAGCCGAAAAGGACCTGGACCTGATCGCCACCCTGGATGGAGAAAGCGCCTATCGGGACGCGGACTTTGTCATCATCGCCGCCCCCACCAACTACGACAGCAAGAAAAACTATTTTGACACCTCCGCCGTGGAAGCGGTCATTGAGCTGGTTCTGAAGGTCAATCCCAACGCCACTATGGTGATCAAATCCACCATTCCCGTGGGCTATACCGCCTCCATCCGGAAAAAGTACAACACAGGCAATATTCTGTTCAGCCCGGAGTTTCTGCGGGAGAGCAAAGCCCTGTACGACAATCTGTACCCCTCCCGGATTATTGTCTCCTGCGACGAAGGAAGCCGGAAACAGGCGGAGATTTTCGCGAGTCTTTTGCAGCAGGGTGCTATCAAGCGGAATATCCCCACCCTATTCATGGGCTTTACCGAGGCAGAGGCCGTAAAGCTCTTTGCCAATACCTATCTTGCCCTGCGGGTCAGCTATTTCAACGAGCTGGATACCTATGCCGAAACCAAGGGCCTCCATACCCGGGACATCATCGACGGCGTATGCCTGGACCCCCGGATTGGCAGCCACTATAATAATCCCTCCTTCGGCTACGGCGGCTACTGCCTGCCAAAGGACACCAAACAGCTGCTTGCCAACTTCCAGGACGTGCCCCAGAACATGATGACCGCCATCGTGGAGAGCAACCGTACCCGGAAGGACTTTATCGCGGACCAGGTTCTGGAAATCGCCGGCGGGTACGCGTCCAACGACAGCTGGAATCTGGACAAGGAGAAGGAAATCGTGGTCGGTGTCTACCGGCTGACCATGAAGGCCAATTCCGATAACTTCCGCCAGTCCGCCATCCAGGGCGTTATGAAGCGCATCAAGGCCAGAGGTGCCACCGTCATTATTTATGAGCCCACGCTGAAGGACGGCGAGACCTTCTTTGGAAGCAAGGTCATCAACAACCTGAAAAAATTCAAGGCGCAGTCCTGCTGCATCATCACCAACCGGTACGATTCCTGCCTGGATGACGTAAAGGACAAGGTCTTTACCCGGGATATCTTCAAGCGGGACTAAACGCAAACGAAAGCTGCCTGCGGCATCCGACGGGTGACATTGCCATTTTCTCCCCGTTAAAAAATTTTTTAAAAAAATGTTTGACAAAATGAGAAAAAGCCTATATAATACGTTAGCACGACTTTGAGAGGGGGGAAGATTATGCTGTTGGGGCTTTCCAAGATTATCGATTGTCCCGGCGCGTCCCTTCCCTTTTCCACCAGCGTGGATCTGAGTGATCTTTGTTACGGCATCAGCTATCCGGTTTCCGAACCGGTGCAGGCCCAGGGAACCGTCCGGAATACGGCGGGGGTATTGGTGATGCAGGGCTCCCTGCAAACCACCGTCCATGGCATCTGTGACCGCTGCGCCGGGGCCTTCGACCGGAAGGTCGAGTTTCCCATCGACGTGGTTCTGGTAACGGAGTTGAGCAACGAGGAAAACGAAGACGAGTGGGTATTCCCTCTGGAGGGAGACAGCGCCGATCTGGATGATATTGTACGGACGGTTTTTGTCCTGAATCTGGATTCCAAGCTGCTGTGCAAGGAGGACTGCAAGGGTCTTTGTCCGAAATGCGGCAAAAACCTGAACGATGGTCCCTGCAATTGCCAGAAGGAGCTCGATCCCCGATTTGCTGCTTTGAAGCAGCTTCTTGAGAAGTAAGTCCAATTATGCTGTGAAAAGCAGTTTGACCAAGGAGGTGTCACCATGGCTGTTCCTAAGTGTAAAGTGTC
>OIZI01000988.1_pt1 | contig 12957 bp, 7 predicted proteins | sample 1588441 | NCBI WGS metagenome assembly OIZI01 (sample SAMN03283284) | human gut metagenome | biome: human-associated habitat; material: feces | host: Homo sapiens | place: Peru | collected 2012
ACTGCTGCCTCCCGTAGGAGTCTGGGCCGTGTCTCAGTCCCAATGTGGCCGTTCATCCTCTCAGACCGGCTACTGATCATCGCCTTGGTGAGCCGTTACCCCACCAACTAGCTAATCAGACGCAGGCCCATCCTCTAGCGATAGCTTATAAATAGAGGCCATCTTTCACAGCATCCTCATGCGAGATTGCTGTCACATTCGGTATTAGCACCCCTTTCGGGATGTTGTCCCCATCTAGAGGGCAGGTTGCCTACGCGTTACTCACCCGTTCGCCACTAAGAAAGTTCAACACCTAATACTTCAACCACCGTGTTAGTTCATGCTTTTTATGCGTAGTGAAAATTGCTTCGCAATTTTCACCGCTGCGCATCAGCAGATGAAATACTTGGTGTTGAACTTTCTCCGTTCGACTTGCATGTGTTAGGCATGCCGCCAGCGTTCGTCCTGAGCCAGGATCAAACTCTCTAAAAAATGGTATCAAAACCGTTTCCGGTCTCAATCGTTTTTCAGAGCGATTTAGCTCATTTTGACGCTTTGCGTCTTTGTGACCGGCATCTCACCGGTCTGCATCTTTCGATGTGAATTAACGGGTAAAGTGTTTGTTTCTTGTTTGTTCGTTGTTTAATTTTCAAGGTCCTGTGCGTCCTCGGCTCTCCGAGACAGCTTATCTAGCATATCACAAAACTTTCGCTTTGTCAACACCTTTTTTCGCTTTTCTCGAAGTTTTTCGCTCGCTTTCACAAGCTTTTCCAAAGTTCGCCGCCGTCAGAAGACAGCTTTGATATAATACCACCCTCATCCCCGTTTGTCAACAGGTTTTTGACGATTTTTTGGATTTTTTCAGAAAAAAAGAGCGCCGCCCGGCGACGCTCTTTTTCTGTTACACCTTTATCAGCACTTATTGTGCTTTTCACAGCCGCAGCCGCTCCCGTTGCCGCTCTCTGCCGGCGGGAAAAACTCGTTGACAGGGAAGCACATCTTGCGGAACACCTCGCAGGGGTTATCCGTGTTACCGCAGCATTCCTTGCCGGGCAGGCAATAATCATAGACCGGCACAAGCATCTGCACACGGCGGATGAGCTGCACGATCGTGAACAGACCCACCGTCACCACCGCCACTCTGCCCTCCTGCGGATCGACAAAGCTGCCGCCGTAGCGGTTGCAGATCGCTTCGGGGATGGTGGTCTCGCAGCAACAGCAGCATTTGCACTCGCAGACCTCCATGAGCTTTGCGCTCAGGATGACCGGGTCGGCGACCTGCACGCAGCAGCGCGGCATGTTGCGCGTCGGCGCATCCTGTGCATCGCAGTCGTTGCCGGTGTATTCGCTGCCGAACACCTTGACGTTGCCCTCGCTGCCGTAGAGAATGACCTTCTTCTGATATACCGACACGCCGCAGACCTCGGCACAGGGCGCGCCGTGGCCGCTGAACACCTCGAGTCGGATCTCGAAGAAGAACGTGAGATCGCAGGAATAGTACCCGCGGTTGAAGGGGAGCGATTCAACATCTATATAAGTATTGATGACCTCTACCTTTTTCGGTCGCACGCCCGTTGCGCGCTCGATCAGCATCTGATCGCGCTCACAGAAATAGACGCGCATGTTTTCGGCACAGTCCTTGTCGCCGCAGCTGTCATAGACACGGCCGGCGTCGATGCAGACGGCTTCCTTGCAGCCGCCGTCGCGGATCATTCGATTGTCTGCCATAATAAATCCTCCCGTTACAAAATCACATATGTTCGGTGCCGGTGCGGCACTTCACTATTATGATATGTAGACGGGAGAAATCGGTGCGTCAGGTTTTGGTCAGTTTTGCAAAATTGTTCATGATTTTCTTCACGCCGACGCCCTCAAAGCGAATTTCCAGCAGGCTGTCGTTGCCCATCGGCGTGACCTTTTGGATAACGCCGACGCCGAATGTGCCGTGGCGCACCACATCGCCCGCTTTCAGGGTACAGGGTGCGGCTTTCGGGGAGGAGAACACCGGCTTTGCCGTCGTGCGCGGCGCAGACGGCGTCACTGCGGGGCGTGCAGGCGTTTCGTCAGCGGCAAAGCGGCTGCCGCCGAAGCTGTAGGACGCGCCGCCGTATGTCGCACGGCTGCTGCGATTGTCCACATCCAGCAGCTGCGCGGGGATATCCTGCAAAAACCGCGAGGGGCGGTTGTAGGTCGTGTGCCCGTACAGCATACGGCTGGTCGCGTTGCAGATATACAGCTCTTCTCTGGCGCGGGTGATCGCCACATAGCAAAGGCGACGATCCTCTTCAAGCTCCTCCGGCTTATACATCACCTGCATGCCCGGGAACACGCCCTCCTCAAAGCCGGGCAGCAGTACCACGGGAAACTCCAAGCCTTTGGATGCGTGCATGGTCATCAGCGTGACCGAGTCGGCGCCCGCATCGTAGTTGTCGATGTCGGTGAGCAGCGCCATTTCCTCGAGGAAGCCCGCCAGCGTCGGCGCTTCCTCGACGGCATTCTGTTCATAGTTCAGAATGTTGGAAGCCAGCTCGTTCAGGTTGTCCACCCGTTCCGCCTCTTCCTGTCCCGCCTGCTCCCACATTGCCAGATAGCCGGTGGATTCCAGCATCGTCCTGTAGAGCAGATGGATCGCAATTTCCGGATCGGTCGCCATCGTGCGCAGGTTTTCGATCATGGAAACAAAAAGCTGCAGCTTGTTCGCCGCGCGCGACAGCTCGGGATACTGCGCCGCATTTGCCAGCACCGTATACAGCGGCACGCCGCTCTCGTCGGCGATCGCCGCCGCGCGATCCATCGTCGCGTCGCCGATGCTGCGCTTCGGTTCGTTGATGATGCGGCGCAGACTCACCGTGTCGGCGGGGTTATTGATGAGACGCAGATATGCCAGCGCGTCTTTGACCTCTTTCGTGTCGGTGAAGCGATGCCCGCCGATGATGCGATAGGGCACGCCGCTTTTCACCAGCGCCTGTTCAATGGCGTTGGACTGCGCATTGGCGCGGTACAAAACCGCAAAATCGCTGAACCGCCGTCCTGCCGACACCCCCGACAGCACCGTTTCCGCCACAAACACGCCCTCTGCCTGTGCGTTATCCAGCGTGACGGCATGCAGCTTTTTGCCGACGGCATTTTCCGTCCACAGCGTTTTGCCCTTGCGGTTGACGTTGTGGGCGATCACGGCGTTGGCGGCGTCAAGGATGTTCTGGGTCGAACGGTAGTTTTGCTCCAGACGGATGACGGCGCAATCTTTGAATTCATTTTCAAAATTCAGAATATTCTCGATGGTCGCACCGCGGAATTTATAGATGCTCTGGTCGTCGTCGCCCACCACGCACAGGTTGCCGTTGCCCTCGGCAAGCAGGCTCACAAGGCGGTATTGCGCGTGGTTAGTGTCCTGATATTCGTCCACCATGATATAGGGATAGCGGCGGCGGTAGTGATCGGCGATCTCGGGGCACTGCTCGAAAAGATCGATCACGCGGCACAGAAGATCGTCGAAATCCATCGCGTCGGCTTCCTTCAGACGGCTTTGGTACAGCGCATAGCACCGCGCCACCGCCTGCAGCCGCACATTGCCGGTCACTTCAGGCAGCTTGGCATAGTCCGCAGGCGACAGGAGACTGTCCTTGGCATGGCTGATCTCGGCGAGCACCGCGCGGTGACCCAAAAACTTTTCGTCGATGTTCAGCGCCTTCATGCAGTCCTTCATGAGACGGCGGCTGTCGTCGGTGTCATAGATGGTGAAATGCGCGGAATAGCCGAGCGGTGCGCCGTCGCGGCGCAGGATGCGGGCACAGAAGGAATGGAATGTGCCCGCCATGACCTCCTCACCGGCAGACCCCAGCATACGGGACAGGCGCTCGCGCAGCTCGCCCGCCGCTTTGTTGGTGAATGTGATCGCCAGCACCTGCCATGCGGGGCAGGGATCGACCGCCAGCAGCGCCGCCGTTTCGTCGTCTATCTTTGCCGCGCCCGTCGCGACCGCACGCAGCTTTTCCTCCTGCTGCGGCGAGACAAACGGCGGCATGTCCGTCGCGTGATAGGCGTTACCGAAGCGCACCAGGTTGGCGATACGGTTGATGAGCACGGTGGTCTTGCCGCTGCCCGCGCCCGCCAGGATCAGCAGCGCACCCTCGGTCTGAAACACCGCTTCCCGCTGACGATCGTTCATGCGGGAAAAATACCGTTCAAGCGCCGCGCGGCGCAGGGTCAAAAATTCTTCCTTTGTCAACATATATCCTCCGAAAAAAAGGAGGACGACAAGCGTCCTCCCTTTCAGTCATTCAAAATCAGCCGAACAGCGTCAGCAAAACACCCGCCGCGACCGCAGAACCGATCACGCCCGCAACGTTCGGACCCATGGCATGCATGAGCAGGAAGTTGCCCGGATTTTCTTTCTGACCGACCTTCTGCGACACTCGCGCCGCCATCGGCACGGCCGACACACCGGCGGAGCCGATGAGGGGGTTAACCTTGCCGCCGGACAGCACATACATCAACTTGCCGAGCAGCACGCCGCCTGCGGTGCCGAAGCTGAACGCCAAGAGTCCCAGGCAGATGATGAGCAGCGTCTTGATCTGCAGGAAGGATGCCGCGTTGGCAGTCGCTCCGACGGTCACGCCGAGGCAGATGGTGACGATGTTCATGAGTTCGTTCTGCGCCGTCTTGGAAATGCGATCCACAACGCCGCTCTCACGCATCAGGTTACCGAGCATGAGCATACCGACCAGCGGAGCAGCGCTGGGCAGCAGCAGCACCACGACCACGGTGACAAAGATCGGGAACAGGATCTTCTCGGTCTTGGAGACGGTGCGCAGCTGCGTCATGACGACGGAGCGCTCCTTCTTGGTGGTCAGTGCACGCATGATCGGCGGCTGGATGATCGGCACCAGCGCCATATACGAATATGCCGCGATGGCGATCGCGCCGAGCAGATGCGGCGCCAGCTTTGAGGTCAGATAAATGGCAGTCGGCCCGTCCGCACCGCCGATGATGGCGATGGACGCCGCCTCCTGCTGCGTGAAGCTGAGCCCCGCAACATTCAGCAGATTCAGCGCACGCGCGCCGAGATAGGTAAGGAAAATGCCGAGCTGCGCCGCTGCACCGAGCAAAAAGCTCTTCGGATTCGAAAGCAGCGGGCCGAAGTCGGTCATCGCGCCGATGCCGAGGAAGATGAGCGGCGGATAGATGCCGAATTTCACGCCCTGATAGAGATACCACAAAAGGCCGCCCTGTTCAAAATGCTGCCAGAACGGAACGGAAACGGTCGCCGTGCCGTCGGCATTTTTGGTCACGGGATAGATGCCGTTACCGGTGTTGTAGACAAGCACCTCGGAGCCGTCGCCCTTTTTGTAGGTGACGATGTGGGTGTCCGAACCGTCAACGGAAACCTCGTTAAGATAGACGGGATAGACCTGTTCATATGTACCCTCCACATAGGCGGTCGTTTCCTCCGCCGAGAACGGCACAAGTGAATTCTTCTGCGGGTCCATCACGCCGCCCAGCGGCAGGTTCACGAGCAGCATGCCGAATGCGATCGGCAACAGCAGGAGCGGCTCAAACTGTTTGCGGATCGCCAGGTACAAAAGCACACCGGCAATGGCGATCATGATGAGGTTTTTCCAGCCGCCGTTTTCAAAATTGCAGATCTGCGCCAAGCCCGAGGACGCCCACAGATCGGCAAGTGCCTCTAAAAATTTCTCCATGTGTAACGCCCCTTTCTCACTCTGCGCGGTCGATCTTGCGAATGGCATACGGCTTGCCCGCAGGCATCGACGCCGCCACAGCGGCAGCGATCACAGCCGTTTCTTCATCGGAAATGCCGTTGCGCACCTGCGCTTCCGAAACGGAAGGCCCGATGTCCACAGCCGCCGCAGCCGGTGCGGCAGCGGGAGCGGCGACAGGCGCCGCCGTTTCTTCTTTTTTCTCCAGCGATGCCATGATGATGCCGAACAGCTTGAAAATACCGGTGAGCAGCAGCAAAACGGTAAACACGACAACCAGCCCGATAGCGATCGTCCAGCCCGCATCACTGAGGATCTCCGCCGCGGAATCACCCGCCAGCAAAAACAGTGTCATATGTATCCCCCAATTTCAAGCACAAAAGAAAACCACCTTTGCGCCCATTATAAAATACTCCTGCATTATACGCGATTATGAGGAAAATTGCAATGCCTTTTTCGATTTTCGTCAAAAAAATGTCAGCTGACTGGTCTCCGGCAGATCGCCGAGCGCGCCCATGTCCCGCAGCGCCTGTATCACCGTTTTGGAAACGCCGCTGCGGTTTTGCAGATCGTCGCCGGAGATGAACGGGTCGTTCGGATCGCAAGCGTCGGCAAGTCCCTGCGCCGCTGCCTCGCCGAGACCCTTCAGCGAACCGAACGGCAGGCGGATCGCGCCGTCCTCCGGCAAGAACTTATAGGCGTGCGATTTATAGAGATCGATCGGCAAAAAGCGGATGCCGCGCTGCATCGCCTCATAGACGATGTGCAGCGTTTCCGCCAAGCCCTGTTCGTTCGCGGTGGCTTCCTTGCCCCGCTCGCGGATCTGACGGATGGTCTCATGGACGTGCTCCTTGCCGTGGATGACCGGTTCGGCGTCGAAATCCTCGCGCCGCGCAGTGAAATATGCCGCATAATAGGCAACCGGCTCATGCACCTTATACCATGCCACGCGCAGTGCAGCGATGATATATGCCGCCGCGTGCGCTTTCGGGAACATGTATTTTATCTTCATGCAGGAGTCGATGTACCATTCCGGCACGTTGTGCTCGCGCATGGCGGTGAAATGCTCATCGGTGAGCAGCTTGGTGGCGTTGCCCTTTCGCACGATCTCCATGATCTTGAAGGACATCTTCGGTTCCAGTCCCTTGTGCAGCAGATAGGTCATGATGCTGTCACGTGTACCGATAACCTCCGAAATGGTGCAGGTGCCCGCGCGGATCAGATCCTGCGCGTTGCCGAGCCACACGTCCGTGCCGTGGGACAGACCGGCGATCTGCAACAGGTCGGCAAAGGTCTTCGGCTTGCAATCGAGCAGCATCTGCCGCACAAAGCCTGTTCCAAGCTCCGGCAGCGACAGCGTGCCCGTTTCACAGTCGATATCCTCCGGCGTGACGCCGAGGGCTTTCGGAGAGGTGAACAGGGAATAGACATCGGGGTCGGACATGTCCACGTCCATCACGCTGATGCCGCTGTATTCCTCAAGATATTTATAGGTCGTGGGAATGACGTGCCCGAGGTTATCGAGCTTCAGAATGGTGTCATGGATGGAATGGAAGTCGAAGTGGGTGGTGATGACGTCCGAGTCCGCCTTGTCCGCCGGATGCTGCACGGGACAGAAGTCCTCCACATCATAGTCATCCGGCACGACCACCATGCCGCCGGGGTGCTGACCCGTGGTGCGTTTGACGCCCGTGCAGCCGATGGCAAGGCGGTTGATCTCCGCATTGCTGTAGACCGTTTCATGCTCCGCTTCATATTTTTTCACATAGCCGTAGGCGGTCTTATCCGCCACCGTGGCGATCGTGCCTGCCTTGAACACGTGGTCCGTGCCGAACAGCGTTTCGGTATATTTATGGGCACGGGTCTGATATTCGCTGGCGAAATTCAGGTCGATATCCGGCGCTTTGTCGCCGTCGAAGCCGAGGAAGGTCTCAAACGGAATTTCGTGACCGTCGCGCGCCAGCATCTCGCCGCAGCGCGGACACGCTTTCGGCGGCAGGTCAAAGCCCGAGCCGACCTCACCGTGCTCAAAGAACTCGGAATATTTGCACTTTTTGCAGACATAGTGCGGTGCAAGCGGATTGACCTCCGAGATGCCCGCCATGTTGGCGACAAAGGACGAACCGACAGAACCACGCGAGCCGACCAGATAGCCGTTCTCGACCGAGTTGTGCACCAGCTTTTGCGCGATCATGTACAAAACGGCAAAGCCGTGCTTGATGATCGACCCAAGCTCTCTGTCCAGCCGCTTTTGCACGATCTCCGGAACGGGATCGCCGTAGATCTCCTTTGCACGACCCCAGGTGATCTCCTGGAGCTGCTCGTCCGCACCGTCGATGTGCGGCGGGAAGGTGCCGAGCGGAATGGGGCGGATGTTCTCCACCATGTCCGCAATTTTGTTTGGATTCTCAATGACGATCTCATGCGCCTTTTCCGGCGGGAGATAGTCAAATTCCTTCAGCATCTCCTCGGTGGTGCGCAGATAAAGCGGCGCTTGCATGTCCGCATCGGTGAACCCGTTGCCCGCCATCAGAATGCGGCGGAAAGCCGCGTCCTCAGGATCCATGAAATGCACGTCGCAGGTGGCGCACACAGGCTTTTTCAGTTTTTCGCCGAGCTTCAGAACGGTGCGGTTATAGTCCCGCAGCTGTTCCTCGTCGGTCGCGGTGCCGTTGCGCAGCATAAAGGCGTTGTTGCCGATCGGCTGCACCTCTAAATAGTCATAGAATTTGGCGATCGACAGCAGCTCCTCAAACGGCTTGCCCTCAACGATCGCAGAGAAAAGCTCGCCCGCCTCACACGCACTGCCGACGATGAGCCCCTCGCGGTGCTTTTCCAGCATGGTGCGGGTGATGCGCGGGTGACGATAGAAGCAGGAAAGGTTGGACCAGGAAATGAGTTTATAGAGATTTTTCAGTCCCGTGTTGTTGCGCACCAGCAGGATCATGTGATAGGACTTCGCCTTTTTCGGATCAATGCCGGAGAGCTTTGTGTTGATCTCGCTGACGGTCGCGATTTCCCGCGTTTTCAGCTCCGCTATTTCCTTTTGCAAAATCTGCGCCAGCACGCGGGCATCGTCGCAGGCGCGGTGATGCTGGAACGGCGGCAATTCGAGGTGCTTTGCCACGATGTCCAGCTTATATTTTTTGAGCTCCGGATAGAGACTTTGGCTCAAAGGCAGGGTGTCAAGCGCCGTAAAATCATAGGGCATATCGCACCGCAGCGCGGCAGCGCGCAAAAAGCTCGTGTCAAATCCGGCGTTGTGCGCCGCAAGCAGCTTGCAGTCGCCGCAGAACGCATAGAATTTCTCCAGTGCCTCTTTCTCATGCGGCGCATCCTTCACCATGTCGTCGGTAATGCCGGTAAGCTCTGTGATGTGCGCGGGGATCGGCTTTTCGGGATTGACAAACGTGTCGAATTCTTCCAGGATCTCGCCGCCGCGCAGCCGCACGGCACCGATCTCGGTGATGCGTTCCGCCGCTGCGCCGAGACCCGTTGTTTCGAGGTCAAAAACGATATATTCCCCGTCAACGGCACCGTCCGCCGTCCCCTTGACGACCGGCACACTGTCGTTGACATAATAGGCTTCCATGCCGTACAGAATTTTGATATCCTTGCCCTTTTTGCGCAGCTTTTCCACCGCTTTCAGCGCATCGGGGAACGCCTGTGCCACGCCGTGGTCGGTGATGGCGACCGCCTTGTGTCCCCACGCAGCGGCGCGCGCGACCAGATCGGCGGTCTCCGAAACGCCGTCCATCATGGACATCTTCGTGTGCAGATGCAGCTCGACGCGCTTTTCGGGCGCATTGTCCTCCCGCTTGAATTTCGTCACGGTGGAAACAGCGCGCGGACGCAGGATGTTGCACTTCTGATAGGTGTCATAGTCATATGTACCCGTCACCAGCACGCAGCTGCCCGCCGACAGCGTTTCGAGCGCCGCCAGCTTGTCCGCATCCCGCTTTTTGTCGAACCAGGCGCTCACGGTGACCGAATCGGTCTGATCGGTCATGTCAAAGCTGATACGGCACTTGCTGCCGTCGCGGCTGTCTCGCATTTCGCCCATGGAGAAGATCTCGCCCCACACCGTGACACGGCTGCCGTCCGGCTCCAGCTCATGCAGCGCCAGCGGCACTTCGCGGATCGCCCCGCCGTACAGCACGGCGGCACCGCGCAGATCAATGGGCAGTCCCTCTGCCGCACGGGGCGGCACGCGCGGTGTGCGCGGGGCTGACGGCGCGCTATACTGCGGTTTTTCCGGGGGCGGCGCCTGTCTTTTGGCGTTTTCCTGCGCCAGAAGTGCTTCCTCTGCAACCTTGCGCTGCATCTCGATATACCGCTCGTCCTGCTCGTTCACCGTCTCGTCGCCGCAAAGCGTCACCTGCATGCGGCGGTCAAAAAGGCGGAAAATGAGATCGCAAAGCTGTCCCTCGGCGCGGGTCGCCGCAAGGACGCTTTTGCCGCCGTGCGCCAGCGTGACGGTCAGCGCGTTGCCCTCAATAGCATAGGCGGCATCGTCAAATGTGCCGTTCACCGCCATGTTTTCGCGGCGCAGAAAGGCGATCACCGACGGCATCGCGTCGACGGTGAGCAGTTCGGATGCATAGTGCGGCAGGATCTGTGCGCGCTGCAGCTGCAGTGCACCGCGCAAAAGCTCCTCGGCGGCAAAAAAATCTTCCGACGGCAGCAAAGCAGTCGGGCGCAACCGCACGGTCATCGCCCGACTGTCCATATTGAGCTGCACGCTTTCCACGGCGCAGTCTCCCAACGTCTCCAAAAGCTGCGGTGCGGTTATGTATTCACCGAACACCGTTCTAAAGCTCTGATCATTCATACCGTGTTTCCTCTTTTATTCCAGTGTCATAATTTCCTTGAAAAGCTCCTCGACGGCATCCTTTTCGTCCACCGTGCGCAGCACCTGTCCTTTCTTGAACAGCGCGACCTTGCCCTTGCCGCCCGCGATGCCGACGTCCGCTTCGGACGCTTCGCCGGGGCCGTTGACGATGCAGCCCATGACCGCCACCTTGATGGGGCGGTGCACCTCGCAAAGGCGGGCTTCCACCGTCTTTGCGATATCAATGAGATTGACGGCTGTCCTGCCGCAGGTCGGGCAGGAAATGAGCTGCGGCACGTCGGAAAGCAGCCCGAGCGCTTCGAGCAGTTCGCGTCCCGCCTGCACCTCTTGAAGCGGATCGTCGGTGAGAGACACGCGGATGGTGTCGCCGATACCCTCTGCCAGCAGACCGCCGATGCCTGCGGCGGATTTGAGCAGTCCCAGCCGCTTTGTCCCCGCCTCGGTCACGCCGAGGTGCAGCGGATAGGGGCAGGCGGCGGCAATGAGACGGCACGCCTGCATCATGGTGGAAACATCCGAGGATTTGATGGAAATGACGATATCATCAAAATCAAAGCGCTCCAAAAGGGATGCGTGATATAAAGCACTGTCCCGCAGCGCTTCGGCGGTGGGATGCCCGTATTTTGCGAGAATGGATTTTTCGAGCGAGCCGGAATTGACGCCGATGCGGATAGGCACCTTGTGCGCGCGGCAGGCATCCGCCACCGCCTTCACGCGGGCATCGTCCCCGATGTTGCCGGGGTTGATCCGCACCTTGTCCACACCGGCGGCGACCGCTTCGAGTGCGAGTGTATAGTCAAAATGAATGTCCGCGACGATCGGCACATCCACCGCTTCTTTCAAAGCGGCGATGAGCCGCACCGCGTCCTTGTTGGGCACGGCAGCACGGATGAGCTGACATCCCGCAGCGGCAAGTGCCTTTGCCTGTCGCACGCTGCCCGCGATATCCGCAGCGGGAACATTCAGCATGGACTGCACGCTGACGGGCGCACCGCCGCCGATCGGCAGCTTGCCCGCATATACGGTTTTACAGCTTCTCCGTGTCATGTGCCACTCTCCTTAACCGGTAATCAGCTTGCGAATATCGCTGAAGGTCACCACGATCATCAGGGCAAACAGCAGCAAAAGCCCGATGAAATGCACGATCCCCTCATATTTGGCGGGAATCTTTTTGCGGGTGACGCCTTCGATGATCAAAAACAGCAGTCTGCCGCCGTCCAGCGCGGGCAGGGGCAGCAGATTGAACACGCCCACATTGATGGTGATGAGCGCAACGAGCGTCAGCAGCGTGCGCAGTCCGTCCAGCGTCACCGCCTGCGAGACGGCATCGCCGATATAATCCACCGTGCCGACAGGGCCGGACAGATCGTTGAGACCGTAGCGTCCGGACAAAAGGTCGCCGAGACTGCGCCACACCATGACGGTCATGGAATATTCCATCTTGCCCGCCTGTTTGAGCGTCGTCCACGCGTTGCGCTCGATGCCCTGCACCTTGAAGTCATAAATGAGATAGCGCGTGCCGCTCTCCTCGTCCGTCGCCAAACGGAATTTCACGGCGGGCAGCGTCACCTTTTCGCCGTCGCGGCGCACGACCATGGAAAGCACACCGTCCTCATCGCTCTGCATGAGCATGGAAAGATCCATGTCGGTGGCGATGCGCTTGCCGTTGACGCGCAGCACCGTGTCGCCGACCCGCAGTCCCGTTTCATAGGCGGGAGAGTCCTCGGGCAGCTCGGCAATGGTCGAGCTGTTGAAATAGGCTTTGCCGTTGGCTGCTTTTGTCTGACAAAAAGCAAAGGTGCAAAAAAGCACCAAAAATCCCAAAATAAGGTTCATGGTCGCGCCCGCGACCACGATAAGAATACGCCGCCACACGGGCTTTTCGGCGAAAGAGCCGCTCTCCCCCTCTGTGACCGTCGCGCCGTTTTCAGTGTCCGTCGCATCGCGGTCGGCGTTGCCGCCCATCGCAGCGGGTGTCGGCGCACCGTCGTCCTCCCCTTCCATCGCACAAAAACCGCCGATCGGAAAAAGACGCAGCGAATACCGCGTCTCACCCTTGCCCCAGCTGACAAGCTTCGGCCCCATGCCGATGGCAAATTCGTTGACCCGCACCTTCATCCATTTGGCGACCAGAAAATGTCCCCATTCGTGCACCATGATAATGATGCCGAAAATGAAAAGCGCCGCCAAAATCTTCAGTACCGTCATCAGGAAGACCATTTCGTTACCTCACTTCGCATACAGCGATCAATCTCCAAAATATCCTCGACCGACGAGGGGGTGGGAAGCGTTTCGCCAAGCACCCTTTGTGCCAGCGCGGGAATCTTTGCAAACGGCAGCTTCCCCGCCAGAAACAGCGCCACCGCCCGTTCGTTCACCGCATTCACGGCGGCGGGATATGCCCCG
>OIZI01000994.1_pt1 | contig 12916 bp, 9 predicted proteins | sample 1588441 | NCBI WGS metagenome assembly OIZI01 (sample SAMN03283284) | human gut metagenome | biome: human-associated habitat; material: feces | host: Homo sapiens | place: Peru | collected 2012
CTCCTTTTTAAAACTATAAAGATATGTCAGTAGAAGAGATGGATAATATGTTTGAAATCCTATATAATGATATAGGTTCAACGCAAGCACCAGGATTAAATGCCTATGAGAAGAGTGTTTTCCTTACTAAGGCACAGGATGAGATTCTGAAGAATTACTTTAATCCTAAAAGTAGGGGTAATAATACCCAAGAAGGCTTTGATGGTAGTGCCAAAAGACAGGTGGATTTCTCCATGCTTACTACTGTAGCTACCACAAGTGCAACTTCTTATACTTATAGTCTTGTAACAGGAAAGATTGATAAGGATGGTAAACCTGTATATTCAAGAACAGAAGCTACTGCTCCTAAGTCTACCTATAGTTATACAGAAGCTTATGATTCTGATGGTAATGTTCTTAAGGATGAAAAAGACCATGTTCTTTATATAAGAAATGAAGGTACTGATGTTTCAGACTTTGGTACTCCTCTCTTTGATATGAGAGAAAATACCAAGAGTGTTACTTTACCTTCAAAGCTTATGTATGCTATTAATGAGATGGTAGAAGTAACTAGAAATGATAAAAAGATTCTGTTACAGGTAGTACCAGTTAAATTTGATGAGTACTCCAGGTTGATGTGTAAGCCATACAAGAGACCTTTGAAATATCAAGCATGGAGACTTACTAATAATGATGTAGTCAATAAGGCCGATATTGTAGTAGGACCTTCAGATACTCTTACTAAATATACTATTAGATATGTAAGAAGACCTAATCCTATTATTGTATCTAATCTTGATGGTCTTACTATTGAAGGAAAGAGTACAGCAACAGAATGTGAGTTAGATCCTATTCTTCATGAAGAGATTCTTCAAAGGGCAGTAGAACTTGCTAAGGTTGCATGGACTAACACAGGACAGGATAACTTACAAGCAGTAATGCAGGCAGGTCAGAGGAGTGAATAATTTTAATTCTTATAAAGATGACTAGAGAAGAGTTTTCGAATGGATTTGATACTATGCTGAATAGCTATAGTGCTACAGCTAAGTTTGGTGAAGAATCTGCCAAACAATCTGTATCACTGGATGAATATGAGAAGTCATTGTTTCTGACTAAAGCTCAAGAAGAGATAGTTACTAGTCTTTATAATGGTAAAAATCCTTATGGGGACTCTTTTGAAAGTACAGAAGAAATGAGAAGATACTTGACTAATCTTGTTGTAGAAAAGTATTTAAAGCCAATAACTAATACCAGTGGTACTCCATTGGGAATTACAAGTACTTCTACATTCTTCACTCTTCCAGAAGATTTATGGTTTATAACCTTGGAATCAGTAATACTTGATAATGGAAAATGCAGAGGAGAAACTTATATGAAAGTTTATCCTACCAAGCAGGATGAGTATCTAAGCATTAAGGATAATCCTTTTAGAGGAGCAAATGATAGGAGAGCTTTAAGATTGGATCTTTCAGAAGGTAATGTGGAGATTATCTGTAAGTATATGATTGCAGTATATTATATAAGGTATATCAAAAAGGTTCCTCCTATTATTCTTACAGACTTGCCTGAAGGCTTAACCATTGAGAAAAAGAGTGAGGCTAGTGATTGTATCTTACATGAAGCTCTTCATCAGAAGATTCTTGATAGGGCAGTACAGCTGGCTCTTCAGAGTAAGGGTTATAATTTACAAAGGGAAAATAGAGATAATTAAAGCCTATCTGTGATGATAGGATATGTTTAATTTAATACATAATAAAAAATGAGTGTATTTTCAACTAATCAGAACAGACAGTTCTATGTAGCAAACAAGTCGATTACTGGTGCTACAGCCTTGGCTAACAAGGGTGAAATGAAAGTAAAGAGTATTGGTGACATTGAGAAGGAAGTTTACTTTGAGATTCTTGGTCCTGATACTGTTCTTAAGAGTGATTACATCCAGGTAAAGAATATCATAGCTGCTAAGGCTATTAAGGCTGTTGATATGGAGACACCAATGAAGAAGGTATTGGTTACCTTGGACTCAAGTGTAAATGGTGGTGCTCCTATTGTAGGTCAGGATTATATCCTCCGCATTAATCTCCGTCAGTTCTATGGTATGAGTGACCAGGATCAGTACTTTAAGGATGCTGCTGTACGTGCAGTTAAAGGTATGACTGCTAAGCAGTTTTATGAAGCAATGGAGAAGGCTCTTAACCTTTGCTTCTCTCGTGAAGTAGGTGCTAATGCAAAGAGCAATCCTTATCTTGCATTCAGTTCCAGTGCAGCAGGTCTTGTTATTGAGGAAAAGCCACAGTCTTGGCATCTGGGCACAGAGGCACTGGAGAGAGTGTACTTTGATGTAGTTCCTACTACTATTTATTGTGATGGTGCTGACCTTATCTGGGGTAGTGTTGCAGAGCAGACTGCTACTACCAAGATTGGTAATGGTAAGAAGATTGCAGACCTTGAGTACTTCCTCTTGGGTGAGCGTGGTGACCAGTATAGAAAGATTGGTTGGCCTAATGATGTAGAGACTGTAGGTATGGTAGATCCTGATAAGACCTATGATGTCTTTGAGATTCATTATGCTTTCACTGATACTGGTGTAAATAGTTATAGGTCAGAGAAAGATATTACCATTGCTGTTCCTACAGCAGTTAAGTCTACTGATGGTGGCGGTGCAGATTATACTGTTATCAATGGTATCATTGGTGCTTTCAATACTGCAACTGGTCTTAATGTAGCTACATTGAAGTAACTTAAATCTGAATTGTTTATCATAATACAAGAGGGATTAGGGAAGTATATCCCTTCTCCCTCTTTTTGTTTCATTAATAAATAGGAAAATATGATTATATTTGATCAACTCAGAATATCTGATGATGGCAAGAGAATGTATATCAATGTCCATGTGAACAAGGCAGATTACTTCAATGATATTTCTCTTGATAGTATAACAATTATGACTTCTGACAAAATATCAGAAACATCTCCTAACATTCCATCATCAGATTATATCTATACAAAGAAAATTGAAGGAAAGGAGAAAGAGCTTAATTTAGTCCTAACTTCTACAGATTTTACTAAAACATGGGAAGAAGATCCTCATGCTATGATATTTAATCAAGAGGATTTTAGTAATACATTATTCTTCATATATATACAATGTAAAGGAACTCCTGATGCTTGTACTCCTTGCCCATTGGATGAAAAAACAACTTTAGGAGTTACTTTTGATGAAAATATACTCTATCAAAAAGTTATGAACTATACCAAAGAGTTAGTTGCTAGTTGTGAAATTCCTACTAATTTTGTTGATTTCATTCTTTTATGGGATGCATTCAAATCAGCTATAGAGACAGAACATTATATTCCAGCAATTAAGTTCTTCCATCTTTTATTTGATTCTTGGAATAGTAGTGATTATAATTCCTATATACAAAAATGTAACTGCAATGGATAAAATAGTATTTTTTGCATTATCTAAGTATTATCATTGCTTGGAACTAAAGGGTTATATATCCAAGAAACATAGTTATAAATTACTATTACTTTGTTTCTATAAGAACTTTGTATTTAATGATTACAGAGGATTAATTAGTAAAGAAGATTATCGTCTTATAGAAAAAGCTTTAGACTGTATCTATGGGACTAGTTGTTTAATACCTTATCCAGATTATTTGAAAATGGGAAAATTACATTTAGGAGAAGTAACGGAATTAGCAGGGAGGCTAAAGGTTCTTGAAGATACAGATATTGTAAAGCTTACACATGATTTAGCAAATACTGATGTTGTTAAAGTAATACATAATCTTCAGGATGCAGAAGGAGATACAGATTCTGATATACTTGTTATGGAGGATGAAGATAAATAATGATAAGAGGTTTACTTAAATCAGTAAATAGTTTCTTTAATATGGCTCAGAGGTTAGTTAAAAAGTACTATCTTTGAGCCATAATTAATAATAAGAGAATATGTTAGTAAAAGAAATTGTTTATATGGTCTTGGACTTGGCAAAAGCCAGTTCTTCTGATGACAGTTTTTTCAACGAATCACATGTCATCTTTCTGTTGAAGAAGTATAGGAGTTTCTTGATAAAGAAGGAGCAGGAGAAGCAGAAAGCTACTACTGATATAGCCTCTGAGTTTGAGTATCAGCAGATATGTCTGGACTTAGAGAAAGTACCTGCTATAGATGAAGAGCCTTGTACTGGAGGATATTATCTCAGGACTACCAAGAAGATTCCTAAGATTCTTGAGGATAATCAGCCTAGAGTATATCCTATAGACTTCTATCAGGGAATTAATATTAGTTATATTCTAAGAGATAGAATGAGGTATATAGGTACCAATAAGTTCCTACAGAATATCATCTATGCTTCATTGGGTCCAGATTTACATCTATATCTCAATAGCAATAATCCTCAATTTCTATACTTGAAGAAGCTGAGAATGAGTGCTGTCTTTGAAGACTTTGATGAAATGTCAAGTTACTTATGCAATGATGATGGAGACTCTATGGCTTGTGACGTTATGGATGAAGTATTTCCTATAAGAGAATATTTAGTTCCTACATTAATGGAACTGGTAGTTAAAGAATTAACTTCTGCCAAATATCAGCCAGTAGATGAGCATAACAATGCTGCCGATGATATATCAAAGGTATCAACTAAACAGAGTTAACAATGGAGTATAAGGAATTTGAGAAAACTTTGTATGACAGAACTCTTCCTAGGGAAGTCAAGGTAACTAACTCATGGGGAGTTTATGATAGTTATAAAGCTATTCGTAAACACCAATGGTATGATATAGGCAGACCTTTGAAGGAACATGAATTCTATAGTATTATCAGAGGAGTTAATAACTTACTGGCAGAAAATATTGCCAATGGTAAGGATGTAACATTTCCTAGCAGGATGGGAGGCTTGGAACTTAGAAAAATACAGAGTGGTGTAAGTATTGTAGATGGAAAACTTAAGAATACCTATCCTATAGATTGGTTAAGAACTACAAGACTTTGGTTTGAAGACTTGGAAGCTAGGAATAACAAGACTCTTCTTAGGAATGAGACAAAGTATATATATCATGTAAAGTATAATAAGTTCTGTGCTAACTATACCAACCAATGCTTCTATGAGTTCAAACTCAATAGATTCATCAAGTTGGCACTCAAAGAGAATATTAATAAAGGAAAAATAGATACACTATGGTAACAAATATACAATATACCAACATCAGGAGAGTATTAGATGATATTACAGATCATCCTCTTCTAAGGGATGTTACTCTGGAGCAAGTAATTAGGCATACTATCAGATTTGTATCTCTTCATGGCTATCCTCAGCTTTATCAGGATAAGATAAATATAGTAGATATTAAGGACTTTAGGGGACTTCTTCCTTGTGACTTGATTTCTATTATTCAGGTAAAGGATTTAAAGACAGATGTATGTCTCAGATCAATGACTGATACATTTACTCCAGGATTAAGACCTAAGCCAGATATGAGGAATCAGCCTAAGGATTTACTGAATAACATGAAGCCTCCAATAGATACTTATATCCCACTTATGCAGGAATACAGGGAAGAATCATCATTCAAGACCCAGGGAAGGATTATCTTTACCTCTTTCCCAGAAGGTAGGGTAGAGATTGCCTATAAAGCTATTCCTGTAGATGGAGATGGTTTTCCTCTTTTGATAGATAATGAAACTTATCTCAATGCCTTGGAAGCATATATTAAGGTAAAGGTATTTACTGTTAAGTTTGATACTGGAAAGATTCAAGCTGGAGTACTTAGCAATGCTCAGACTGAATATGCTTGGGCTAGTCATCTCTTGCAGTCTGAAATGACTACACCTTCTATGTCAGAAATGGAGTCAATGACTAGATATCTGAATACATTGATTAAGCCTGTAAGACAGTTTGATAATTGCTTTAAAGACTTAGGTAATCGTGAATATTTAAGGAAACACTAATATGGCTAAGAAATATATAAATTGGAAAACAAAGGGTATGAACAGAGATATGTCTGTTTCTGCCTTTAATCCAGAGTTTGCCTTTGAGAATCATAACCTCAGGTTAGCTACCAATGAAGGCAATACTATGATGTCTTGGGTTAATGAGAGAGGACCAAAGGAACTAAAGCTTCTTATAGATACAGAACCTTGGTCTCAAGTAGAATCAGAAGGAAAATATGTTAATGAAATTGAGGGTACTGCTATAGGTACAGCAGTACTTAACCATAAGTTAGTACTCTTTACTGTAGGATATGGTAAACCTAATACATATAGCTATATCTATGTATTCAAGGAATCAAATAATTCTGATTGGGATCTAACAGGTAAAGTTCTGTATAAAGGTAATCTTGGATTTAGTGCAGGTTATCCTATAGAAACCCTGGTATCTTATGAATCAGAAAATATTCAAAAGGTATATTGGACAGACAATAAGAATCAGCCTAGAGTTATCAATATAGCCTCTTCAATGGATTATAAAACAAAGAAGTACAATGATTCTTCTTTTGACTTTATACAAGAACTAGCATTAAAAGAGGAAGTTTATGTCTCCAAGCTTTATGGTGCTGGAGAGTTTCCTCCTGGAGTTATTCAATATGCTTTTACCTATTATAATAAGTATGGTCAAGAGAGTAATATCTTCTATACTACTCCTTTGCAGTATATCTCTTATGTAGATAGAGCTGGTAGTCCTGAAGAAAAGATAGCTAACTGCTTTCAGATTCAAGTCTATAATATAGATAAGAACTTTGACTATATGAGAGTTTATTCTATTCTCAGAACTTCAAAGGATGCTACTCCAGTAGTTAAAAGAGTGCAGGATTTAGAGATTAAGGATGATACACTGTACTTAACCTTTATTGATAATGGTACTATAGGGGAAACTATGGATCCAACAGAACTATTGTATAAAGGAGGAGAGGAGATTAAAGCAAAGACAATAGAACATAAAGATGAAACTCTGTTTTTGGGAAACATTACTATAACAAGACCTTCTATTGATATAAAGACTAGACTATTGACAGAAAATGGAGTTTCTAATATGTCTCCTTTAGTCAGTGATGATATTAACAAGGTTACTGCAGTAGCAAAGCAAAGGAACTTTAAACTAGCCTCTAAGTCTCCTTTTACTTATTATAATACTCTTGATACCATTAGTGATACTGTTGCAAGCAATTATCAAGGAGCGTCTTGCTTTAAGTCTAGAGAATATTATAGATTGGGAGTACAATTTCAATATAAGAATGGTAAGTGGTCTGAGCCTTGTTGGATAGGAGATAAGCAATGTAATGCCGTTCCATCTGAAAATCCTACTATGGGATTTCCTATGGTTCCAGAGTTTACCTATACTATGGGAAATAAAGATGAAACTAATGAAAAGAGTATATTCAAGAGTTTATATGACCAAGGCTACAGAAAGGTAAGACCTGTATTTGCAGTACCAAGAACTCAGGATAGAACTATTCTATGCCAGGGTATTGGCTGTCCTACTATGTACAGGAAGATAGACAGAAAAAACAATCTGTATGCTTCTGCATCTTGGTTATTCAGAACTAAGTCATATTCAGAATCTTCTGGTGTAGATGATTCAGATTGGAATATTCCAAATGCTAAGTTAACTGAGTCTGATGGATATACTGGTGGAGGCTATGTTACACCATCCTTTAAACTTATGTCTCAGTATGATTTCCCATTCTTAACTAGTTTAAAAGATACAGATTCCATTGTAGTTTCTCCTTACCTGTCTAGTACAGAAGTTATGGGAACTTTCAGTGATGATGATTCTTACTATATAGATTCTAAGTTGATTACCTTGAATTCTCCAGATATAGAGTTTGATGACTTTATGACCCATACTGATTTCAAGGGATATAACTTATGTACTGTTGGATATACTACATTTGAAAAAACCTATGGAGATATAAGTATTCAGACTTCTACTCCTACTATAGGTTCAGATGCTGCTGGATTTATCCACAGAAGTATTGTTGCTCCAGGCTATGGTGCTTTGATTTCAGGAGTCTTTTTCAATGACTATGTAGTAGATGACCTTGATGGTCCAAAGTATGAAGCTTATCATACCAGTAGTCCTCCTATAGATTTTCCTGTTTATATGTGGCATAAGAATGGTTCTCTGAATAATGATGTTGCAAGAGACAACAGAAGTGCTCAACTTTTAAAGAAAAGAATCAGCAACTATAGACTTGGTTCCAATACAACTTATGCTGGCATTGGTCTGGCTCCTATATTGGGAAATTCTAATACTGAAATTCAGTTATTTAATGCAGATTATCTTTCTGTAGTAAAAGTAAATGGCAACGTGTATCAAGGTAATGTTGATACCATGGTAGTACCTAGTGAACCATCCCCTTATTATTTAGTGGGAGACCCATGGAGAAAAGATGTAGATACAGATTACAAATCCAGAAGTTACTTTAGGTTGACACTTAAAGATCCAAAAGATACTAGTTCAGAGCATGGTATCTGGGAGTTAAGTGAAGAGAATAATATCTGGGATTGGAGAAAAAAAAGAAAGGAAAGCAATGATATTGGAGATAAAGTAAATGGTCTTGCTCAATGGAGGGAAGGTATTAGTATCAAGTATAAATCTACTCCACATTTGGTAGCAAATATTAATAATGATATTTATACTTGGGCAGCTGTTTCAGAAGGAGGTACATTTACTATGCTAAAGCAAGGTCAGGCTCCAATTATTGAAGTTTATAAGGAATATAACAAAGATATAATATTTGGAGGAACATCAGATGAAGCTTTACAGGCTGCTACTTGGATTCCTTGTGGACCACCTGTAGCATTTAAAGCAGAAGATAAAGTTCATACATTGGAATTCAAATGGGGAGATACCTATCTTCAAAGGTATGAGTGCTTGAAGACTTATCCTTTTACTACAGAAGATAAGAATCAGGTTATAGAGATAGCTTCTTTTATGGTAGAGACCAGAGTAAACATTGATGGAAGGTATGACAGGAATAGAGGACAGATAAGTAATCTAAACATGACTCCTCAGAACTTCAATTTGATAAATCCTGTATATTCCCAAATGGATAATTTCTTCTCTTATAAGATGGTAGATGAAGACAGTTATAAGAATACTGCATTCCCTAATACTATTACTTGGACTAAAACCAAGCAGAATGGAGCTGATGTGGATCTATGGACTAATATCACTCTGGCTAATACCTTGGAGATGGATGGGGATAAAGGAGAAGTTAATAAGCTAGTAAGAATGAATAATCAGCTTCTAGCATTCCAGGATAGTGGCATTTCTCAGATTCTCTACAATGAGAATACCCAGATTTCAACTACTGAGGGAGTACCTATTGAGATTGCTAACTCTCAGAAGGTTCAAGGTAAGAGATATTATTCTGATACTGTAGGATGTTCTAATAAGTGGTCTATTGCACAGACACCTGCTGGTATCTACTTTATGGATAGTAATGAGAAGAGCATCTATCTCTTCAATGGTCAGTTGAATAATCTCAGTACAGCAGGAGGTTTTAACTCTTTGGCTAAACAGAATATTCCATCTGCTAATGTTGATTGGACTCCTACATCCTTTAGTTCCTTTGTAACTTACTATGATAAGCTAAATCAGGATGTGCTATTCATCAATGGAGAGATTTCCTTGGCTTATTCTGAGAAGTTTAACTGCTTTACTTCCTTCTATGACTATGGTGGAGCACCTTACTTTACTAACCTTGATGATAAGGAAATATGGGTAAAAGACAGTAAGTTGTGGCAACATCAAGCAGGAAAATATTGTAACTTCTTTGGAGTAAATAAACCATTCTCTATGACACTGATTGCTAATCAGGAACCACAGATGGATAAGATATTCACTAATCTTGAATTTAGAGCCTGTGTTGATGGAGAAGGTACTTATAATTCTGTTAAAGATAAGTTTACTCCTTCATTACCATTTGAAACTCTAGAGACATGGAATGAATATCAGCATGGTATATTGACTCTCAGCAATAGAAATGCTAATGACAGATTTACTCATGGTAAGGACAATGGTATTCTAGCTAGAAAGTTCAGAATGTGGAGATGCGATATTCCTAGGGATAATGCTAAGGTAGATAATGCTACTGAATCCATAATGGGAATTAAGAGATTCAAGGCTAGACCTTTAGATAGAATCAGAAATCCTTGGGCTTATCTTAAACTCAAGAAGAATGCTGCAAAAGAAGGCAGTACTATCAGTAGAGTAGAGATACATGATGTCATGGCAACATATTTTGGTTAATTAGTAAGATAGGTAAGGGAGTCTTAATGATTTTCTTACCTATTTTTATAATAGGAATAAGGAAATAACATTGCTACTAATAAAGCATTATCTTTGCAATAAAATGTTACTCAAATGAAAAAGAAGAATAAATTATATACAGCTAATAAATGGAACCAGCCATTGTTTGTTGATAATGTCTTTGCTGAAGGTGGGGGCATAGATATTAATGGCATTGGAGGTTCCATTGTTAATCCTGCTAAGATAGACTTGAAGGAAATCGGTAAAATGAAAACTCCTAGTCAAGGTTTAGGATTAGGTATTAAAAATATAGCTAAAAATGGTATTGGGACTGTTGGGGGTACAATAGGAACTGTAGGCAATAAGCTTATCAGTGGAGGATTGAACTCTGGTGCAGGTAATGCCATTAGTAATATTGGTGGTACTGTTGGAGGTGCTATCAGTACTATTAATCCTGTAGTGGGAGGTATTGTCTCAGCAGCATCAGGTATTATTGGCGGTGGTGTTAATGCTCTCTTTGGTATGAAAACTGACCAAAAGAAATTAAATGCAGCCAATGAAGGCACTAATTACTTGAATAGTTTTAACTCTAATGCATCTTCCTTTGATAAGATACAAGGACCAAATACTGTAACTAATGTGCAGAATGCATATAAGGGTGGTCTTTTTAGGAAAGGAAAAGCCAGAAGACAGAATGCAGCACTTAGAGCAGAGAGAGCACAGGCTGAATCTTGGGCAAATAGAAGTGTAGATAATAACATTGATAATATAGCAGATACACAGATGGATAATTTACTTGCAAACTATGCAGCCTTTGGTGGTCCTCTTGGTGGATTACAAGGTACAGGAGCCATAGATTATGGCTTTATGTCTGATTACCTTGTTGCTAAGAATAAATCAGCAGAAGCAAAGAATAAAATATCAACCAATGTCTTTGGTAATCTTCCTGTTACTCCTCTCAGTACTTTTGCACTTGGTGGAGGCATTCATATCAAGAAGAGTCATAGAGGATTATTTACTAAGGAAGCTAAAGAACATGGTATGGGAGTACAGGAGTTTGCTTCCCATGTATTAGCTAATAAAGATAAGTATTCTCCAGAAGTAGTTAAAAGGGCTAACTTTGCCAGGAACGCTTCTAAGTTTGCTTTAGGTGGAGATATGCAGACTAATGGTTCTGACTTTAGTGATGGGTTAATGCATATAGATGCAGGTGGTAGCCATGAATCTTCGCCTTATAATGGTGTACAGCTAGGAACTGATGTCCAGGGAAAACCTAATCTTGTAGAAGAGGGAGAGACCATTTTTGATGATTATGTTTTCTCTAAAAGAATCAAAGCTGATGCTCAAACAAAGGAAAGATTCCATATAGGTAAGAATGCAGATATTAGCTATGCAGATTTATCTAAGAAGTTAGAGAAGGAAAGTGCTGAAAGACCTAATGATGCCATTAGTCAGGCAGGCTTAGAAAAACAGATGCATGACCTTGCAGATGAACAGGAAAGGCAGAAGTCAGAAATGCAGACTAAGGAAGCACAGGAAGTATTTGCTTCTCTTCCCCCTGATAAACAGAGGGCTATCATGCAGCAGGTAGCTATAGAAGAACAGCAGGCTAAACAGCAACAAATGGAACAGCCTACAGAAGAAGTTCCTATGCAAGCAGAACAACAGAGTGTAAATGAGCAGATGATGCAACAGTCAGTAGAGCAACCAATAGCAGTAGAACCTCAGATGAATGCTTGTGGAGGTAAGATAAATAAGTATGATAAAGGTGGAGATATGAAGAAAAAGATATATAATGCTCTTGGCTTATATACTGATAGTGACTTTGATAAATGGGCTTATGATAAGAAAGTAGATAAGATTACTGATTGGGAGAATATCTTGAAGAATAAACAGTTTATGGATGCTTTGAGTGGTGTTAATCCTGTATTATCTGATGCTATCTCTAGAGGTTATGACTTTGGTACTTATGTTCCTAAAGCAAATAAGGAGCTAACTTTTGACTTTACCCATGGAGGATGGGGTAAAGAAGACTATGATGCTTGGAATGGAAGTACTGATGCTGCATGGAAAGAAGCTGTAAAGAAAGGTCTTGTAAAGAAGGGTATGAACTCTGAGGAAATAGGTAAAGCTTTATCTCAGACTGATGCTTATAAAATGGGTTCTGATTGGTTAAAGGCTGATGAGAATAATAGACTTAACTATCTACAGCAGATTCTCAATAGTCAGGATGCACCTCAGGCAGCTAGAGATTATGCAGCTAAGTATGTAGATGCTAATGGATGGCTAAAGGATGCTAAGAGAGATTATCAGACTATCTTTGAAGATCCAAATGGTACTGGTGTTAGAAATACTCATCCAGGAACTTATTGGAAAACACCTAATGAAATCCTCAGAGGTAAGCAGACTGGAAACTATGTAGTAAATGATGATGGAAGTGTAGAGGAGATATATGGAAATGTGCCTAAAGATTGGACTAGAACTGGCAATTATAGTTGGAAAGATGATAAGAGTGACTATACATATAACTACTATAAAAGATCTGTTGCTAGTACTGATGATACTGATAATAATGGGGATAATCAGGAAGAAATAACACCTAAGCATAAGAATGAGAAGCTAAGATATGCAGGATTATTTGGACCTTTAGTAGGTTTAGGTATGCAGGCTATGGG
>OIZI01000996.1_pt1 | contig 12911 bp, 10 predicted proteins | sample 1588441 | NCBI WGS metagenome assembly OIZI01 (sample SAMN03283284) | human gut metagenome | biome: human-associated habitat; material: feces | host: Homo sapiens | place: Peru | collected 2012
AGGGGCGAGCCCTGTCCCTACGGTATGATATATAATAATTTACGGCTAATATGACAATGAAAAATTTCCTACAATCCGTAGGGGCGACCTGCGGTCGCCCGCCAATTCATAGCAAACAAAAACGGGCGAACACAGTTCGCCCCTACGGCACGATATTGAATTCAATTTTGATAGCAGCCGTTAGTTGTTATATGTTGGTTAATTTCCTCGGCGGCAGCAAGCCGCCGCCCTACCACGTCGTCGTTTGCACCGTATCGCTCGCAACAGCCTTTGGCTGTCTCTCACTCACTGTGCAACTCCTCCTTTTCCGCAAAAATAACGCTCGGCTCGCCTGTTCGGTTGTAAACGCCCTCACGACTGCTCACTGTCGCTACCAACTTTTGCGGATTGCGGACAACCGCAAGGGTTGTCCCTACTCCGCACTCCACACCCCGCAACGGTTTTACCACCGTTTTATCGGGCAGGCTTGCTTTTTGAACGCCGCACGGAATTCGACGTAGCAGCCGCATTTCATACAGACGCCCGAAATCAAGTGCTCGCAGGCTTTGCAAATTTCAATGCGTGAATTGTAGGTGCGTTCGTCCGCCCTGTCGCTTTCGGACAGCCTTTCAATTCGGCTTTTAATATCCTCGTAAACGTCAGCCTCGGCACTTTCACGAAGCAGACATCTTTTGCATTTTTCCATATTATTTTATTATAAATTTCACAATCGAGCAGGCGGGGATTGTGGCAATAAAGCCGTCGGCGGTCATTTCAAAATCGTCAAAAGCCTTTACAGTAACCCTCTCGCCGTTCTCAAAATCGTTCTTATCGTGAATATCGCCCGTGAGGATTTCCGCAGTAATTTTTGTAACGCTTGTGTCTGCAACCTGACACTTGATTTCAACAGCTTCACTTGCTGAGCAGTTGGTAATTGTCAAATAAACAACGCCGTTTTCGTCAATCGAAGCCGATTCTGTCAGCTGCGGATATGACTTTTTGTTGTTCATCTCCGAGGTCAGCTCCTTTGTTGTGAGGAATGAGCCGACAAGCGTGTTTTCTTGATGATCCTTATACATTTTGAAAATGTGATAGGTCGGTGTAAGCACCATTTTGTCGCCGTCCGTGAGGATAACCGCCTGCAAAACATTGACCGTCTGCGCAATATTAGCCATCATAATTCTGTCGGCGTGCTTGTTGAAAATATTGAGCGTAAGACCTGCAACAACGGCGTCTCTCATTGTACTTTGCTGATAGAGGAAGCCCGGATTTGTGCCGGGTTCCACGTCAAACCAAGTGCCCCATTCGTCAATGACAAGCTTTACCTTATGGTCGGGCTTTACGCTGTCCATCATTTTGATATGATTGCTGACAAGCAGCTCCATTTCATAAGCCTTTGAAATTGTCGAGTCGTATTCAGCCTCGTCAAATTCGGTAGCCGAGCCCTTGTGCTCCCAATTTCCCGTCGGCACGGTGTAATAGTGAAGCGCAAGTCCGTTTGCGTGGTACTTTACCTTGTCCATAACCTGCTTTGTCCAGTGATAGTCGTTGCCGTTAGGGCCGCAGGCAATACGGTTTATGTGATAGTTAGAATCATAATCTCTGACATATGTGTTGTACCTTTTGAAAAGATCGCCGTAGTATTCGGGATCCATATTTCCGCCGCAGCCCCAGCTCTCGTTGCCTACGCCGAAATATTTGATTTTCCACGGCTCCTTGTGCCCGTTTTCAGCCCTCAATTCAGCCATAGGCGACACGCCGTCAAAGGTCATATATTCAACCCATTCGTTCATTTCCTCGACAGTACCCGAGCCGACATTTCCGTTGATGTAAGCGTCACAGCCGAGCTGACGGCAAAGCTCAAAAAACTCGTGCGTACCGAAGGAGTTGTCCTCGACGACACCGCCCCAATGGGTGTTTATCATCTTTTTTCTCTTGGATTTCTCGCCGATACCGTCCTTCCAATGATATTCGTCCGCAAAGCAGCCGCCCGGCCAACGCAAAACGGGGATTCCCATCTCCTTCAGAGCGTTTACAACGTCGCAGCGCATACCGTTTACGTTCGGAATATCCGAGTTTTCGCCGACATACATTCCGTCATAGATACATCTGCCGAGATGCTCGCTGAAATGACCGTAAATATCCTTGCTGATTTTGCTGATTTTTTGATTTGGATTGATAAGATACTTTTCCATAAGGTTGCTCCGTTTATTATAAATTTTTACCCTTGTTTGTTCTAAGTGCCATATTAAGCACGTTTTCGGCGCATCTTTGCATCTCTCCGAGAGTTATGCCGCCGTCCTTTTGGTATGTTTCAAGAAGCGTGCCGTCAGGCTCAAAGGACTTGCTCATAGCGGTTTTACCACCCGGCATAAGCACGTCAACCTGCGCCCTTACCCTGTATGCGTTGCCGTTGAGCTCAGGAAATTCGGGGGAGGAGGCATAGCGCATCCACCAATCCGTCATAACTGCGCCGTCATAATTCCACTCGTTGCGAAGAATTGAAGTGCAAAGCTCATAGTTGTAGTGGCTCCACACGCCGTTTATCTTGTTATAGCTCGTCATTATGTTCAAGGGCTTAGCCTTTTTAACGCAAATTTCAAAGCCCTTTAAGTATATTTCCCTCAACGCTCTTTGTGAAACAACGGAATTGTTGTAGTTTCGGTTGTATTCCTGATTGTTGCACGCAAAATGTTTCGGGCAGGCACTTACGCCGTTTTTCTGTATTCCCAAAACGGTCGATACCGCCATTTCGCCCGATAAAACAGGGTCTTCCGAATAATATTCAAAATTTCGTCCGCATAACGGGCTGCGGTGTATGTTCATTCCGGGAGCTAAAAGCACGTCCGATCCTTTTTCGACCATTTCCTTGCCCATTTCGTCAAAAAGGCTTTCGATAAGCTCCGTGTCCCAGGTGCAGGCAAGAGCCGTACCGCACGGCATAAGCGAGCAGGAGGTCAGAAGTCTTATACCCGACGGACCGTCGGTCGTGATAATCGGCGGAATACCTTTTTCACGCAAGGACTCACTCACGCCGCCGATAGCGCCTGCGTTACCCTTTGCACCGAGCGAGGAATTCATAGGACCTTCGCCTCGTGTGATAAGCTCCAATTCGTCGGGACTTAATTGAGCGACAAAATCCGACATTTTCGCCTTGCCGTCACGCACATCACGGAGTTTTATGTTGCGGTCACCCGTGTGTTTTTGCCCTTTCGGAAGCTCCTTGAGAATTATATCACGGAGATTGGTTGTGCGATACGGAACGGGGGAATGACAGGGTGTTATTTTACCACTTTCAACTTTATATGAAAGCCTGTTAAACCGCATAGAATCGGGCACTGCGAGGACTTCGGAGAGCTGTTCGAGTACCTTTGTTTCGCTCTGTGTAAAGGAAAATACCTTTACACAGGATTTGACACTTTTGCCGATATAAAAATCATAATTTCCGCCCTCTGTAACATAGCAATTTATGTTTTTCGTCGAGCCGTCGTCGTCAAAGGAAGCGAAAGAATATTCGCCGCAGGAAAGCGTGACGATTTCTTCCTCGTCAGGTGCTAAAAGCTTGGTCTTTTTGAACGCCGTGAGCACCTTTTTTGGCTTCGGAAGCTTCCCGAGCGGTGCGCAAACGTATAACTGAACAACCTCTCTGCCCGATACCTTGCCGATATTTTTTATCTTAACCTCGGCTGTGAATTTGCCGTCGGAAAAATCCGCTTTGATAATCTCCTGTGAAAACTCGGTGTAAGAAAGTCCGAAGCCGAACTCGTAAAGCACCTTTTCGGGACAGAAGGTCTCAAAATATCTGTAACCGACAAAAATATCCTCGGTGTATTTGTTTTCGTCTCTGTTGCCGAAATCGTGCGCCGAGGGATAATCGTCATAGCGAAGTGCTATTGTGTCCGTGAGCTTTCCCGAGGGAGAAACCTTTCCCGAAAGCACGTCACATACGGAATTTCCGCTTTCCATACCGCCCTGCCAAACAAGCATAATCGAGGAAATGCGGTCTTTATACGAAGCGATTTTTTCAAAGTCTGTCAAGCTTCCGATATTGAGCAAAAGCGTAACGCTCTTAAAATTCCTTGTTACCGAGTCAAGCAACTTTGTTTCGGTGTCGGTCAGGTAATAGCTGCCCTTTTTAAGCACATTTTCCCTGTCCTCGCCTGCGGAACGGCCGATTATCACAAGAGCCTTTGTATTTCTCTCGGAGGCACTTTTAACCTCGCTGTCCGATATTTTCATTTCAGGGTAAAACCGTGGCCAATGCGCCCAAAAGCCCGGGTCAACCTTGTGGGTGTCGCTGAAAGTCTTGTACTTTTCTTTTAACTGTAAATCAATCTTAAACGGCTTTTCCGCCTCGATTGAGTCGATAAGACTTGTTTTGTACGGCGTGCAAACATCTCCGCCTGAGCCGTTTCCGACAAAAAACCAATCGTTCTGAACTCTGCCGAAAACCGCAACGGAGTCATTTTGATTAAACGGTAAAGCACCGTCATTTTTAAGCAAAACGCAGCCGTCCGCACCTGCCTTGCGAAGCAGGGGAACGATACTCTCGTTTGCCTTTCCGCCCAAAACCGCCGCCGCTTGCTTCTGTGCCAATTCGGCACCCGATAATTTGCGGATAATTTTATTGATAATATTCATCTTTAGCCTCCGAAATAAGCTTTGTAACAGTATAACACCATCTGTTTTAATGAACAAGTTTATTTTATATGTGCAATATATACAAATATCGGCAAGTGAATTTTCTATATTGTTGAAATTAGCGGCTTTTTTAGTTTTTTTCTTGTAATATCGGCTTATTTTATGATAAAATGATTAGGTATATAAAGGCACGGCTGACAGTAATTGTCATATGCCATTCGGAACGATAAGGTGATAACTTTTGGATCTTAAAAAACACCATAAGCCGACGTTTGACAATATCTCAAAGGAAAAGCGTGAGAGGATTATAAACGTCGCAACAAAGGAGTTTGCGCTCAAGGGCTTTGAGAACGCAAATATCAATGATATTGCCAAAAAAGCTCAGATAAGCGTCGGCTCGCTTTACAAGTATTTTGACAATAAGCAGGACTTGTTTCTGACCATAGTGAATTACAATATTGCGACTATGGACAATTTGCTCACAGCTCTTTCACAGAGTGATGAGGATATACTTTTGAAGGTCGAGCAGATACTTCGCACCATTCAGAGGTATTCAAAAGAAAATGAGCTTATAATCAAGTTCTACAACGTTATGACCAACGAGAGCAATCCACGCTTTGCAGGGTATTTCGCAAATGAAATGGAGTCTATGACGGCGAGAATTTATTATACGGCTATCGAGCAGGGCAAAAAGGCGGGCGACGTCAGAACGGATATTGATTCGGCGTTTGCGGCTTATCTTCTTGACAATATGTTTATGTCGCTTCAATTCTCCTATGCGTGCGATTATTACAAGGAACGCTTTAAGATTTACGCAGGCGACAGCATACTTGAAAAGGACGATTTTGTTGTCGAGCAGTGCTTAAAATTTATCAAATCCGCATTGAAAAAATGAAAGGTATTTATATATTAGGGAAAAGGTGATTTTTCGATGGCAGAAGGAAAATATGTTATAGCTTACGACATTGGAACAACGGGCGTTAAGACCTGTATTTTTTCCATCAGCGACAGGATTGAGCTTGTAGCGGCTCACAGTGAGGGATATAAGCTCTATGTTATGCCCAACGGCGGCGCAGAGCAGGACCCTGACGAGTGGTGGGATGCTATGCGTACTTGCACAAATCAAGTTATGAAAAAGTCCAAAATCAATAAGAAAAAGATTTCGGGCATTTCATTCTGTTCGCAGATGCAGGGCGTTGTGCTTGTTGACAAGCATGCAAAGGCGGTAAGACGTGCGTTCAGCTATATGGATCAGCGTGCGACTCAGGAGTTAAAGGACGGTATGGGCGGCGCACCGCAGATAGCAGGCGGTAATGCCGTTAAGGTGTTGAAGTCGCTTGCAATTACGGGTGCGGCACCGCTTTCCGTAAAGGACCCGATTTGGAAATATAAGTGGACGCAGAACAACGAGCCGCAGAATTTCAGCAAGGTATATAAGTGGCTCGACGTCAAGGAATATCTTATTGCGAGAATGACGGGCGAATTTGTTATGACACACGACTCGGCTTTCTCGACAATGATTTACGACATTAAGAAAAAGACGTGGAGCAAGCAAATGTGCGATATGCTCGGCGTAGATATGAATCATCTTGCAAAAATCGTAAAATCTACAGATAAGGTCGGCGAGCTTACCGAAAAAGCGGCTAAGGAGCTTGGACTTGAAGAGGGTACAGCGGTATTCGGCGGCGGCGGAGACGCTTCGCTTATCGGCGTCGGAGCAGGTGCTGTTGAGCTCGGCGACACGCATATTTATCAGGGTACATCTGGTTGGGTATCGACCGTTGTCGATAAGTCCATTGTCGATACAGCCTCAATGATAGCGGCTATTGTCGGTGCAAAGGACGGATATTACAACTACTTTGCGGAGCTTGAAACCGCAGGCAAATGCGTTGAGTGGGTCAAGGATCATCTTGCACTTGACGAAATTGATATATATCTCGATAAGAGTCACGATTTAAGACGTGGTAAGGGCGATATTGAAAAGGTTTACACAAACCTGTTTGAATATATGGCGGCTGTAATCAGCGAGGTTCCGGCAGGCTCTAACGGAGTAATCTTTACCCCGTGGCTTCACGGAAACCGCTGTCCGTTTGAGGACCCGAACGCAAGGGGAATGTTCTTTAACATAAGCCTTGATACAGGTAAATCTGAAATGATAAGAGCCGTTTACGAGGGCGTTTGCTTCCATCTTCGTTGGTTCCTTGAAACGCAGGAGAAGAAGATACAGACCTCTAAAACATTAAGATTTGTCGGCGGCGGCGCACTTTCCGACGTTACCTGTCAAATCCTCGCAGACTGCACGGGCAGAACCGTTGAAACGGTTGACAGTCCTCAGAATATCGGCGCAGTCGGTGCGGCAATCACAATAGCAGTCGGTACGGGAATTATCGACGATATAACACAGGCTAAAAAGCTTATTCCCGCAGCAAAAACCTTCATACCGGACTATTCGTTAAAGTCGGTATATGACAGAAACTATGAAGCTTATGTAAATCTTTATAAGTCAAACAAGAAGATTTTTGCACTTCTTAACGGTTGATTTTTACGAATTACAGGGCGGACCTAATATCCGCCCTTTTCTTTTTACAAGGGGGAATACTATGAAAGTCAAGGAACTTGTCGGCAAGGTAAAGGGAGTGCCGTCCTACGTCAAGGAGCATTGGAACAAGCCGGATGAGGGCGAGTACCTTTCACTCTCCGAGGTGGCGGCTTACACGCTGGGTCAGGCAGGTACATATATCTATATGACCTTTTCGGCTATAATGACCTTTTCCGCAACCTATTTTACAGGCTCAATTATGGGAATTTCAAACTTGGATTTTACCGTAATCGGAATAATCGGAACGATAATCGGCTACATTCTTATCGTGTTCAATCCTGTCGGCGTTTTAATTTACGAAAACCACGGCAGACTAACGCCAAAGATGAAACGGTTTGCGCACATTGCGTACCTGGCGGAAATTATCATCGGAATATGCTGTTATTTTATTCCGTCAGAAAGCTTTGAGTTTATCATCAAGGGCTTTCCGCAGCTTGTCGGAAACAACCTGCTTATCGCAGGACTTACAAACTATTTCACATGGGCGGTCCGCCGTCTGTTCAGCGCAAAGTATGGCAGATTGAAGCCGATGCTTTTAGCTTGCGGCTTGCCTGCGGCGATCATTACCTCGATAATTCCTTATCTTCCGCTTCTTGAAATGAGCTACACGAAGCGTTTGATAGTCTTGAACTTCGGCTTTTCACTTGTGCTGTTCTTCTATAATAACTTTATAGGCGTCAACGGACTTGTGGCGTTTATCACGCCGAACTCACAGGAGAGACAGAGGCTTTATTCGATAGTGCCGATTATAACGGGACTTTTCCCGTCGCTTATCGGTATGGTATTACCGTTGCTCATCTCGGTAACGGGAGGCTACTTAAACCTTAAAACATATAAGGTTTTCGTCCCGATTTTCAGCTTCTTGGGCGTGCTTGTGTCGCTGTTCGTTGTAAAATGCAAGGAGCGTGTAATTGAAGCACCGATTGAAGAACGAGAAAAGGTAACGTTCTTTAAGGGCGCAAAAAACGTGCTTAAAAACAAGTATTTTTGGATTATAAACATCTCGAACACCCTCGGACTTTATCAGTGGCACATAGGAAACCTGCTTGCTTGGTGGTTTATCTATTCGCTGAGAATGGAGTGGTTTTCGGGAATTGCGGCAAATATCGTTGTTGTCGGAATGACCCTCGGCAACATTATGTGTCCGATACTCACAAGAAAATTTGAAAAGCGTAATATCCTTCTCATTTCAAGGGCGTTGACAATTCTTATGTGCTTTGGCATAGTCCTTGCGGTAAAGACGGGAAATATCTACATTTTCTTAATTTCTCTTACGCTTAAAAACACAATTCAACCGGTCGTTGACGGCGTCAGCACAGGTCTCGGCGCAGACGTTCAAATTTACCATCAATGGCGCTTCGGAGAGCGTGCGGACTCAATGTCGGGCGTGTTCTCATGGTTCTTAAATCCCGTAACAATGGGCTTGAGCTACATTGTACCCTATCTCCTCAAGCTTATCGGCTTTACGTCGGACTGGGACGTTCTCTATGACTCGCAAATTCTCACAAATGTATTTTCAATTTACACCTGGGCTACGATAATTTCGCTTGTGTTCGTAACTGTCCCGTTTGTTTTCTATGACTTGACAAAGGAAAAATACGAACGCTGCGTTACGGAATTAAAGGAGCGTGTCGAGGGCAAGGCAAAATCAAAAGAGCAGGAGGCGGCAGTATGAAAAGAAAATCAGCGATAATTCTCGCACTTGTAATTTTGATAGGCGTTTTGTTCTCGGGCTGCGGCGAGGGAATAGGGCTCGGCGACGAAACACTTGTGTTTGAAAAGGGCGAAGCTTCCTGCAAAGTCAAGGAGTTTTCAAACAAATCGAGTATTACCGAGTTTGAAATCCCCGACGAATATGAGGGCTTACCCGTAACGGAAATTGCCGATTTTTCGGGCTGTAACCTTGAAAATACAGAGGTTATAAAGATAGGCAAAAATGTAAGCAAGATAGGCTCTTGGGCGTTTGAAAACAATCAGAAACTCAAAATGTATGTCGTTGACCCCGAAAACGAATATTATTGCTCGGTTGACGGCGTGTTGTTTACAAAGGATATGAAGCAGCTGCTTTTCTATCCGCTTGCGAAAGATGTCACAGAGGTCGAAAAAACCGCCTCCGACGGCAAAACGCAAAAGGTTAAGGAAAGTACATATACCGTTCCCGACGGCGTTGAAATAATCGCTACAAAGGCATTTTATAAGTGCTCTGTCATAAGTGAAATCGTGCTTCCCGACAGTGTGACGGAAATCCGTGAAAAAGCGTTTTTCAAATGCTCGGCAATGGAGAATTTCTCAATTCCCGAAAATGTTACATTGATTGAAAAAGATGCTTTCGGTTATTGCTCGTCGCTTAAAGAAATCACCATTCCAAAGGGCGTTACGGCGATAGGAGATTATGCGTTTTTCAACTGCACAAACTTGCTCACAGTCAATATGAAATGTCCGCAGGACAGCGTTTTGCTCGGCAAGGATTGGCAACCTACAAATAACGGTCTTAAAATTGACGCACTCAATATAAATTGGGAATAAAAAGCACAACAAGACAAGATGCACAACAAAAATCCCTCGGATGAAAATTCATATCCGAGGGTGTTTTTTATTCTATAATGCTTTTCATATCGTCGGGCATATCGCAAAAGAAGTGCATTTCCTCATTCTTTACGGGGTGAATAAACCGACATTCACAGCAGTGCAACGCTTGGTGGCAAATTCTCCCGTCGGGTGTGCCGTACATTGTGTCACCAACAAGCGGCGTGCCAAGTGAGGCGAAATGAACTCTGATTTGGTGCGTTCTGCCCGTTTCAAGCCTTACTCTCAAAAGTGTGCTTTCGCCGTCATTTTTCAAGGCTGTCCAATGCGTAATCGCCCTTTCTCCACGCTCGTCAACCGTTCTCACGGTCAAAATCGGGTCGGGGCGGTAGATAGGTGCGTCAATCGTGCCCTCGCCCTCATAAACGCCCGTTGCTATCGCAAGATATTGCTTTTTAATCTTGCCGGAAAGTCGGGAAGCGGCATATCTGTTCAGGGCGCAGACCATAAGTCCCGAGGTGCCCTTGTCGAGCCTGCCGACAGCCCTGAAAACCGACGGCTTGCCCTCTTTTTTCAGATGAAACGCAACCGCATTTGAAAGCGTGTCGCCCAAATGATTGTGGCTTTCGTGCACAGCAAGCATCGCAGGCTTGTTCAGCACCAAAACATCGTCGTCTTCATAGATTATATCAAGCGGCATTTCAACGGGAATTGAAATGCTTTCTTTTTTGTCCGTCGGCAGATTTATTTCAAGTATATCGCCCTCGCTCATAGGGTCGATTGTCCGAATATGCTCGCCGTTTAATAATATTCCGTCGGGCGTTTGCTTCAATTTCGTGATAAGACGGTGCGAAAAACCGAGGTGTTTGAGAAAATCAAGTACCCGTCTTGATGAATATTCATGTGGAATTGTATATTGCAGCCTTCTCGTCATCAAATTTCCTCTAACAAAGCCTTTGCCCTTGAAGCAAGATAGCTTTTGCTGTTCTTTTCGTTGTCAACCAAAACCTCAATAAATAAAATCTGCAATGCAAAGTTTATATCCTTACCGTCGGAAAATCCTGCTTTTATAAGGTCGTTTCCGTCAATTTCCAAATCGGAAAGCCGATAGCACTCGTTGTTTTCGATTATTTCATCGAGTAGGTCTTGCATAACCTTGAGCTTTTCGTCGTGAGAATGTGGGTCTGCCTTTGCAAGACAATCCGCACGGCGTACCTTGATGAAATCCCTGTAAATTTCCTCTCCGACCTCGCTCAACAGTAGCTTTGCGTCGGTTTTTGTTTTCGGGGACGGCTCTGAATGTATGGCGATAAGCGTCGATACCTTTTCGACAGTCTTGTTATCATAGCGCATACGCTTGAGGATTTCACGGCTCATTTCAGCACCGATTGAAGCGTGGCACTTGAAATGGTCAATGCCGTGAGAGTCGGTAAATTTAGCTTTTGGCTTTCCGAAATCGTGAAAAAACATAGTTGTTTTAAGCACTTTTTCGTTCTCAATGGCACGCAGGGCGTGGAGAGTGTGGCAGCCGACGTCGTAAACGTGGTAAGGTGTGTGCTGTTCACAGTCGGTAAGCTCGGCAAATTCGGGGATAAATACCTCAATAACATCGTGAAACTCACTTAAAACACCGAAAGCCTTTTTACCGCAAAGAAGCTTTGTAAATTCATCTCTAATGCGTTCAACGGCAATGTTTTTGAGCAAATCCTTTTGAGAATGTATGCACTTTGTTGTTTTATCGTCAATAGAAAAACCGAGAGCCGAAGAAAATCGGAGTGCACGCATAATCCTCAACGCATCCTCGGAAAATCTCTTTTCGGGGTCGCCTACGCAACGGATAATCTTGTTTTCAATATCGTCTATACCGCCGAAAAGGTCGATAAGACCGTCCTCCTCGTTATAGCAGAGCGTGTTCACCGTGAAATCACGCCTTGCAAGGTCGTCCTTGAGTTTTCGGGAAAAGCTCACGCTTTCGGGGTGGCGGCTGTCAAGATAATCGCCGTCTATCCGATAGGTCGTAATTTCAAACGGTTCATGGTCGCAAATCACCGTAACCGTGCCGTGCTTAACGCCTGTTTCGATAATTCTGTAATCCTTGAAAACCCGCATTGTCTCCTCGGGCAGGGCAGAGGTAGTAATGTCAAAGTCGTTGGGAGCAATGCCCATAACCATATCACGCACGCAACCGCCGACGGCATACGCTTCGTAGCCGTTCGCCTTGAGACGCTTTATAATGCTGTTTACTTTTTCGGGCAGCTTAAAATTCATATCGCACCTGTTTCGTTTTTATTTATATATATTTTAGTATATTTTTATTTACTTGTAAACCGATATTACTTTATGTTATCATATAAAAGTAAAAATTATTGTGAGGAAAGATAAAAATGGAGACAGAGAGATTAAAAAGGATAAACGAATTGGCGCATAAGGAAAAGGCGGAGGGCTTGACCGAGGCGGAAAAAGCCGAACAGGCGAAGCTTCGTCGGGAATACCTTGCGGCGTTCAAGAAAAACCTTGTCGCACAGCTTGACAATACCTATATCGTTGACGAGCAGGGGCATAAGCGCAAGGTCCGCCGCAAAGACAGCACAATGAATTGAAAATTTAATTAACCCGTAGCGACAGCCCTTGCGGTTGTCTGCAACAAACCAACAAAAACAAAACAATTATCGACTACTATTAAATTAAAATTTATATTAAACATTCCGCTCCCTCGTGGATGGAGCTGTTGAGCGTAGCGAAACTGAGGGAGTAAAAAAGATTATTTCAATTATAAAAACTCCCTCAGTCATTTTTTTGCGAAAAAATGACTGCCCCCTCAAAGATGGGGCGGAAGCACAAATTGAATTGTATTTCCAATGGTGTAGGGCAGGGGCTTGCTCCTGCCGAACGAATTAGCAAATATATTACTGCTTTCGGTTGCTATCAAATTGAATTTAATATGCTGCCGTAGGGACAACCCTTGCGGTTGTCCGTGAATTTAATTTTATATGAAATTTGTTGCGGACAGGGGCAAGCCCTGTCTCTACGGTTGTTGATATGTAATGATTTACGGCAAATATGGCGTTGAGAAATTTCGCACAACCGTAGGGGCGACCTGCGGTCGCCTGTCAATTCATAGCAAATAAAAACGGGCGAACACAGTTCGCCCCTACGATATAATATA